>JAAUYM010053852.1_pt1 | contig 10290 bp, 9 predicted proteins | sample 7278001 | NCBI WGS metagenome assembly JAAUYM01 (sample SAMN14350224, study PRJNA611818) | marine sediment metagenome | isolation source: surface marine sediment (1.8m) | place: French Polynesia: Moorea | collected 2018-08
GGATTCATTGTTGAAAGTTTATTGCCATTAGTATCGGCAAGTTTCAGCTTTGTATCAGTAACAACAACAATTTTGAGTTACATTAAGACTGATCAAAAGAAACTTTTGTTGCTCATTGTGACTTTATTGATAGTTGTGGCTACATTATTAAATGTGATTTTGTTTTATTGTCTCGATTGGATGTTTCAAATGTTCTTTCGCGACAAAATTGCAGTGGCGATTCTCATTAACATTGCACTTTGTCCAGTGTCCATTATTATTTTTTACTTGACTTTAAAGTGTCTGAAAATGTGTTTTAAATCTATTAAATAAGATTGATTGGTTTAGTTGTCATATCGCGAGTTGGGACTCAAATTTCGTTCCGCTATAAAAGCCGTAATAGCCAAGACAAGCCCAATAACACATCCATAAGTCCCGGTTAATATATGACCCATTTTAATCGGCTCCAATCCCTTTTCCTCCTTCACATCATTGTAATCCAAGTAGTAGAATTTAGCAAGTTGATTGATAATGTGTCCGGACCAAAGTCGCTGCACAATCAAATTAAACCGTTCAAATAAAACTGAATGCTTCGGCACTGGAGTAACGATGTAAGGAAAGTAAATCGGATTCTCAACTTTGCTTAATCGAAAAGGCATTTGTCCATCCCATCGTCCCCTAATGTCTTTTCCTATGGCCTTGAAGCTTCGTTCGACAATGCTGATGACTCCATCAGCCTCTATAGTTTCCTTTTCAAATTCATATGAGAAAGCATAATGATGATTTGAATTATTTCCAGGAGAAGACGAATAGAAATATTTGTTTTTATACGTTTCAGCTGCCAATTTCTTGAGGTGGAAGTGAAGATCCGATGGGAGACTCGCATATTTTTCTTCTTCATCATATTCGGCCTTATCTTGTATGCATAATTTTCTTCCCTAATAATAAGTAAACACTAGAAATAGCATTGCAAGTCTAAACATGACTTGTGTACCTGTTCATAAATGTCCTTTGAAGTATCAACATGAGGCTCAAATTCAACTATCATTAAATAAGCTCTGAGATTGCAATCGTAAAATGCATGAATCATAAATGCATAAAGATAAAAGAACATTAAAAATATTCTCATTGACATCTTTAAAGTTTTTCCATCTTTCTCATTCATGTTTTGCGATAACTGATGCATGTAAATCGAAAGAGCATTGTTGAATAGTGATGTCTTCTTGTCAACAGGATGGACAACTTCATACATGTAATTGAATAGGGAATAAAAAGCCATCAAAATTATGAGCACAGTAATGAAGCAGATCCAAACAGTAGTGGAAAAAGGCTTGAAAAGATTCCAAGTTGGTGGTAAAGCTTTTGGCTTGTTCGATCGATAGAAAAATGGCTGATAATCGATGGCTATTGAATCTATAAAGAAGCTAACGTCATACATATACATGTTTTGAGATGCCGCAAAAGTCGCTCTTTTGAAGTAAATCTCCGGAACGCATCCAACATATTCACCGCTTTCCGTCACACTGAACCAATCAACAGCTTCGTCAACAATGAGAGTGCCGCCGACTTTATCGACCAATGTTTGAACTGTGTCTCTTTCAAACCCAACAATTTTGCCATTGGTGTTTACCCAAAAGAACGGATCGAACCCAAGTCCGGTGAGCCTGAATTCCATTCCCACTAAGTACGGATCACATTTTGACAATGTTCCGCTCATTTCCTCTTCATAAAACGTTGCGATGAATTCATTCTCAATTTCTGGACATTTTGTGGTTACAATAACTGTACTTGTGGATAGGGAACTGGTAAAGATGCTCATTACTGGTGGTTCTTCAATAATTACAGGTTCATAGTCAGGTTTTGGAATTTCAGATGTATCAAAAGACCCCAAAAGTATTTTCACGGGTCTTTTACAGCGATGTTGGAATGACACATTGCCCAGAGCTTCTTCAGAAAGGGACAATATGCAAGCTTTGCCAATTTTGCAAGTTTCATAAGACATGTCGATGTTCCGATCTTGAACCCAAATTTCAACGTTCGATATTAAGCTCAGTTGATTTATGAAGTTATAATCGGATTCGGTTTCATTTCCACTCAGGATATGAATAGCGATTTTGCACTCATGCAAATTAAGGATGCTAAACAAGACATTCAAAATGAACGATGTGATTTCGAACATGTTGATATTGCCACTGAATCAAATGAGCGATGTGATTGCAAACTTGTTGTAAAGGCGACTATATCCGGTTTCATATCATGACCACGAATCTAATTTATTATGAATGCAAATTTTTGAATAAAATTTTTGATTTTGTGGTCATTACAAATGAATTTTAGGTTTAAACTTTACTTATAAGTTTCTCCAAATCACTTTTTGATTCTTTAGGATGATATGGAAAAATAAAACGCAACCACAAACTTGATTTAATATGAGATGTAGTTAAATAAAACCATATTTTGATTTTGTGGTCATTATCAGTGAATTTGAAGTTTGTACTTTGTTGAAATATTGTTAGTGATGACTTTTTAAATTTTGAGGTCCCCCAAGTAGCAATAAGATTAAGTGCAGTTTGAAATCTCATGCAAAGTCCTTCATATTGAAGCTCATGTACATTGTCAAGGACCCGTATGCAGTTAGAGTACTCTTGCTTACCTTCGCCTTTATCTCTTCTTATTCTTTATGAGTCACTTGCTTAGTGTCTCAGGCAGGCCTAGCTCAGATTTCGCTCGACCTTGCATGAGCTTCAAGTTCATTGCCTTTATCTTCATAATTGTGCTTATGACTTTGACATGAGAAGGTCAGAGTACTTTAATATGACTAAAATTGCTTAAACATTTATTTTTATAGGCAATTGATACTTTTTGTTGCCATTTTGGCTTTGACACAAGGCCAAACACCACCAGGTTGGCTTCCATGTGATCAAAGCAACGAAGAACTTCGACAAAGCAACCCAATCGGCAATCAAACTTGCACATGTGACAGCAACGTTTGGATGGAAAGCGGATGCACCCATGGTTACCTTTGCTATGACATGACCGGTTTCGGATGTCTTATTGTAGGTTCATATCAAAAACTGATTAGTCATAATGAGTTTTATTTAGACTTGCAATGCGGGTGATTTGTTGCTCTTTGATCATGCTCAACGTGAATGGGCCTGTTGGGATTAAGTCAGTCCACCTCCATTCCAAATGGACTTTAAGCAAGGAGGAACTCCTCAAGTGCTCTGCCCGGCTTCGGGATATTTGACATGCCCGAATGTCACAGTCGATCCACCTCCATCGACAGTACCGACTACGAATCCTCTTGGTCTTTGTCATTGTGAGGATGAAGTTTGGATATCAGATGGTTGTCGCTATGCCTGGCAATGTGGAAATGATCCTCACAACTCCAATGGTCAATATTGGGAATGTCCTGAGGTAATAAAGTCTGGCTTAGAAGCTATGTTTAGTCCTTAAACCTTTTATATAGGGTATGGCAATCATGTTCGACTATGGAAGCAAGCTGCTTTATTGCGATAGTGACCCGAACAGCTGTATGGGCACTGGAACTCACTTCGGATGTCCTTATCCAACTTGCCTTCACACACAAAACCCACTCGGTCTTTGCGAATGTGACCTGCAACTTTACATGTCTATGGCCTGTCGCGAGGCCTTCCGATGCATGATGCTAACATGCTAACGATGCTAACAGGAAATGAAAATTGCACATTCATTGCTTGCTTTCAACCTGGAATTTGTTATGGCAGCTTCATATATGGCAAACACGCTTTATCACCCAACGATTGCCTCGAAAGCTGCCAAGATGATCCACAGTGCAACTTCTTCAGCTTCAATGATGAAGATTACTGCTCATTAACCAGAGATTGTGCCTTTGTTGACTCTTCATGTTCAGGTGTTGACAAGTGTGTTTATGGTCAAAGGGAATGCGAACCACATCAAGAATACGTTTTGATCATTGCCGGATACGACTCCGACTACTTAGACGATGTCGAATTGATCGATGTGACTACTAATCAAAAATCTTGCCCTAATAAGCCAAGTGCATTTCCAGTGCCCATGCACAGTGGAATGTCTCTGACATATGATAAAAAGCCTTTAATATGTGGCGGGGAAATCTACCCGAGCACTCCGATTAGCGACTGTTATATATACGACAATGACTCATGGAGTCAAAATGTGACTTTATTAACACCAAGAGTATCAGGAACAGCTGTTGAAGTTCATCCTGAACAATGGTTGATATTAGGAGGTGACTCTGATACAAGCGAATTGTTTAATGAAGCTAATGGAATCTTCACACCGGGACCGACATTGCCGAATGACTTGAAAGGTGGTGTGATGCTTAATGAGACTTTTCTCATTCTTGTATCAGGTGGAACTGAAAATTATTTGCTTGATGTCAACACTTTTGTATGGACTCCGATTGCGGATCGATACACTTCGAATGTTGATGTCGCGACTGGAATTTTCTTTAACGGAACGATCGATGAGATTCAAGTTGCCGTTTTGGGTACGAGTGACATTGAAGTTTACACACCTTCAACTGATACTTGGAGTGTCTTGAGCAATAATGGAAGTTTTGGTAGTGCAATTACGATTCAACCGAGCATGAAATATTTTTGGCTTTTCCTCGGGACTGAGATGAATCGATTCGATGAAAATGGATTGAGTTTGATTGAGGCTGATTCGATGAGCATTTCGAGAAATCGATTCGCCGCTTCTTACATGTTGAAATCACAAATTTCTTGCTACTAAACAATAAGCAATGTTCAAATTCAATAGAAGAAAATAAAAGATTGTTGTCTTTTTCTTCATGGTCAAAACTCCTACCTAAGTGTCATTTGATACTTTTCCCCCCTTACTTACTAAACTTGAAAATAAATTCAGAGGTCTCTGATTTTGTAATATCGTGACTTGAATTTTATATGTGTGTCGAACGTGACTTGTAATTGGGAACGCGACCTGAAAAATGGGGAAACTAGAACAACTAAAAACCTAAATTAGGAAAAAACGTGACAAAAAATTAGAACAGGCCACTCAACAAACTGCTATAAAAGCTCTTTGAACTTCCTACAGAACACACTTCAACTTTTTACTAGAAGAAGTAAACTCCAAAAAAAACTTAAGAATGAATCGAGTCATTGCTATTATCGGTGTTCTCTTCATCACCGCTTCTCTTGCTCACGCTTGTGAAGGTAAACTTTTACATATGCACTGTGATCTATATACATACAGATATCCCCACTTAATACGGACATGTTTGTCTAGGCATTTTTGTCCAGAATACAAAGCAGTGTCCGGATTAAAGAAGGTTGTGTATAGTGAGTAGGTCAAGCCGGGTCAGCAGATTTTGTCCGGATTACCTCAATGTCCGCATTTAGTGTTGTCTGTGATAAGCGGGCACCTCCGTATATCGGTTTTGACACTTTTCTTTGCTTTTTTAGACACTTCAATAACTGTTGAAAATGAAGATGGCTCAATCAAGGAAGTGATCGCTGTCCACGACTGCCCAATGACCCAAGCTGAAGCCTCTTTCTTTTGCATGAATGAATATGGTGATGACTATGGTGGATATGGAGGTCTCTGGATACCAAATACTTCGGATGAAGCTGACTTTGTGGACAGTGAATTCGCTGGCTACGATTGGTATTCGGACCCTTGTGACTACTTTGTCTGTGAGGTTAAGAAAAGTAAGCCTGTAGAAGATCCCTGTGAATGCGAATACCAAGGGAAAGTTTACCAATGTGGTCAAGATATCATCTTTGCTCCTCACCTGTGTGAATATGGACACTGCGCTGTTCACGGAGTCATCGAGTAAGTGTTGAAAGGAGTCGACAAAGAGAGTTTACTTAATTAATTTGTGTCTTTTAGACCCCGTTATAGGGACCCTCGCACTGGCTGCATGATGTAAACTTGTAATGAAGTTAATATAAATTGTAATTATTTGCTTATGAAAAATAAAAATGGTGCCACAGAAAGAGTTTTTTGAATAACTTAGTAGTTGGAAGGAATTTCTGTAAAAATGACTTTTCATGCTCAGATTTGAAATGTGACATTTACTGTAAACAAATTCAATTTAGCTTAGATATGGGTCAGGGTGAAAAGTGAAGATAGTAATGTTGAGGAGAATCACAAAAGACAAAGTTGGTACTAGTTCCAGTTGCAAAAGGGATTTCACCGAGAGTTAACTTAAGCATCAAGTTAACTTACTCAAACACTTTTTGTTGGAGCTTCTTTGGAAAATGGGCCAAGACTAAAAATGAAGCTAAAGGAACCTTAATATTTTAAAATGCAAGTCTACATTAGCCATTGGAAACCCATCCCCCCCCCCCCCCGAAACCTGCCTGAGCATTTGTCTTCACTAACTTGCAACCTGCCTGACCCAACTGCTGTGGAGACCCCTCATTAAGAAGACCATCATGCATTGTTAACCAAGTTATAGAGACTTAAAATGACACCAAAAGTACGTCAGGAGGTGAGATCACAGACAAGTCACTCCACTGTGTGTTCAATGATTTGCTTCACCTTTTAACATGACCCACTCAGTCAGTCAGTGACATTTAGTTTTGAAGTTTTACAAAATGAAGAGAAACATATTTTTCATCTTCATGTTACTAACATGTCTTTGTAGCAGCTTTAAAAGTGTCGAAGCAACTCCCATCGACTTTGACTGTGTCGCGATTCTCATCGGAGATAAAAATGACACCAAGACATTAAAAACATTTGAAGGGCAAGTTTTGCTGCAATTCTCTAAACTGGACAAGAGACTTCTAGAGCGCGATTTTGTCCTATCGGTTAATTGGAATCCAGGTTATTTTGAGGACAATGTAAAGGCCGTAACATCACAAATGAGATTCTTCTATCCTTATTTATACTAGTAATTGTTTCCAAAGCAAAAAATGCTTAAACTAAATATTTTCTTACTTAGTTTCCTACTCAATGCCTTTATAAAGCCCACTTGTGCCATTATAATACCATCAAAAGTTACGGATCTTCACCCGGACAAGTCGTTAGATGAAAGGCTTTATTCACTTTCAATGGTATGCAGTATATAGTTAGTTTTCATTGCAAAGCTATAGGTGTGCAAAGGGGTTGAAGGGGGAAGCTCTCCCCTCTGATAATGGTCAAAATCCCTCAACAATTTGGCTGAGCATGAGGGGCATATGAGGTTTGGTAACTTGGAAGTTGTGCATTAGGCAAACATGTGCATGGGTCAGACCTCCAGAGGAGGAACAAATTTTGCAAATAGTAATTTTTTTGTAAATAGCAAAATAACAAATTTCAAAATTTTGCAAACCGTCAGACTGGGGAGTCAAGTTTTGAGTGCCACACACATTTTTGCCCACCATAGTATACTTCTCCTTTGCACCCTCTGCCATTGGGTACTTGGAGCTGTCAACTAACGTTTGGAGCCGACCCGGCTCGAGTCGACTCAAAAGTCGACTTGAAAATTTCGAGTCGAAGTCGACTCGGATTTTGACGAGTCAAAAGAAATTAAGCGAGCGCAGCTTGCTTGAAAAATTTCTTTTAGTAATAAAAATAGTGGAAAAACCACTTTTTTCGAAGTTAGCATCGACTCGAAATGAGCCAACGTCGACTCAAGTCCAAGTCGACTCACATTCAACCGAACCGAGTCGAAGTCGACTCAAAAAAAGTGAGTCGACTCCAAACGTTACTGTCAACTGGGTCATGGCAACTAAGTAACTTATTGTTTGACTTTTTAAATATAGATATTGAAATTTTTTGCCATCTTCAATCCAGTAAACATTCAGTTACATGAAGATGAAGACATTCAAACTTATTCACAACTCAAATGGCCATATCCAATCATCCAAATGAAAAATAGTTTTAATAACTGGTATTGTCATGACAGTGGAAAATTAAAGCTTACACGGATGTCGAGAAATCATCGAATCGACAATGTTTGTCCATTTGTCCTCAAGGAATTGAACTTTATAATGCCATGGTGAGATGACTCATTGAGGCTGTTTCTACAGTATACTTCAAGTGTCTTTTGCAGGGCTTATGAACAAATGCATGTTCTTTTCCTATTTTTGTTAGAACAAAAGTTAAAATTGAAACTTCAAGCATTTTCCCTTTTATCGAATGACCATCGTGTCTATGTATGTAAATAATTTAAATTTTTTAAAGGAAAAAACTTATTTACTGAAAATCTTAAAATGTAGTTGAGATTCAAAACAGAATGTTTGGGCAATTTTGGCAATAGAAAGTATAACATTTGGCTGAGTAAAAAAGTTTGTCCATTTTATGAGCAACTTTTGGATGATGTGGTAAAGTATTTACAGTCACTAAAAGGTCTCCAGGGAGCATAAGCAACCAGTTAGTGGGGAAGGATGGAGCTGCCTATTTGGCCACTGGTGCATCCTATTGACCCTCTTTAGCTGCCTATTATGCCTCTGGAGCTACCTACTGGGCCAGTGGAGCTGCCTACTGAGCATCTGGAGCTGCCTATTGGGCCTCTGGAGCTGCCTATTGGGCCTCTGGAACTGTCTATTGGGCCTCTGGAGCTGCCTATTGGGCCTCTGGAGCTGCCTATTGAGCCTCTATAGATGCCGGCTGCCTATTAGGCCTTTAGAGTGGGCAGGTGTGTGCTGACCAGAGAGAGAGAGAGTTGCTTACCAGGGGTATGCAAGGATTTTATTGTTAGGAGGGAAACCAAAATCCAGGAGGGGTAACTACCCCCTCACACACCTTTCCCCATCCCTGAACATTGATTATACAAAAAATGTATTCTAGCAAAAAATTGAAGATCCATTTCTTCATCAAGAAACAGACAGACATCGGGTCTATGTCCTATACTGGCCAGATCGTATACATGCGGGTTTCGGACCAGACTTTATACTTCCTTCGAATAGCTACACGGTCGATAGCATCCGACAAGGTCGCAGTCGAGTCGCCTCACCTTACCTTGATAGACATCACATCAATTACCAACACACAGTGGCATTTCTTGTATATGACACCGACACCGTTCATATGCTCACCCGACATCATAGACCCATTGAACCCGCCGGATACTTATACCCTATGACTTTTTCATCATGGCTCTTGTACTTTATGTCTCTTATGATATTGATAGTGACTGTTCATTGGGGCAATTATGTTGTCATGCGAATGATTCAAGTTAATGACATTGTTCCCATCTTATACTTGTTTCACTATGAAGATGTTTCAACATTATTGAATAGATTAAGAGGCTTAAGATCAGGTACACTTATTTAGTGCTTAGGATATACTGATTAGAATGTATTGCAAAGTATAGGAAAGACAATAATTTTGCTTTCTGTGCTGTTAAACTTTGCCTTTTTAAATACTTACAACCAAAATGTTCGTTCAACTAAAATTGATCAGTTCTTTGAGACTTTGCCTGATCATCTGAAAGATGTCCAACCTTACAAGTCTCTTGTACTGCATTGGGAACGGATGGAAATATCTGTCCACCGAAGGGTTAAATTTGAACTGAATAATAAGGATCCGGGAATTGGATGTAATACCACACCGAAGCAACTTTTGGGCATCCACACCAGGGACTTATTTGTGGGTTTGAGAGAAATGATCGAACATCGCGACATCGTCACTTTGATGACCAAAAATTTCTATCAATCTCAACTGCTTAACACATTCAAATATTTCATTGACTGTATAGCTGACAAGTATTGCTTTGGGAAGAAAATGACAGATGAACAAGGTTTGATTAAAGTATAGAAAGGTCCTGCTTAATATTGACAACACTTTTTGGGGTCTTGAGAAAAAGCAAACAACAATACCTTTTAGGGTCATAGTAAAAAAAACAAATGTGACCTACAGTCAGACTCAGAATGGATCAACAATGACTAAAAGACTAAGAAGGACTGACTGTGTGGACAGACCAGATTCCACAGTCAATATTGGTGTTTCAGTGTTGTATACTTTTTCCCATGACCCAACTTTATTAAGGTTTATTCACAGTGCTCACTATATTATAATACCTTCTATACACAACTTCTGTCTGTATTAAGCCAGGACTCCATAACAACCACATGCTAATGCTTCAGTGATTAGTTAAAAGCACGAATGAAACGTTTTTGAATGATTTTGGAAGTAAGAACTTTGAATGGCGACTTTCTCCTCAAGTGGAAGGGACAATATACAAAGCCTTCATTATTAGGAAGTTTGAACCAATGAGGGATATTCTAAGTATGGAAATGTTAAAAATAATTGAAGGGGATCTGCTCGGGCCGGCCAAAGCCATTAACAAGATGCCGGTAAACAGAAATCCTCACAAGTAAGTTGCACCTTATCAAGTTATCA
>JAAUYM010103569.1_pt1 | contig 10286 bp, 16 predicted proteins | sample 7278001 | NCBI WGS metagenome assembly JAAUYM01 (sample SAMN14350224, study PRJNA611818) | marine sediment metagenome | isolation source: surface marine sediment (1.8m) | place: French Polynesia: Moorea | collected 2018-08
GGGAAATGTGCCCTTTCTTGTATAGATCTCGGAATACCGAGATTTCTCCGATCCCTTGGTGGTTGGGTAGCTGGTTTTGGCTTACTTTTGACCTTCATTATATTCGTATTGTTGGCCTACATGTATTTGGTTTGGGCGACCTTCATATATCAGGTTTTATCAATACCTGGGAATCCTGGCAACCAACATCAAGTACATGGTACATATATTTTTTTTTTGCCCCGCACCTGCACCCGCCGCCAGGCTGTTCGGCTCGAGCAGCAGCACCCGCCCGCGCCAGAACCTGCAGAACGCCGTGTCCCGCTGCGCCTCCTCTCTGGACAACGTGGACCCGGAGGCCGGCGCCGTGGGCGGCTGCGACCCGCACCTCATGACGGTGGAGGAGTCCGGGGAGGTGCTGGCCCACGCGCCGGCCGACTCGTCCAACATCCACTACCGGATGGACGGGAGGTCGGACCCGCCCAACCGGAGATGGGTCACCTTCACCGGGGACCAGGTGGGCGCCTTCCCGGCGGCCAACGTGCAGCCCAGCGGGGTCCCATTCAGCAATCAGGTACGCATGCTAAGAAGGAAAATCTCTACTAAATTGGAGATCCTTTTCTTAAAAGGACGCTTTGCCAAATCGAAGATTGGCCATGTGGTTGACTCTTTGCTGCTCTCTCCGCCCTCTCCACGAACGCAGGTCACCAACAACGCCAGGACCCTCACGGCAGTTCTGCGGGTCAAGAGGATTTTCGGATTCCAAACCACAACCAGAGCCCTCGACTACATCTGCACCACCTGCGGTAAAGCATGGATTTTAAGTACACAAAAAATGTAAATTCAAGATTTATGAGAATGACGGTACTAAAATCTAGGTAAATGACTAAAATTTCAGTGCTGAGCGACCCACCGGCCCCGACCACCCCATGCGGCGGGGCCCTGACCACCCGGACGACGCCCGACGTCATCTTCTTCGAGGGCATCACGTCCAGAGTGGAGGAGGACGGCTGCGTCTGGACGCTCACCAACCAGGAGGAGAGGGGCAGGGTCAGCATGGCCGTCAGGAAGGTGCAGCTGGACTGCGCGCTGGGCAACCTGGAGATCGTCGACGGCCGCTTCGACGCCCCCGCCGTCGTCCTCTTCGACTACTGCGCCTCGTCCGCCTCCGCCGCCACCCTGCCCTTGCAGTTGGAGTCCGCCGGAGACGTCGTCTCCGTCAGGTTCTCCTCGCTGGAGCCGACGAGGCGGACATCGTCCTCCTTCGCCGCCACCAGGCAGGACGAGGACGAGGCTACGGTTCCCACTCTGGAGATGACCTACTTCGGCCTGCAGCCCTCCGGTGAGCAGAAGAGGGAGAATGCTTTGGGCGTGCCCCCCCCCCCCCCACCAGACTCCCCTTCCCCTCCTCCGCAGAGATCTCCCTGGAGCCGTGCGGCCGGGATTTTGAAGGGGAGGCCAGCGGGATCATCTCCACTCCAGGCTTCCCGGAGGAGAGCTACAGGACCTTTCTTAGGTTCTTTCTTCTAACCCTCTTATAACCTCTTATAACACACTACGCATAGGATGTTCTAGAAAAAAAAAATGACATGGTCCAAGGTCGTATGAGTCAATAGTACAGTACGTACTGGTTCTTATTGGAACATCATGTACGTACAGGTGCGAGTGGAACATTGTGGTGCCGGAGGGCAAGAGGATCAGAATGGACTTCATCGCGTTCAGGGTGAGCAGAGCAGCAACGAATCTTGACCCTTCCACACCGCTCCCCCCCCCCACATATTTAGAGGAAAAATTTATCGTAGTAATAATCCATAATTCCTCCTATGCCAGATGTCGACCTCCGGCGGCGAGGACGTTCTGACGGTGCTGGACGGTGCCCTGCCCAACCCGGTGGTCGGGATCTTCGGGACCCGGACGGCCCCAAGGCTGGACGAGCCGCTGGAGTCGGAGACCAACCGGGTCAAGATCGTCCTGGTCACCGACGGCGACGACGCCAACAGGCCGAGCGGGGAGGGATTTGCGATCGAGTTCATGGAAGGTGAATATGGATTTTAAAAAAAATATGTTTTTACCAACAAGATGTTACAGAAAAGAATCTGTTTTGTTCTTTGCCCTAGCCTTCAATATTCTTGCAAGAAAACAAGGCAAATTCAAGTAGGACTGAATTATAGGGATGCTAGTTTTTTTTGGGGGGGGGGGAGGTCTTCTAAAGCATAGCTTTTTTTGGAGGGTGGGGGACACAAACTGCTGACACTTCCATTGTCTGTACATGTACGGTACTTGTGCTGACGAATATTTCAGTTGAAGGTCCTCGTGACCCGAACGCGCACGAGCGGTGCGTCCGCGACATCCTGGTGGAGGACCGCGGCACCCTGGAGAGCCCCGGGTACCCGCGACCGGGATTCCCCAACCTGGTGCACTGCGTCTACGTCCTCCGGGCCGTCGACCCCGGCAGGGAGCTGCAGCTGGAGTTCGAGCACGTGCAGCTGTCGGGCGACTGCGACCGGGACCGGATCGAGATCTTCCCGGGCTTCGACTCGGCCGCCACCTCCCGCGACCTGGACGCCGTCACCACCGTCTGCGACGACTCCGTCGTCATCTTCGCCGACGGCGGACAAAAGCACTATCCGTTCCTGGGCAAGTTCATGGAGGATGAAAGTGAAAAGATAATCAGGATGTGGTTTCTAGTACGTTTAAGACAGTCTGAGTAATTCTTTCTGAGTGAGACCAGAAGGCGAAGTTGAAAATTGGTAGATTTTTCACGTCGAGACACCAGAAGCCATCCAATTATTTTTGTTGACGTCCATCTAGTCTTCATTTTCACGTTAAAATTAAACTTTTTTTTCTTGCCCCCTGCTCCGGTCAGGTCTGGGCAACAGCGCCACAGTTGTCTTCCAGTCCAAGTTCGGCGGCGACTGCGGGAGGAGTCCAATCAGGGGCAGGAGGAGGTGCAGGGGATTCAAGCTCAAATACGTGGCCGGTAAGCTTTTACTACATACATAGCAAAACGATGCATGCCAGAGGGTCTGTCTACGTCTTCTTATTCTTCTCCCTCCTTCTTTCAGTGTCATCTGAGCAGAAGAGATAGCCATGAATCAACCAACAACCGCCTCATTTACCTACAAAGGATGCTGAAACTTGTCACTCAAGTACCAGAGCGTTATATAGTAGCACTCTGGTACCAATTGTCTGCTTCTATTTTGAAGAGAGCTTTATTTTTGAGAACCTGAGTTCACGCATACAGTACAGTCCAATGTAGTACAGGATTTACGGCATATGCAGTTTGTTTTGTTTGTTTGTTTGTTTTGCAGTATGTAGAACAGTAAGTGTACCGCAGTACACAATTTAATATACGTACAAAGTGTTTTTTTACGTATTTCAAGTGAGCAGGACTGCACCTTTTTAAAAACTTTTTTTCTTGTTTTCTTTCGCCCGGCCCATTAATTTGATGTTCTCATGTTACATGATGCTCGTTACATCTTCCTCCTCCTCTTCTTCTTTCTCCTCTTTTTCCATCTCCGTCTCCTTCTCTTTCTCCATCTCCTCCTCCTCCTCTTTCTCCACCTTCTCGTGTTCTCCAGCTCCCTCCTCCAATTTCTCGAGCATGCTCGCCATGCTCACCCTGCTGGACAGCCTCTTCATCTTCCCCTTCCCGTCGGCCTCCTCCTTCACCTCCTCCACCTTCTGTTCCTCCTCCTCCTCCTCCTCCTCTTCCTTTACCCCCTTCCCCGCCATCACCAGCATCACGCCCACTCCGCTGCCCCTCCTGCTGCTCCTCCTCCTGCTGCCCTTCCGCCGCGGGAAGGCCGCGGAGGCCGACTCGAGGTCGAAGCCGAAGAACTTCCTGCGCCTCTCCCGTTGCTCCTTCTGCTGCTGTCTTTTCCTTCAATTTAATAATACAGGCAGAAATAATACAGCAATTACAATACAGAAGCGAATGGAGACCCCCGGTTTTAAACATTATCTTTATTGTTGTTTTTTCCCCTTTTGTACATATTGTATACCTACAGCTATGCAATTTTATGGCATTGGTCAGTTATGACACTCAGACTTCATGAGGACATTCTGATATTACTATAACTTGCGGGTACGTACCACTCCCTGTACGCGTTATTGATGCCGTACCGTTTCAATACAGAAGAAGGAAGTTATTAGTGACACAAAAGTTCGTGTTTTTTTTGTACATACAATATAGTACGATGCATTCGAGAAAAAAAAACCGATTTGGGTCGTGAAACAAAGTAGCGAAAGACCAAAAAGACCAAGCGTCACTGGTCTTCCTCCTCCTCCTTCTTCGCCCCCTCCTCCTTCTTCTCTTCGTTCTCGTCTGAAAGGGTGTCCAGCGGCGCCCCGGCCATGTTCATGCTCGCCAGCACCATGCTGCTCATCATCGGCGGGGCCACCACGTTGGCGTTCTCCACCACCTCCTCCTCCTCTACCTCATCTGCCTCGTCAAGGGACGCCTTGCTCTCCTCCCTCCTCTTCATCCTCTTTCTCCCCCTCTTGTGGAATGGCTCCGCCGTCGCCCCCGCCGCCTTCTCCTCCAGCCCCACCATGGCCACGGAGGCCCTGCGGACGTCGTGGACGCTGCCAGACCTCATCTCATTCAGGTTGCCGTGGCCCGTGCCCATGGCCTTCCTGGCTGACGCCAACTCGGTCTGGCTTTTCAGTTTCCTGCTCAGGTGAGTGACAAAAGGGGGGGAAATGGCCCAGGTTGGTTGAATGTACTGTACTGTACAGTAGGATCAAAAATGACTGGATCCAGTCCCGCAAGACTTGACAAACCACGTGTAAAAATAAAGTGTAAAAATAAAGTGTAAAAATGAAGTGTTAGCATGTTATGTTTGTGTCTAGCATCTCGGATGTTGCTGTGTACTGTAACGTGGTCACATACCCCAGTTTTGATGAATTGGTTTGAAGTAGTACTTACTACATACAGGATGTCCCAATAAAAGCCGGTCAAATTCATTTCTTTCTATTTGAATTTGCCTCATTTCTCGTTCCATTGAAGGACAAAGAACTAAAAGTCTGCCAGGTTCTTTTTTCTGAGACATCCTGTATGCGAGGAAATGTGTGCCAGACATAAAAAAGACAGTCCAGATAAAGAGAGGTCCAAGTGTACATTGAACCATTTCTTCACTCACGCTGACACCTCCATGTCGATCTGCGTCCTGGTGGCGGCGTCCCTCATCGCGTTGAACAGGGAGGAGGTGGTGGGGAACATCTCGCGCGCGTTGTTGTACAGCGCGCCGCCCTCGTTCCTCATGTTCGGGGGGAGACCTGGACACAAAATATCACAAATCCAAAAGAAACTTTGTTATGGGAAATCCCACGCATCCCGACGGAACTTTTTCAACACAAAATACGTGACATTTTGTTTCGCTCATAACTTTCAAAGTCCCGTCGGGCACCGTACTATAGGTAGCACTAGAAAAAAAAAGGTTCGATACCGGAGCCCTTCCTCTTGGCGGACGACTTCCTGCGGCTCTCGGTGCTTTCTTCTTCGGAGAATCCGCCGTTGACCTCCCCGACCCCGACGCTGCCGCTGCGACCCCTGAAGAACGCGACGAGTCCGCTGGCGGAGGATCCCCTGAAGCCGCCCATGGCTCCTCCCGAGCTGCGCCTCCTCCCCAGCCCCATCGGGTCGCCCTCGATCGAAGCGTACGAGGACAACGTCTGGGGAGAAAACACATTCTACAATACAATATGAGCTCGGGTAAGTTGGATATGGTTAATCAAAATGCTTTTAACCAATTAATTTATTAAGTATATTTATTAATTTATTAACCAATTATCCCCACTAACTTTATCTCCACTGCACTATGTATAGCTCACCTGCGGGTCGTCTTCGCTGTTGAGCCCGTACTGCATCTCCACCCACGCGTCCGCTGGGTAGGCTGACTCGCCATGCTTGATCAGGTCCATGCCTTGGAGCAGAAAAGTCGTTTTAGCTTCCATCCTCTCAGAATAGTCCATGTAGTCATTTACCCTTGAACTCCATCTCCGGGTCGACCCTGAGGAGCCCGACGGCCTTGAGGACGGAGAACATGACGTAGCAGGTGACGAAGGTCCAGGCGACAATGGCCACCAGCCCGACGAAGTTCCAGAGGAGCCCGCTGAAGGCGTCGGAAGACCAGGTCATGAAGACGCCGTTGTTGCTGAAGAGGTGCACGGCGAGGACGCCCATGACCCCGCCGCCCCCGTGGACGGGGATGGCGTCCAGGGGATCGTCGATCTTGAACTTCAGGAGGCACCACCTGGAGCAACAACAGCAGGCTTGTTTTGCAAAGTCTTAATGCTTTTATGGCAGAGGTTCTCAACCTAATGGGTCGAGATCCAAAAGTGTTTTATCGGGAACTTCTTGGCCGTACATACTTTGAGAAGAGAAAGAGGGGCCCGCTGAGCGCTCCCACCACGATGGCGGCCCACTGCTCGTAGACGTCGCACCCGGCGCAGAGGGCGATGGTGCCCGTCAGAGACCCGTTGATGGTGGTGAGGAGGCTGTAGTGCCGCTCGGTGCCCGGGATGATGCCCATCTTGTTGAAGATCAGGGTGAAGATGCCGGCGGCCGAGGTGCCGAGGGCCGTGTTTACGATGGCCAGGATGACCGTCACGCCGTCCTCCGGGTGCGAGATGCTCCCCTGCCACGAACGAACAGGCAAGGCATAATTATTAGTAACAAGTTGGGAAAAGGCGTGCCGCAGATTCCCCATACCCGACAAAGCATTTACAGTTTGGTTAAGTAGTCTACTACAATCCCTCTAGTTGTTGCTCTAGAAGGGTTGTAGACTACTTAACGACTCCAAAGGTTTTGTTGGGTATACCCTCACCTGTTTCGCCCCGTTGCAGGCGAAGAACCCGAAGATGAGGATGAACCCCCCGAGGGCGGAGAGCGGGATGGAGTGGCCGGGCATGGTGACCAGGTTGCCCTCCTTGTCGAAGCGTCCGATGCGAGGTCCGGTCAAGTAGCATCCGACCAACGCACAGACTCCTAAGCAAATGTACGTAGTACCTACATATATTGTACATTGTATACTTGTACGTTATCCATTATACGTACTATACTTGTATGTACTGTACTTGTACTACTACTACTTTCTTTGCTAATTTTGCAGTAAAATTTAATCATTTTTACACCAGTCGGCAGAGCATTTATGTACTCGCACCTGTCGGGGCACCTGTTCACGTCTGCATGGGTCTGGTATATGCAGCATATGACATTATTTTTTTCCTTCCAACTGGTTCGGATTGCACAACGAACTGTTACGTACAATAAGCACAACAAGGACAAGTGTCTTATACATAGACCGCGGTCAAAGAAAGACTTCCACGACTTATACCCGTACCCCCGCACAGATGCACTACCCCGCTGCCGGCGAAGTCGTGGAACCCCCTGACCCTGAGCCAACCTATGGGGTGCCAGGCCCAGTGGGCGATGATCGGGTAGATGAAGCCCGTGATCATGATGGAGTAGACGATGTAGGCCACGAAGTTGCACCGCTCGGCCAGCGCGCCGGACACCAGCGTGGCGGCGGTCGCGGCGAACACAAAGTTGAAGAACCACTTGGACAGCTTGTAGTCTGAAATTGAAATTACTGCGGCTACGTTTCATGGTACAACTACATACTACTTTGTAGTTTTTTCTTGAGGAGCTGTAGTAGGTAGAAGAAAAAGTTACTAACTATATAGGCAAGCGCACAAACCGACAAAATTTATGGCACGTTTGAATCGCATTATTAATTTTGTACTGTGTCATTGCCATTTACCACAGAATGGAAGAGGATTTTCTTTTTATGATCTCTCTTCTTATGGCCTTTTTACTTCACTAATAAACCCGTCATTCAAGTCTACCAAGAACCTGAAATTTCGCAATTATGTCGGTGACATCGCAGCATTTCCCCAGAGATCTGGCAACTTTTCCGCTTGATTAACGAGCAGTTTCCTTGCCAAGACTTCCTGCTAACCTAAGGGTGGGATGCGGGCCGGCTGGTGGTGAAGGTTGATCTGTTAATCTCATTCGTACCTGGAAGCCCAATGCCCAAGAAGTAGCTCCAGCTGACGAAGCTATTGCCCTTGGACCCGTACATGAGGGCGTATCCGGTGGCCCAGTAGACCAGGGCGCCGATGCAGACGTCCAGCCAATTCTTGATCAGGATGTTGACGGTGTTCTTGGATCTGACGAATAAAATTTCTGATCGTCCGCATATAATGATCACCGGCACGCGCAAAGTGCTCACTTGACGGCCCCGGCCTCCATGAAGGCGAAGCCGCACTGCATGAAGAAGATGATGATGGACATGATGAAGAGAAAGAAGTGGTCGATGTTGTCCGGCTTCTTCTTCTTGTTGTAGTACTTGGAGGGTGGCGCCTTCAGCTGCTTGCTGCTGTAGACAGTCCTGTCGCCCAGTGGCTGGACGTGGCCGCGCTCGCGGAAGCGGTGGTCCCGCTCGAAGTCGCCGCCGCCGCCGTCCGCCGCCAGCCGCATCCTGCTCTCCAGCATGGTCACCTGCGACCAGGACAGCGAGCGGACCCTCTTGTCCACGATCCACAGGACGGGCTCGTGGCAGTCTGAGTCGATGAAGGATCCGTTGTAGAAGTAGTAGGCGTCCATGCGCTCCGGGATGAGGTGCCCGGAGTAGAACTCCATCCTGCCTGGGTCGCCGTCGCCGCCCTCTCCGTCCAGCAGGAAGATCTCCTCCCCGTAGGGCGGGTGGTCCCTCTTGAAGAGGAGTGCAACTCCAATCACATTGTCCCCTTCTCCCCCTCCGCCACTCTGGAGGGCCTCTTGCATCGAACCCTTCTCCTCGTTGTAGAAGTACAGCTCCACCTCGATGGGGAAGGACTTGCCTGCGTGCAAAATTTGGGAAATGCTCGGTTGTCTAATGTTTTTACCTGCGGCAAAGCATATGCAGTTAGGTCATGGAACACAACGAATTGTTCTCGTTGAGGCAAAGTTTGCCATTTTTGGATACCCACCTCGAACAGTTTATTGCGTTGCTGAAGTGCTTATTTTGCGATCTTATACCTTGTCCCGCCCACGTGTCTCTGAACAGAATCTGTTCTTTTTAATCTGACATAGTATAGCTACCAACCTGCAAACCAGTGTCGCGACTCCATAGAGAAAGTCAGGAGGCCCAAGCGGTACTTTTTTTCAGAACCGGCAAGTGGTCCGTCTGCGAAAAAAACAAAAACAAGCGACTATCGTAGAACTGTCCTTTCAAGAAGAATTCAAGTTCGCCTGGTCCAAACCCGAGATGTGCGGGAGCAGCTCCTTGTGGCGTCCCTTTCCGACCCGCGGCGCCAGGGTCACGTGGTTCCTGGAGGCGGAGGTCACCCCGTACTTGACCGGGTGGGCCAGGTTCCCCGCCCGGAGGATCCCGGCCGTCTCAGACGTCTTCGGGTGCACAAGGTCAACCGGGGAACGGTGCACGGACATAACAGCGCACTGGTCTGTAGGAAAAGAAAAAGGCAAGATGGAAGTCGAAGCTCTGGTTCCTGCGCAAACGTAATAATTGATTATGACGTCCTCCACCTCTGCTTTGCGACCAGTGCCGAAAGACGTCTCCATCCTCCAAGAAGGCGGAAGCACGGGCGGAAGCGAGCAGCAGGACCAACAGGGGCCGCGAAACAAAGGAGGAGGACGATATCATGATCAACGACGTCGCCTCCTCCGACTCCGCCTCACTCCTTCTCTCTCTCTCAGTCTCTGGCCGAGGTGTCTGGTTTGTACTAGCCTCTTTCCCCTCCTCTACCCTCCTCTCCTCCCAAAGCTAGAAAAACCACCTCATCACCACAGTCTCCCGCCCCTCCCACCCTCTCTCTGTTCTCCTTCTCTTTCTCTCTCCATTAAGCCACCCATCAGTTCTCACCACCACCACAGACAGCCTTTAATTAGCACAGTGTGGTGGTGTCTCCCCAACATAGGTTGCTAAGATCTTACAACATGAGTGACGCTGAGGCAAATTACCTATATTTATGAAAGAAGGAATACATGATGAAGGAATTCAAGGAATGTAGTTCTCATTTGAAGCTTTCCCCCTTTTTTCTATGTCTCCTCTCGTTTCTTGTCAACTCGTCCTCTGACCATTTCTTCCCACCTCCATCTTTGGCACCAGTCTTCCAAAAATGACCGGCTTATGTGCTGCGCGAGTGAGCATCGTCAGTGGTTGTGTTACGGCGGCGGAGGCGGCGACGGCTGCGTCGAGCGTCGAAATCTCCTCCTCCCTCTCCTCATGGCTGCGGGTCAGCAATGTTTACACGTTGGTCAAATAAGAATTAAGAAAGAAAAACAGATAAAAACTTGAACA
>JAAUYM010163912.1_pt1 | contig 10286 bp, 5 predicted proteins | sample 7278001 | NCBI WGS metagenome assembly JAAUYM01 (sample SAMN14350224, study PRJNA611818) | marine sediment metagenome | isolation source: surface marine sediment (1.8m) | place: French Polynesia: Moorea | collected 2018-08
CTCCCCGTGGTTCCAAACGCTGTGGAAGAGGAAGAGGTCGAGCTGTTCCCCCGGAGTCCAGTTGGCGACGTCCGAGGAGCTGAAAGGCTCCCTGAGGGAGAAGGTCCACCCTGTGCGGCCGACAGCTAAGCTGGAAGAGAAGCTGGGAGGAGAAGAGATGAAGAGAAGAAGAATATGAGAGAATGTAAACAGATGGACAGTCAGAATAAGAAAAACCCTAGAAGTGAACAGAAGTGTTTATTGAGTTTGGATTTATTTCTTGGTTTCTATTGTGGGAATCTTCCTGCAGTAGTTCAAGGGCAGTGTCCAACTCCTGCCCATCCCCTTTGGTCGTCTCCTCTCTGAGGATCCACTTGTTCTTGGCGGTCGCGTCCTTGTACCGGCCGCACATTTGGCGCCCAACTCGTGGCCAGAGAGGTGCGAGTTTGGGGACCCCCCCCCCCCCTCCTCCGGGCCGGCGATCATGGCGGAGGAGGGGGATGACGCCGGGGCCGGGGGAGTCGCCTCCCCGACCCCAGCGGCGTCAGCATCAACGTCGACGGACACAACACAGGCGCAACACCCGGCAGCGGCTTTGGACTCCGCTGCCCGCACCAAGTACATTCGGGACTTGCTAGAACAGGCGAACACGGCTGTGGCCAGTGTCACGAGAGGCATGGCGCGGCACAACATTGAGGAAGCAGAACTGCAGCACGACGTAGGTGAAATAGCAGCCCTGGCAGATGACATTTTGGCTTTCCCGATCAACTTGCTTGCAACCTCCCTTCGTACGGCCATCAACAGGGAGGCCGCTCGGGCCGTAGCGGCTTTGAGCACCGCCAGTCAGATGGCACAGGCACGCTGCCAGGCCATCGTCGACGCAGCGGCGGTGGCACCTGCACCGGCGGCGCCACCAGCGCAGGCGGCGTCGGGAGGGTCAGGAACCTCTACTTCCTCTCGTAGGCGTTCGCGTCGTTCTAGGAGTGCGGGAATGAGAGCGCCGCCTCCGGTTGCTGCCCCTTCCACTCCTGCCACCACCGCCGAGGTTAACACAACCCAGTCCCGTCTGTTGGCCATGGCGACGAGCAGCGACGCAACCACATCTAGGCCCAATGTCCCCTATGCCGGTCCCGTTTGGGCCTGTCCCACTCCTGTGGTGTCGGCTGCCACGCAGGCAGCCGTGTCTGCGCTTGCCGGACCGGCCCCTTGCGCGTGGCCGCAGCCGGCCGCCGCGAGGGCTTCGGGTTGGGCCATTCCCGCACTTCCGGGAGCGGGCACGGCGGCGCCTTCGTTGGCGCTGTCGCAGTCAGCGCCCACAGTATCGACCGCTCTCCCTTCTATGGCCTTCCCCCCTCCTCCCATTCCATCCACGAACCCCGGACTCCCGCCCTCCTCAGGCCCCCAAGGGGGGTTACTCCCCCCTTCTGGCCCCCCGGCCTCAGTGGCCACGGGGGGTAACATGGCGGTGCCTGTGGGCCTGTCCGCTCCCCTTGGCCAGACGCAGTTTCGTCCTGGCTGGAGTGCCCCTTCCTGGTTGGGAGGAGGTCCAGTGCCCTTTACTCCCTTGCAAGCTAATTTGGGTCCCGAGTACTTTCTTTCTTTTCCTTACCCTTGGAATCAACTACCTCAGCAACGAGACGCGGCGACTAGCGACATTATCAAGCTCTCCACTAGCAAGCTCCCAAAGTTCAACGGCGACCGCAGGGTGTACGTCACTTGGAGGAACAGCTTCATTCCCGCAGTCCATTTGACACTGCTAGATATCAGCTACAAGATGATGTTGCTCAGGTCCAGTTTGGAGACCCCGACGAGGAGGATGAAAGAGTTTGTGGAATCTCTCGTGGGAACGCCCGAGGGGTACCGTCAAGCAGTCATCACGTTGGAGGAGAGGTATGGTGGTTCTGCTGCCTTGCTCATGACGAGGCAGGAGGCAATCCTAACCCTACCGGACCTGAGAGCGGGGGAGTTCCATATCCTGGAGATGCTCCACACTAGGCTCAACACGTACTTGTTAGAGTGGGAGGGTATCATGGGGGCTCCCATGACGGAGAGGGAGACCATTACCTTTTACACTACCCTCATGAGCAAGATCGAGCCAAGCTACGCGCGTCAGTACATGATGTGGGTGGACTCCACCAACAAGAGGGAGAACCTCCCTGCCTTGCAGATGTGGCTGGCGGAGGAACTCAAAAGGCACCGGCAAGTCAATATATACGAAAGGTCCCGAGCAGGAATTCTAGGGAGAGGAGGTGCACCTCGCCCTCCCTCCGACTCGTCCGCCCAGCGCCGCCCTCCAGTGCCCCAGCTGGGTCCACAGTCTAGCCGCATGCCTCCGAGATCTCATGGTTTCTACGAAGGGGAGGAAGACTACGAGCCTTTAGACGGTGGCGATGCAGAGACGGACGACGGTGCTGCTGGCCATCCGGAGGGAGACGAACAGGTTTGTGTCGCCCGTCCAGTTCCAGTGCAACAGCAAAATCCTGCTGTTTGCCCCCTCTGCCAGGACGATCACGGACTGGGAAAGTGCCCCAAATTCAGGGAGATGACTCCGCGGGAGAGGAAGAATGTGCTAGTGCAGGAGCGCCGTTGCTTCCTCTGCTTCCAGAAGGGTCACAGTGTTACTCGTTGTACATTCAAATTTACTTGCACACACTGCGGTCGTAGGCACCACACCCTCATCCATGGCGCAGAGAAGATGGTGGAAGGACAAGCCTTGCTCACGCTCGAGGAGGAAGCCGAGGACTGGGAGGGAGCTGTGGAGTCCCTCTCTTTTGGGCTGCTCACGCAGCCGACTTCGGCGGACACTGCGGTCCAGAGGGTTTCGTTACGCACTGCGCCTGTCCTCGTCTTTAATCCCGCCACGGGAAGGTCAGTCCTCACCAATGCAATGCTCGACGACGGCTGTACCGCATCCGCTCTGGTCAGTTGTGAACTGGCCAACAAGCTGAATCTTTCGGGAAAGTCACGTTGGACGCAGACTGAGGGTGTGGGAGGGCACATCACCCGTTACCAAACAGTGATTACCTGCATTCGCATTTTGAACCCTTTGACAAAGCAAGGACGAGTCATGCCGGCTCAGGTGATGGAGAAACCGGCCGGTACCTACCAACCGGTTGACTGGAACCAGTTCAAGCATAACTTCCCCCATCTCCAAGATTTGGACTTTCCGCCTCCAGTGCCAGACGTCGGTGTACAGTTGATGCTGGGGAACCAGTGCGCGAGACTGGCGGCCAGCCTGGAGGAGATTGTTGGGAAGGAGGACGAGCCAGTAGCTCGGAGAACGCTGCTGGGTTGGACGGCTGTGGGCCCAGTGCTCCCGGGCATGCATGTCGACCAAGTAAGAGCCCAGTTGTCCTTTTTCGTGCAGAAGCTGTGCCCTTCGCTTTTGGAACCGACGGCCGAGGAGGAGGACATCCTTGTCTTCCCGGACGTCGGCACTCCTACGCTCGCCTTACCCTCGCATAGTGACGATCGTCTGCTCTCCAAGCTGCTTGAGAGAATGTTGCAGGTGGAGGACCCAGGAGAGGCAGAGGTCTTGTCGCCTAAGGAACAGTATATTGTTAAGCAGGCGCGGAACTCTCTCACCAAAATCGGCTGCCGGTACCAAATCGGTTGCACCTGGGCGCCGGGCGGGGGACGGCCCAAGCTCAACCTTTCCCAGGCGACGTCTCGTTTGCGTGCATTGGAGAGTGGGAGGTGTTTTCAGAAGGAAGGAGTGGCCTTAGCCTATGCCGAGGTCATTCGGCAGTGGGAGGCGGAGGGATTTGTGCGTCGGGTAGAGCTCGACTCCGAGCAGGTGCGCCACCTCCTCCCTCACTTCCCCATACTCAAGGACAGCCAATCCACCCCCGTTCGTCCGGTGATGGACTGTAGCGTGTCTTTGAACCGCTACTTGCTCTCTGGGCCCAGCCTCATCAATGAGGTACCCCTTGTACTATTACGTTTTCGGTCAGGACTTTACTCTTTCAGTGGTGACGTCAAACAGATGTTCCTAAAGATTCTGCTTCCCCCAGAAGACCGTCCCTTCCACTGCTTCCTCTGGCGGGGAGCGGATGGCCAACTGATTGTCTATCAGTTCCAAGTTCATGTGTTTGGGAACGCGGGCAGCCCCTTCTTGGCTGTATTTGTTGTCCGTGAACATGCCAAGACATTCGCAAGCCGCTTTCCCGATGCTGTGGACACTCTTTTCCACTCCACCTTGATCGACGATGTCCTGGACTCTACGGACAGCGAGAAGGACGCCACGCAGACCCTGCTGAACATCCGCTTCATTTTGTCTGGAGCGAATATGAAGCTCGCTAAATGTCACTCTAATTCGACAGCGGTGCTGGCGGCCCTGGAGCCAGATGAGGTTGCTTCGGGCCTTCTGGACTTCTCTTCCACAGGTATACCGTCCGGGGAGGTTGATTCCAAATTGAAGACACTGGGTCTCCACTACTCCTCCAACAAAGACTGTTTTCTTTTTGCCATGGAACCAGTCCTGCCCACGGATTGGACTAAGCGAAAGATTCTGCGGGTTTTCCCCCGCCTCTTTGATCCTTTGGGATTGCTTCTTCCCTACACTGTTGTGGCGCGAATGCTTTTCTCAGTAGCTGCTAGACTCAAGATTGCGTGGGATGCTCCGCTCCCCCCTCGTCTGCAGAACTTGTGGGGGGAGTGGGTCACCCAGTTTCCACAACTGCGTGCATGTGCTTTCCCACGCTGCCTCAAGGCGGCTGTTCCTCTCCGAGCCGAGATGCACGTCTTCGCGGATGCCTCCACTACTGTTTTTGCAGCCGTTGCCTACTTGCGGTGCACGTACTCCAAGCATGCTGACACTGTCCGTCTCGTGGCCGCTCGAGCTCATGTTGTTCCTGAGGGCCGACACTCAGTTCCACGCTTGGAGTTGCTGGCGGCAGACTTGGCCGTGTCACTGCGCCGGCAGGTGCAGCAGGCTTTGAAGATCAGGATTGACGCCACACACCATTGGTCGGATTCCATGGCAGTTCTCTTCTGGCTCAACAACGACAAGGACCGCATGCAACTTTTTGTTTATAATCGAGTAGCCCGAATTCGAAGGGGATCTGACCTCACGGAGTGGCGCTGGACTCCCTCCGAACTCAACCCCGCTGATCTACCTACTCGTGGCTGCTCCATAGCCCAACTGCAGCAGTCACCACTTTGGGCCCATGGGCCCCCCTTCGTGGCTCAACCTAGGGAACAGTGGCCTCGTCCTCCCAGGATGATTCCTACCCCGGAGATCCTGAAGGAGATGAAAAAGGACGAGCAGATCATGATGGCCGCTTCCTCCGAGCCGCGGAGTGTGATTGACTGGGAGCGATTCAGTTCTTGGGTCCGCCTTCGACGCCTGGTAGCACGCGTCCTAACCGCGCGAGACCGTGCACGAGAACGCCTGGACCTTCCACCTCTGCCCTCTCCCTGGGAAAGAGCGGAGAAGGCCTTGCTGCGGCAGGCCCAGTTGAGCTTCCGCCCCCCCTTGGGGGGGGGAGCCTGCGCCGACTACTGGAAGGCGCAGGGATTCATTCGCTTGACTCCTTTTCGAGATGAGGAGGGCTTGTGGAGAGGCCGAGGTCGCTTGTCCTTAGCGCCCTCCCTCCCAAGGGATACCAGAGAGCCGTTTCTGCTTCCACGCAATCACCTAGCAGCCGCTCTCTTGCTAACTCACCTCCACAGAGACGTCTTGGCTCATTCGGGGGGAGTCAGCTACTTGCTCGCCCGCTTCCAGAATCGTTTCTGGATGCCTGCCGCTCGCCAGTTTGCCTTTTCCCTGTTGTCGAAGTGTGTCTCCTGTCGCAAGCGACGTAGCCGACCGGCGCGTCCTCCCCCTGGCCAACTTCCAGAATTCCGCCTTCCCGACCCGGGGAAGGAAGTTCGCCCCTTTGCGGTGACCGCTGTCGACTGCGCTGGCCCTTTCAGAGTCAAGCGGGGCCGCTCCTTTGAAAGCCACTACCTCTTGCTCATCACGTGTTGCAGTCTCAGGGCCGTGCGTCTAGAGTGGCTCTCTGACCTCACAGTGGACGCCTTCCTTCTCGCTCTTACTCGTGCTACTAGCCGAGGAGTCCACCCCCATACTATCCTCAGTGATAACGGGGGAAATTTTGTAGCAGCCAATCGTCTGCTACAGCAGCTGTGGAAGTCCATGCCCAAGAGGGAATTGCAGTCTAAAGCTCCCCACATTCAATGGTGCTTCAACCCCCCCTATGCGAGTCACTACGGAGGGGTCTTCGAAAGACTCATTCGAGCCGCGAAGGAGTCACTGTGCCATGTGCTCCCCTCCCAAATGTCGCTTTCTTTAGAGCAGCTGCTAACTTCCTTTGCGGTGGTCGAAGCCATACTGAATGCCCGACCTTTGGCTTACGTCTCTTCCGACCCAGCTGACCCAGCGCCTTTGACTCCCAACCACTTCCTCCATGGATCGGGCTCGGTTCCACTTCACTTTCCAGAGGCCAGCTCGTCCCTTGCTCGCAGGTGGTCTTCTCTACAGCAGTGGACGGAAGCTTTTCGGAAGTGCTTTGCGAAGCAAGTTCGCCCTCACCTTCAACTCGCAACCAAGAAGAGGTCGGCCCATACCGACCTCAAGGAAGGCGATGTTGTTACCTTTTACCTGCCCTCCTCTCCACAGGGGTGGCAACTCGCCAGGATTGAACGCGTCTTTCCTGGCCCTGACGGCCGGGTCCGTACTGTCGAGTTGCGCCTACCTACTTCGGGGTTAGCAGCGGCGGGGGAGGGGCGTCTCCTGCGCAGAGATGTGGGCTCCATAGCCCTGTTGCTGCCTGCAACGCAATCTATCCATCCATCTTATATATGACTTTTTGCTGGGAGACTCATCGGATTCCCCTTTGCCGTATGCGGGCGAGTCTTCCCTTCTTTCCCGGCGTGCCTTTCCGGGATCTTCCTTTACAGTGGGTCCGAACGGTCTTTCACTACGACCCTAGCCGTTCGGCTTTTTATTTGTATTGCACAAGTTTTCCTCACTTTCCCTCTACGGGCACGCCTCCACGGGGGAGATGGCGGGCCAGTGGGGCCGGTCAGGCAGAGTTTGGAGCCGCGCCCGAAGTGCCGCTGCCGCTCCACCTACCCCCCCTGCTGCTTTAACTTTCCCTTTCGCCTTATACATAGTGTGCTGTATTTGTCCTGTTGCTACTGCGGCCCGGGGCGGGGCTGCCGTCACTGCTGTGTCATCAAGGTTGCATTGTCTGGGCGCCCTGTCGGCGGCTGCCGCCGCTGCTGCGTCATCAGTGTCGCCCTTGCTGGGCGAGGGTGTGCTTGTCAGGGCGCGTCGTCCTTCCTTCCAACGTCTGCTCTGGGGCGGCTTGTCCTGTTGTGTCTACCGGGGTGCTCATTGGAGCCACCTCATTCCCGTGTTTCCCACTGTTCCTCTCCCTTTGATGAAGTACTCGCGGTGGGGTTGAGTTGTGTGGGGAGGAAAAGGATTCATTCATCAGTGAGTGGTGCGGCGAAGATGTTCTCCCGAGCCCAGATCCCGCTCTCGGGCGGGGACTTCAGGGCCCGGTTCAACGAGCTCTCGACGCAAGCCAAGGCGAACTATGAACAGTTGGACACTTTTTCGCAGTTGTTGGCCCCGCTCAAGTGGGAGGACCAGCTCTCCAACAGTCAGAGGCTGCGCTTCCACAGCGTGGCCACGCCCGCTGAGTGGAACGGCGTCGCCTTGACTTTCCGCCTCGCTCTCCAGAAGGTGCCGGTGTTGTCCTTCGCTTCGGTGGCCGTGGACGAGGAACTCCGCTACGTCTCTCTCGGAGTTTACGACGCGCATGTGGCCGTCTTCTCCGTGGCCGCTTTGAAGCAGGTCGACGTTAACTGGCTGAAACCTTTCGATGTCCTGCCCGCCGAGTTCAAGGAGTGGTTGTGCGATCCGTCCATTTTTGTCCTCGTGGCCGACGACACAGTCGTGCCAGATGAATCCACCGGGTGTGTTCTCAACAACGTTGTTTCTACCGAGAGAATCTACATGCTTTATCAGTCTAAGATGGTGATCAGGCCTGTCGTGCACACGGCCGACGGGAGGCTGGCAAAGCAGATGGCGTACACCTATTGCTACACCCATCAACCGTGCACTCCCGAGTACTTCCGGCACTTGGTGGGAGAGCATCAATATCGACGTTGGCCCGACCACCGTCAGCCAGGATGGAGGCCCAAGTCGACCTTCGATCTCAAGGTGAGGGAGGAATTCTACCTGTTCTACGAAACGGTCGGCGCCTTGGCCTTTGTCTATCAATTGCTGCGACACGGGGTGGTCTTCGGGGATTTGGGTGCAGTCGCCCCTACCTTGCCATTGGACCAGATGATGGTCACCTTCCTGCGCGGGGCGGGACAACCGGAGTTGGCGCTCGCCACGGACCCCCTGGCCCTCTACTCGGATGCTGCGACGGAGTCTGCCCCCCCCCCGGCGGCGGAGGAGCATGAGACGCTGGAGCTCACGGATCGCGTGTTGGAGGATGAGTTTCGCTGTGAAGGGGATGGGAGGGTGCCCGCGGGACATCCCGGCTATTTCACCAGGGAAGGCGGGCGGACGTCGGCGGCGGCGGAGACTGCGGGTGCTCCGGGTGCTCGTCCCCCCATCGCTGCACAGGTGGGAACGGAGGACGTTGTGGGGAGGGACGGGCAGCCGGGCAAGGTGAGCACCGCGACGGCATCCCCAGAGGGCGGACCGGGGGCTGGAGAAGAGGGCGCTGGAGTACGGGGGGAGAGGCCTCTGTCTCCGGCTTCGGGAGGGCGTCGGCGCCGTCGTAGGGGAGGACCCCCTTCGCCACCGAGGAAGAGACACGCGTCCTGGCCGCAGACACCGCGTCCTCCGGGGCCGCGACCATGGAACGTGGATGTGGTGCCCCCTTCTGGGCCTGTCCCCGCGCCATGGGCCATCGACCTGCGCAGCCAGCTAACGCTCCCCAGTAACAACAATGTGGGAGCGATGTCCAGGCTGGAGGCCGCGGTGGCGGTGGCACAGGGTTTCCCGGCCTATGTTCCGGAGGCCTCAGCCTCCGTAACGTACGATTCCGCGCAGGATTTGAGGGCGAGACTGGACGTTCGTCGAGGAGTGGCCGCACTGGCGGGGGAGGCCCAGGACGAGGCCCTGGCCACGGACTTGCCGCTAGACTACAATCTGTGTTTTGCCCAGCGCTCCCTTCGTGCCGCGCGCCGGGGGGACGCTGCTGCCTCCGAAGGCCAGTTCACCAGTCCAGAAGAGGAAGGGGACGGTGAAGCAGGGTTTCCGTCCATCGAGAGGTCTCCCTCTAACCTCTTCCTCACGGCAGCCGAGCGCGCCTTTAATCCTTTCGCTGAGCGCCCTGTGTTCCACGGGCGCTGCGGATTCTGCAGCGGCAATCATTGCTCTAGGCAGAACCAGGCCGGCACGGGGACCAACTGTCGCAAGATGAGGCAGCATCTGAGGTACACCCCCACTCGAAGGATCTGCCTGTACCGCCGCTGCAAGACTCCCACCGACCACCACACCTCCGTCTGCGCCGAGATGCACCGGCGCTGCGCGTGCTGTGGTTGCAGGGGACACGGACCGGAGGATGCCTGCGACGTGGGCAGCCCCGTCGTGATGTCTCGCTTGAGGGTGGATTTCGAGGAGTACGCCGGCCTCGGCCTCTACACGCGCCACCGCTTCACCCGGCTGGAGTGGGGATTTTACCCCGTGCCGTCCACCATTCCTCGTCAGCCCGTGGTGTCCTACGTGAGGCTGACGAACATGAGAGTTCTGGAGGCCATCCAACTGGTGGCTGACCTCACCGGCCTTCCCCAAAACCAAGTGGCTGCGGTTCCGGAGGTCCTGCCTCCTGCGGACGCTCCGCTGGGCAGGACGCGTGTCGCCTGCAGCGCGCTCGGTGGGGGCAGCGAGGAGCTGGCAGACGAGGGTGAGAGCTCGCCGTAGGAGGGCGGCGCGGAGGACGGGAGAGACGCCACCGCGAGCAACGGGTCGGCGGCAACTGTGGACCGGATGTCCCCAACCAGGTTATTGACATTGTGTGTGTATTTCTTTACTTGTGTTTTCTTTTATTTCCCAGAGTATTCTCACTCCCTGTCTTCCCGACTGGTTGGCTATGCCCCCCCCCTTTATTCCCTTTCCCTTTGTATGTGCCCCCCAATTACTGTGCCTTCGCGGGCGAGCCCCACTATGGGCGCCATCACCGTGGTCGGCGACACCAACTACGTGGCGGGCGTCACCGACCGGGGGAGGATGTGCGGCCGACAGCTAAGCTGGAAGAGAAGCTGGGAGGAGAAGAGATGAAGAGAAGAAGAATATGAGAGAATGTAAACAGATGGACAGTCAGAATAAGAAAAAC
>JAAUYM010015384.1_pt1 | contig 10284 bp, 10 predicted proteins | sample 7278001 | NCBI WGS metagenome assembly JAAUYM01 (sample SAMN14350224, study PRJNA611818) | marine sediment metagenome | isolation source: surface marine sediment (1.8m) | place: French Polynesia: Moorea | collected 2018-08
ACCCTGCACCTCTCGTACATGTACGACTCGTTCAGCACGGTCCGGCAGAAGTCGGGGCCGTACTTCCTCTCCAGGTGAATTCTCTTGTAGCGGTGGAGGCACGAGGAGTTCAGCTTGAGGAACAGCGAGCAGAAGTCCCTCTCGTCCTGTGCGAATGTGTTGTAGTTGGGAAAGGACGACGTGGTGGTCGTCAGTATGTGGGTCTGGTCGTTGCACGCCGGCAGGCAGTCTTTCAGCTCGCCCTGCTTGTCCGTCGCGTTCCTGAAGGTGCCCCAGTTCTTGCGGACTTCTCTAAAGCAGGTCAAATTTTTTCCCGTGCAGTAAATCCTGGAATCTTTGTTTTTTCTTTCTTTCCTGTTGAAGAAATCACACCCACAAGTTTTGTAAGCTTGAGTTTCCATCGCTTCTTGGAAGCAGTTGCTAAGGCTGTACCTGTAAGGAAAAAAACCGGGGGTGATGTCGACTTGAACACAACCAACCGTCTCATCCCTCCTCCCCCCCCCTCCCCTTTCTCACCTGTGTCCCTTGTTCTCGAAATTAGTAAATGTAAACTCGTCTTGGAAATAGCACTGCCGCCTCTTGGGGCTCAAGTTCTGTCTGCACCGATTGGTGGTGGAGGTTATCGTGGGGATAATGGAAATTTTGCTGATCGACCCGGGTTCCACGTCGATGTCGTTCAAGGCCATGTTGGGTATGTCCCTGTACGGAGTTATGGCCAGCTTGAAGCCTTCGCCGGTTTGAGGCGCGAACGCGTAATCGAAAGTCTAGGAGAGAGAGAGGGGGGGGGAGGGAAGAGAGAAAGAAGATGGTGAAGCCGGCCTGAACGCAGCTCGAGAAACTAAATTCATAATTATGCTGCTACCGTTCAAATACCGGCCTAGGTACATTTTAAGACGCATCTACGGTAATATAACGGTACCATCGAACAATGGTATCTCAACGACAGCCGTTAAAGTAGTACGTGCCGTGGTAGTCTAGCGTTATCTAGTACTTGTCGGGCCTGATCTCATCTGGAATAGGAGAGAGTTTCTGGGAGGGCGGAAAAAGGGAGGCACTGTATAAAATAGTAGAAAATAGCGAATTTCTTCGAAGCACCTTTCCGGCACCTTTTCAAAAGCACCATGCAGTCGGGATTTGGTACTACTCACCTCTGCGTCGGCCAGCAAGGTCAGCCCGTTTTCCCTCCCGTACAGCACCCCCTGGGAGGTGTTGGCGCAGTAGTTCCTCCTCAGGTCCTCGAAGGTGCTGTTCTCGTGCCTCGGGTCGAACGCGATCATCGGGTGGATGAGGGTGCACCGGCCGTAGTCGGTCGGGTAGAACGGGTAGAACAGGGTGGTCCGGTCCGGGTTCCTCTCCACGCCTCTGTACGACGCCCAGAGGATCGTCTCCTCGCCTGCAGCAGTGTGAAGTTTTACTACTACTGTACCTGTACTCGTACATGCCGCATACTGGTGGGCCGTGTACTCGTATGAGCCACCAAGAGAGGAAGAACGTACCCAAGTCCTGAACGGCGAAACGCTGAATGTTGTGGTAGAAGCTCTTCTTCTTGGAGATGTGGGAGCTGTTGAAGGCCTCGAAGTCCTTCTCGTACTCCTCCCTGAAGGTGCTCCAGGAGGCCGTCTTCCTCCGGACCCTGGTGACGTAGTGCCCCTTCAGGTAGACCACCTTTCTGGTGGCGATTTCCTCCACGGTGAGGACCTCCTCGTCGGTCATGTCCTCGTCGGAGCCGAAGTACAGGAAGCGCTTGATCTGGGTGAGCTGGTGGTCGGACAGGTCCAGCTCTGACGCGAAGGACTGGCGGATCTGGTTGATGTTGCAGAGGGTGACCGTGGGGAAGTACAGCTCGTTCACGGTCCCCAGGGTGGGGTCGTAGGTGGTCTGCACGGCGTCCTTGACGTACTCCAGGAAGGCGTAGGTCAGGATGACCGACGCAGTGACGATGGAGGAGAAGATGACGAGGCCCCACATGCACCGGTAGACGGGGCTCTTCCCGCGGAGGTTCTTGAAGTACTGCCACCCGTGCAGGTCGGTGTTGTCGCAGTATAGGTAAAATTCTTTGTGGTACTGACTCAACGACCGAGTCTCGTCTTCCTCGCTGACCATTTTTTTTTACCTCCGACGACAATTTCGAACCACAAGCTTTCCCAAATTTTATTCTTGAAAAAAAAAACCTTAATAAGCTTTTAAATTGCATGTGAAGCAACATCTCTTTATATTTACTTAGCATCAACTTTGTAGGTACGTCTCTCGTAGCTGATCTCGGAAGAACTTGAAGAGGAACAGAAGATTGTCATATTCTCCCGCGTACGGTCGGCTCAGGACGTCCGTGTGGAAATCTCTCACGAAGTAGTAGATTGCCTGGAAACAACAAAAAAAGAAAGTTTTTTTTGTAAGTTTGTGTAAGTTTTTTTTTGTCATGCTCTTGCAATTTTTGCAAGCAACTCATTGATAAATTTACAGGCATACAAGTTTTTCTTCACCTCTATGGTAGCAAGGTGCTCGTCTGATTTTCCTTTCTGATGCCTCCAGAAGGCGGTCTTTCTTTTTCTCAGCGACGCTCGAGGTAATGAACATAACTTGGGATTCCGTACGATCTGTAGGAAAAAAGTACAAAAAGTATACTGTACTTTGGTACATTAGTGCCTTAGCTTCCTACCTGTTTGGCCTGACTCCAAGTGGCGTCGACAAAGACAGCTCTCTGGACCTTGTCGTCCAAGGCGGCGGTGCCTCCCCTCCCCCCATCCTCCTCCCCCTTCTCATCCGGGTACACGAGGACCACCTTCTCGTTCGAGTAGTCTGGGAAGTCGGGGTAGGTGAAGAGGAGGACGTCGTCGGGAGAGATGATCTTGGCGTGGACCGCGGTGCTCTTCCCGTCGAGCTCCTTCTCGTGCTTGACGACGTCCACCTTGAGCGGGAGCTCCTCCACCCGCGGGATGGCGTCGGCCGTCGAGGCCAGGGGCACCAGGCACCGGTAGCAGAAGAACCTCCTGGACGAGCCGCAGTCTGCGCATGCGCCGCGGTCGCCCCCCGCCAGGAGAAGAGCGGCGCCGTCTGCAATGTCCAGCCCGGAGAGTGGGTCGTCGTCGTCGTCGTCGTCGTCGTCGCCGCCACCGCCGCTTCTCAGCACCAACCTGTCCGTCTTCTTTGCCATCTCTTTTCTTGGCGCCTTCTCCTTCCCCCATGGCGCCTTGTTGTAGCTCTTCCCGGCAATGTCCGTCTCCAGCAGGTTCTCTTCGGGTCCCAGGAGCAGAGCAAAGTCTTCAGACTCCATCATCGCCTCCCTCTTGTTGTGTTGTGCATCCGATAAGTGCCACTGCCAGCAACAGCAAGAACCACCAAAACAACGATCGTGACATCGGCCGCGTCAGCTAAGGAGAGAGGCATGCGGACGAGAGAGGTTCCGTTCCCCGATCTTACTACTTACTTACTACATGCAGTGCAGTAGATTCCCATCTGGTGAGACAGACACCACTTTTCCTACCACTTTTACGTCATGTGTGTGCGTAGTACTACAGGTAGATCACTCCACAACACACATTATACGTGTAGTAGTTCGACAGTAACGGTGCATATAGTATAGTAGTAGTACATTACATGAAGACAGGTTCCGCGAGCAGCTGGCGAACAGAGCAGCACGTAAACACACACAACGACATCAAGGTGAAGGCAGGATAGGATCATAGTAATAGGATCCCTGTTCTGCAAGTTTATCAGAAGTCTCCTTACCAACTTATTAGCATTAGCCTAGAATGGCCTTTGATTTTGTAAAGAACCTGGAAGCCACCGACTTTCACTAAAACGAAGTGAATGACTCGTGGCAGTGGTGCTAGAAGAGCCGTACCACACCTCCCCGTTCCAAAAGGTGGATCCAGGATTCGTCTGAGGTCTTGCTCGCCTGGTGAGGCCTGGGTACATGGTCACAACCCATCTGTGGTGACATCCCCGACATGGCCTTCCTATCCGGGGGAAAGAGAAGCCTCCGTGTCCGCCGGCTTTCCTCGTTTTCCGCGGTCCCCACGCACAGCCCTCCGGACCCGGAGCAGCTCAGTGGGCTACAGGCGTTCTTAGACTTCACGCCGCAGGGAAAGCTGCTGGTCTTGACGGGTACACCTCACTGGTAGCACTGTAGTAGTACTCTGTCAGTGTTGTGGTTGCCTTTCTAGGACAGACTATTAACTTCTTGTAATTTTGCTTCAATCGTGCTACTTTTTTTTACAGGTGTACCTAGTCCATTTTTTAAACAATGAGTTCTGTTCTGCTTGCAAAGCAGCACCACAAAATTTTCTGCTACAATACACCTACCACAGTAGTAAAGCGAGTCACTGTCAGCAACAACAAAATAATGGCGGCAGCACAATAGTAGCAGCAACAGTATCAACAACAACGGTGTCCACAACGGTGTCAACGTGCAGCACTCCTTTTTTTCTCCTTGCCTTCAGGTGCCGGATTGTCCACCGAGAGCGGCATTCCAGACTACCGCTCCGAAGGAGTCGGGCTATACGCCAGGAGCAACCGGAGGCCAATTCAAGTAAAAAAAATATTTTAGGGAGTTCCAGTAAAAGGGTAACTACAGTAAATCTACTGCGCGCTTTTTCCAGAACAAGGTTTTCATGGGCAGCCCTTCCGCCCGACAGAGCTACTGGGCGAGGAACTTTGTCGGTTGGCCGCGGTGGCAGGGGCTCAGTCCGAACGCGGGACACAAGTGAGCACGCACATGGTATGGTAGCACATACCAGTACCGGTAGGTAGCAGTACATAAGCCTTGCCATCCTCACCAGAACCCTGAGCGAATGGGAGAAGAAGGGGAAGCTGAGCCACCTCATCACCCAGAACGTGGACCAGCTGCACTATAAGGTGAGATGAAGAAGCATCTGAAAGACGGGATTCCTGCAAGCCGTCAATTGCTTCCATGTCCGGACAGGCCGGCTCGACCAAGCTAATCGAACTTCATGGGACCAACTCGCTGGTGGCTTGCACTTCCTGTTCCTACAAGTAAGGGATACGTGTGCTTGGCATAATATCAGTCTTGTGTAGCGCTCTTGTCTGCTCTTTCAGGATAACGCGACAAGCGTTCCAGAAGGCACTGCGGGAGGTAAACCGCACCTTCAGCCAGGAGATCACGGAGGAGATGATAAGGCCGGATGGGGACATGGACATTCCAGAGGTTTGGAGAAGGCATTAAAAGAGAGAGAATGTGCTCGCACCTTTCCCTCTCTTCTCCAGGACCAGGTTCGTCGGTTCGTGGTTCCCGGGTGCCCACGCTGCGTCGACGGGATCCTGAAGCCTTGGATCGTCTTCTTCGGCGACTCTGTGCCCCAGAGGAGGGTGGAGACCGTCCGGAGGCTCGTTCAGGAGAGCAGCGCACTGCTCGTCATTGGGTCCTCACTGCAGGTGCTGCGATCCACACTCCCATCTTCTGAAATTGTGCTCACATGCCCCTTTCCAGGTATATTCGGGCTACCGCATCGCTCTGCAGGCCAAAGAGGAGGTCGGGAGGCGCCTGGCCATCCTGAACATCGGCCCCACCCGCGCCGACCATATGGCCGACGTCGTGGTGAACGCGAGGGCGGGCGAGGTCCTCGCCAAGATGAGGGTCTGATAGAAAGCCTAATTACATGTACAAGCTCGCCACGTGGTTTCCAGAGAAGAAATATACAAGCAGATACGTAATAATGGTGGGTAAGAAAACCTGTGTAATCAATCATTCATCAATGCTTCAGAAATGGGAAAAAAAGTCAAATCTCTCACAGAATTATCAATGGTTTAGGCGAGATTGTTTCCCTCCCGGTTGTTTTGTTTTCAAATGGACTATACAAAATATTCTCTTCGTATATCAGAGCAAGCAGTGTCGAAATGCGTCTTGTGAAAAGTTCCGGGTACTTAACCGCGGCGGCTTAGCGGCTTCTTCACTCCAGGTTGAAATGCTGCGGCGCGGAGGGATGGTACTTGTGCGTGTCCATTGGGTTGTAGATGGGCTTGACCGGGGCTGGAGCGTACATGTAGTCCCTGTTGGCGCCCAGCTCCAGGAATGCCTTGTGGACGGCCGACCAGAAGTAGCAGAAGAGGAAGGAGGAGACCAGCAGCACGCCCAGGCTCACGCACCCCATCACCACGGATAGGAGGAAGAAGAAGACCGTCGCGCAGATGCCGATCTGGACGGACGACAAATTTTCACAAATTACTTCCCACGTGCATTTTCAAAATATCCTTCCCAGACAGGCTCACGTACCACCACGAAGAGGATGATGACAATCATCTGGATGACCAGGTACGGGATCATGAGGCATCTCTGTCTGGTGCAGACCCCGACCGTCATGAGGAAGGACATGAGGAGGTGGGTGGCGGCGAAGGCGGTCTCGGAGGCGAGGACCGCGTACATGTACGGAGACACGATTTCCTCGATCTTCTCCGGAGTAGCCTAAACATGAATTTATTTATTTATTATTATTGTACATTTCTTTGGGTCTAGACATGTCTATAGTTTCGACGTTGTCGCTGCTGCTGCTGCTGCAATTGCTGTTGTTGCTATAGGGAAAAACATTTGCTTGAAATTGCTTCTGCGTCAGAAAGCATATGTGATTACTTAGCATCTACATTAGTTCCACTTCTCCACCGTTCTTTAAAAAAACATCCTGTTTCCTCCCACTTATCTCTATACAGTAGACCCGACGTGACACGTGCGGATGACTAACCTCATTGTGGTCGAAAGACAGCGAGTCCCCGATGATCTCCTTGCTGGCATTGCCCACGTCCTGGATGGCCTTGCTGACGAAGTAGAAGCAGCGGTGGAGATTGCCCTGGATGGGGTTGAACTCGTCCGGGTCGACGTCCATCAGGTAGGGGATGAGCACGGCCAGCTCCAGCCCCGCCAGGACGACGCCCAGCAGGCCCAGGACGACGGAGCCCGCGTGGACGGACACGCAGCAGCAGCAGCGCCTCATCCTCGGGACCCACAAGCGACAACTGCCCGGAGAAGAAAAAAAAAGGACTTCTTTGTTCAACCTCCTCCTCCTCCTCCTCCTCCTCCTTGCAGTCGGCCACAAAACAAAAACGACGCGAAATAAAGAAGTGAATCAGCAGCGCGGTGACACAGCCGCAGCCCGCAGCCGCCACCACCACCAGCAGCACCAGCAGCCACTCCCGTCCCGACACAGGAAGCAAGGTGGCGGAGAGAGGGAGGGAGGGAGGAAGGAAGGAAGGGAATCTCTTCTTTCTCGCCCCCTCTCTTTCTTTCCCTTTTCCTGCCAATCTCTGCTCTTTCCCCCGCCCCTCCCCTCCCTCTCCTCCTTCTCCTCGAGTAGCCAAGCAAGTCGAGCGGCTCTCTCTCTTGGTAAGCGACGATGTAAATAGACGCGCAGTAACAGACGCTCCTCTGGTCCTCCCCTCCTTTACGTGTTATGTCGGGAGGGAGGGAGGGATCGGAGAAGGAAGAGGAAAACGGGGTGTGGTGTGCACTATGTGTACCACCATTATTCCTACATCACGCACCGCACCGCACCCATATGATGATATGGGGTCCTTCTGCAGCCCCCTTCTTCAGGGAGGCATGGGATGGAAACACGTTGCAAAGTTTGCAATCAAGTGTTCGATTACGGATTTTCTTCTCCCCCACCCCACCCCCCTGCGCTTTTGTCCCCCGAGGGCAAAAGCGCAAACGTGGCACTTTTTTTTCGCTGAAAATTGTCAAGTTTCTGCCAACTTTGAGTTTGCATCGAATATTTTTTTCCACCTTACCCTGCTCTGAACCTCTCATAATTTGCTTTTGATTTATTGAAAAAAATGTTTTATAATTTCAAAAAGAAGGTACTCACCGAAGTTTTTCCTTCTTGTAAAGAGTATATTTTCATTCCACTCGCTTGTTATTCTCGCAAGTCCGCTTTCTAACTGACGATCAGAACTACAACAATATAGCAGAGTCCATGCCTGCGTTGATATCGATCGCGTGGCTCATTATGACAGAATCGATTAAATAGTCTCGTTTGGGGAGGATGACCTTCTCTGACCTACATATCCCGTCCTAATTAGCACAGAGCAAGCGATTGTGCGAGCTTCTTAGGGCCCAATCTATTAAAATCTAGTACGTAGAACTGTGTAGTACAGTACGATTGCGCTGCCTACTATTTTTGACCACTATTTTGTAGTATACAGCTCATCATACCATTTGGTGTTACCACACGATTGTTAAGTAGTATTACGAACGTAAAACAATTAGTTCCACATGATTTTTTGCTTGGTACCGAAGCGTCGAAATTCCACTCCCGACAGACATTTCGTCCTCCCTCCCCCTCCCTCAACCTGCCCCGCCTCCACTGCCACTTTCGGGGGGCTGGTGGATCTTCTCCTCTGAGCCTCTCTGCTGTTGCTGCTGCTCTCCAGGCACCGCCGCCGCCGCCGCTGCCGCCGCCGCCGCCGCCGCCGCCGCCGCCGCCGCCGCCGTCGCCGGCTTGGACGGGTGCGTCGGGGACGCGCCCGGAGTCCGCGACGCCGCCAGACCCGCCCCTCCGCGTGGGCTCGTCCCGCCTCCGCCGCCGTGCAGTGGGGAGGACCGGGTGAGGCCCGCCACGCTGGACGGGGCGGAGTAGGAGTGCTTGGGGGAGATGTTGGGAGGTGTCACCGTGCCCCCGCCGACATACTTTGGAGACATTGCCGGGAGCTCCTGCTGTTGCTGCTGCCCATACTTGGGGGAGATTGAGTACTTGGGTGATGTGGTGGGTGTCTTTGAAGAAGAAGATGAGGACGCCGAAGCCGACGGTCCCGACGACGCCTGCGTCGTCGCTGAGGAAGAGCTATGCGATGGCGACTGGCCTTTCGAGGACGAAGAAGACAACTTGGGTATCTGAAACGTCTTTGTGAGCTTCCCTCCTCCGAGCAGTTTCTTGACTTCCTCTTCTTCCTTTTCCCGATCTCTCGAGGTGGCGCCATGATGGAACGACGATGATGAAGAGGAGGAAGAGTGGTGATGATGGCTCTGGTGATGCCTGGAAGAGGAGCTTCCTCCTCCCCCTCCTCCGCTTCCGCCGTAGTGTCGCTCTCGCTCTCGCTCGCGTTCGCGATCGCGATCGCGATCGCGGTCACCGGAGCTCCTCTTCCTATCCCTGTCCGACATCCCGGGCGAGGACGAGCCGCTCTTGGTCTTCTCCTTGCTTTGAGACGATCCTGAATGTCTGTGGGAGGAGGAATGGGAAGAGGTGGTCGAACTTTTGGCTGAAGAAGAGGAATGCTTGGAGGTGGAGGAAGAAAAAGAAGAGCTACTTCCAGACGATCTCTCCTTGCTTCCAGGCAATCCGGATGTTCCCTTGATCTTACTGCTGCCACTGCTGCTGCCTGACGGACTCTTGATCATCAATTTGAGCATGGAAGAACTGCTGCCCCCACTCTTTGAAGAGGAAGATGACGATGAGGAGGAAGAGGAAGGCGGTTTGTTCTTTAGTCGACTTCCAGATGTCGACAAAGACGACGACGATGACGACGACAAAGAGGTGAGAGACGTCGCCGGCAAGATCTCTATTCCGGTCTCGGAGGACGCGTGCGACAGCCGGTCGATAACAGAGGCCAACTTGAGGTTCTTGGAAGAGGGGGAGGTCGAGGAGGAGGACGTCTTTTTTGACGACGATGAGATAGACGAGTGGCCTCCCGACCCAGGTCGCTTCTTGGCCGAGGAGGACGAGGAGGAGGAGGAGGACCCGTCCCTGGACGAGGGAGAGTCGTGCTTCCTCTTCTTCGACGCGGTGGAAGACGACGACGACGACGACGGAACACCCTTCTTCTCCAGCCTCCTCTTGTCGTCCTCGGACAGACTCCTCCTGATGTCCCTGCTCACGCTCTTGGAGGAAGAGGAGCCTCCTCCTCCCCCTCCCAGTGGGATGATCTCGATTCCGCCGCTCGAGGACTTCTTTGCGGACGAAGACGAGGAGGACACGGCGATGGCGCCTCCACCGTCGATCGGAGTGATAGAGACGGAAGGCTTGATGTCCGCCACGATGGTGGGGGGCACCAGAGGCTGGTGCTCCTTCTTGGAGTGTGAATCCTTGCCGGGAGGAAGGCTTTCACCATCGGCCGATGGGTGGTTGCTCTTGGTTAGCATAAATTCTGGAACATAGGAAAATATAATCATGTACAAAATTCGAGCTTTTGTGCAAACCCTCACTCACCCTGTGTGACGGCTTCAGTTTTGCCGAAGGAGGAGGATGCCGACGTCTCCGCCTTCATTGAAAGCTCCGCGGTGTTCATGATCTTCTGCTTGGAGGAGGAAGAAGTCGAGGCGGAGGAGGAGGAGGAGCCTCT
>JAAUYM010180308.1_pt1 | contig 10281 bp, 13 predicted proteins | sample 7278001 | NCBI WGS metagenome assembly JAAUYM01 (sample SAMN14350224, study PRJNA611818) | marine sediment metagenome | isolation source: surface marine sediment (1.8m) | place: French Polynesia: Moorea | collected 2018-08
AAATTGGGTAATAGGAAATGTTGGGCAAGCCGATGGAAGGACGTGCCTTGAAACTCGGATGACGAATTCACTTTGCTTTGCTAATGTTTATTAACCAATTTTTACATTTACGAACAATGCTCTCCTCTCCAATAAGATGAAGTTAGATTGCTGTATTTAATTTTAGGCTTCCACATGAGAAATTGTTTGGCAGATGAAAATCCAACTCTATACTTTACGGTATACTAACTTTCTTCTTCGACCACAACCTCTCCCCTTTTTGCTCCACGTGTGTTCGAATTATAAGTAGCGAGTGGGTAAGAAGACTAATTCGTGATTGCTCAGTGTGGGCGAAGAAAAGAAATTCGCGCCATCCTTCATCCGGTTTTTTTTCTGGTCTCTCCCGCCCTGCCAGGCTTGCTGGACCCGTCGTACCGAATGCACCCTCAGTTCCGCACCATGCCCCACCCTCACCACCAGGCGCAGCCGATGTCGGCGGCGGCCGCGGGGTCGCCGCTGCTGACGCCGCACCAGTCGCAGTCGCTCACCAGGCCGACGCCGGTGTACCGGAGACAGCAGCAGCAAAGATGAGCACAACAGCGAGATACCTACCTAGTACGTACTTTGAACGAAAAATCGCAAAATTACGAGTAGAAGATGAAAGCAAAAGAAACGAGACTCCACATGCCGTATGCAACTCAACGTCACAAGAAGGATCTCAAAGAGTTCATCCGAATCGGGAAAAAAAACCCAAGTACACTACTACAACTCACTCTTCGGAGTCCCACAGTCAAGTCAGCCAAATATACATACCTAATTGCAGCTAATCTAATAGACTACTAGTGTTGTATAGTTTGTAGCATTACCCACGCACCTACCCCATATACACATATTGGACGACTATTATGATTGCCCAATTTTTTAGGATACCTGGGCAGCAGAGCAATTTCATACCCTGGAAAAAAAACCTCCCATGTATTTATCATGCGCCTACCTTGTTACCTTCTGCATATGCCCTACAACTACGACATATCCTCCATTGAATCGATCCCTTTCTCACCTTGTACTGTTGTACCAGTTTTTTTTTAAAGCAGGCCAAATAAAGACCCTGTTGCTTCCTTGTTTACTCGCCTTCGTTTATTCAGCCGCGCCTACTGACCTCTTGCTAGATCGAGAAAATAATGGTCTGATTTTGAAATGTAGTAAGTAAATGCTTCTCGAGGTAGTGTACGTTTGCTACTACTACTACTACTGCCACGCTGCTAGTAGAACAGATTTCGGCAAATCCAGATCCTTGAATGTCGAATGTGTGTGTGTGTGACTTTTTCTTTGGCAGGGTGTGGATGGGGGATGGGGATGGATGAATCACAAGCACTACAGGTCAGAGGTCTCGTTCACTTCGTGTTGGAGGAGCGTCTCGAAGTAGGAGAGGCAGTTTCCGTTCCTCCTGGCGATGTCCCCGGCCGTCTCTCCTTGGTCATTCACAGCCTTGTAGTCCAGCCGTCTGCCGCAGGTCAGTAACACCTGCACCAAATGTAGTAGTAGTAGTAGACAAAACAAGAAGTTATTAAGTAGTGCATGGCTGACAGATGATATTAGTACATGGTACGGTAGGTGCAACAACAAGGCCCACCTGCAAAGTTTCGCTGGAATTTCCGCAGAAGGCTGCCAGGTGCAGTGGCGTCTGTCCGCCGCAGGTCCTGGCGTTGACCGGCGCCCCGGACGCCAGCAGCTCCTCTGCGCAGTCGGCGCGGTTCCACCTGCAGGCGGAGTGGAGCGGCGTCCACCCGTCCTCCGTGCGCGCCGCCACGTCCGCTCCGCGGGACAGCAGCCCGGCGCAGGCGGCGCGGCGGCCGGAGTAGGCCGCCCGGTGCAGCGCAGAGTAGCCGTCCCCGTCCCTGAAGCCGACCAGGTCCGGGTCCTCCTCCAGCAGGGACTCCAGGACGTCCTGGCGGCCGAACTGCGCCGCCCAGAGCAGCCTGGCGCCCTTCTCGTCCTCGGCCGGCTCGCAGTCCTCCTCGTCCTCCTCGGAGGTGGACGAGTTGGGGTCGCCGGTGTCGAACTTGCCTGCCGTCGTCCTGCCCTCCCCGACGGCCTCGCGGAGGTCCCTGAAGTCGTCCTCTGTTCCCTCCACCCAGGGCACGGTGACCTTCACCTTGGCTCCAGTTCCCTGCCCTTCCGATTCGCCACCTTCCATTGCTGCACTTTTATGGTTCTTTAGCAAAAGGTCGAAGTGTGTGTGAGTCGGCTGAATCTGAATCTCTAACTAGGTTTACTAAATTACTATACTTAAGTCATAGTCACTCTACCGGAAAACTACAGTTTTACGGTGTGTCATCGACTCACTCACTGAAGTCCCGGACCCGGAAAGAAAATGGTAAGAAGGAGTCCCTCACCAGCTGTTTCTGGGAGATCTCTGTAACACCTTAAAGGGTACATTCTGAAAAAACACTAAATATTGAATTAAAAATATTTGACACAAATACTTTAAGCCTTAATCAAATATTAATAAGTAAGTATAAGTTTGAATATGGAGTCAGATGCACACATACACATAACATTAAACTATCCAATTTATTTTTTCGCTTTCCTTCCAGGCCGAGAATTCCACGACTCAGCCCCTGAGCACAGCTGTCAGAGCAGCAGCAGCAGCAGCCAAGGAAGGCCAGCACAACGCAAGCAAGAAGAATTGCCAGGTGGTGCACTTAATTAAGTGATTTATTTTTCTGTTGTGTTAACAAGTTCTTATAAAAACAAACCTATTAAAAGAGCGAGTGCGTGCAATAAACTGCGTTGCCTTTGCGACACGTACAAGATGCAAATAAGAACTGATGTACTTTACGAAAGAATCAAGTCAGGAGCAGGTACAACATCGAAAAAGGATCACGAAACTGGCAGCTCCAAATTGCAATCGTACTTCGTCGTGACGTCGTCATCCCAGCATCAAATACCCTCCTCACCGTCAGTCCCCCCATACACACGCGTCTGTTCTGTCCTTTTTCAAGTCCGCCATGACTGCTCCGGACTCGTCCGTGGTGGCCGGGATGGGCGACGAGGTGCTGGCCTTCCTGGTCACCCTGCTGCTGGGAGGGACAGTGCTGCTGGCCTGGTGGTCCACGGCGGTCAGGGAGAGACCACGGGTCAGGGCGGTGCTGGTGCAGCCCATCAGGCCGGGGGTGGTGGTTGCGGAGCAGGTGGATGAGGCAGAGGCCAGAAACAGGCAGAGGGAGGCCGGGGGAGAGGTCGTCTTTGCAGAAGGGGCGAGAGAGACCGCCGGGAGGGACGAGGAGGAGGAGGGGGAGGAGGAGGAGCGGCAAGAAGAAGGAGGAGAACAGGGACGGAGAGAAGCAGAGGCTGCTACTGCGGAGGAAGTCTGCAACACGAGGCAAGGGTCGGCAGCGACAGCAGCGGCGGGGGCGGCGGGGACGGCGGAGGAGGCGAGGCCGGAGGCAGCGGAGGGAGACTCCTCAGATTCCTCCTCCTCCTCGACGCCCCCCATCACCATCAAGCTGAAGTTCCTGAACGACAGTCAGCGGGAGGTGCGGGCGCGGCCGTCGGAGTCGCTGGGCAGGTTCAAGCGGCGCCACTTCGCGGAGGCGCTGGCGGACAACAAGGTGGTCAGGCTCATCTTTAACGGGCAGATGTTGAGCGGAGACAGGGAGAGCCTCGGGCACTACGGGCTCTTCGACAACTGCGTCGTCCACTGCCTGGTAGGGGGGACTTTCGAAACGCAGAATCTTGTACTAACTACATGTACATATATCAAAAATAACATTGGCAAGCTCCCTATGATAACGATAGCCATTTGAAACACTTGTCGTGTTGTTATGTTTGAGTTGAACGTTTCCACTGTTATGTCCTATAGGTGTCCAGCGGACAGGAGGCGCGGAGAAGAGATTCTGTCGGTGCCGTGGGTGGCCAGGGCTCCGGCGCCACCTACCCGGGCGAGCACGACGACGGCCTCGACCTCTCCCACATCTGCTACCCGCTGCTGGGCTCCCTCCTCCTCATGCTGTGGTGGTGCCAGATCGTCTACTCGCACTATTTCTCAGTGGCCTCGACCATGTCGCTCGTCTCGCTCACGGTGCTGTTCCTGGCCAGCATCACCAACACCTACCTGTACTAGTTCGGCCTTTGACGTTCTCCCCCCTCCCCTCCCCCCCTTTCTGTTTTTGAGAACGGGCTTTTCCTCTTATTGCTGTTACGACTTATCAATGTCTGTGATTAATTGTACCGCTGATGTCGTTTCTATTCGCAGAGAACGAAAATTATGAGACGTTGAGGGCCACTCTGAACAGGCTTCATAATAAAATTAGAAGACATTTATCTTGGGCTACGTAACCGTGCTTTCGTGGATCGCGGGGCAACTAAGAGATGGCGAGAAATCTGGGAACTTCAAACTTGTTTATATGGCGAATGGATAACAATAGTACATTTGTAACATCACAAGCCTGACTAGTTACAATAATGACCCAGGGGAGGGCAAGGTATATGCGTGTTTTCCGTATAGAGATATAGTAGTAGAGACCACACTTAGGTTCACGAACGGGAGGACCACTATTGAGACAGTCGGGTGGGGTGGGTGGGGTGAGACAGTCGGGTGGGGGCGGGGGAAGATTGAACTTCAACAACGGAAAAAAATCTTTAAATAGCGATTTTTCTTCTCCTAATGAGTTAGTGCCCTTCGGAAAAAGACCCTTTTTCTTCTTTCTGTAGTCTCACAAGATTGTCTCTCACAGATTATTTTCGGTTAAGTGATTCGGTAACGACGATAAAGGGAGTGAAGGGTGGTGGTAGGCGGGAGGTGGAGTACTTTAAAGATAAGATAAAAAGACGACGCTTAACATGAATATATGTAGTACTCCAGACCAGCGATATCCGAATTCGGGAAGGGTGGGTGGGGTGGGAGGGTTGTTGGTTGAGGCATTGGAGAGATGACACTGGAAAACGGCAGTCAGAACACGGATTCTGCGGAACGCCACAGATGCACGGGGTGCGAGGGGCTCCGGATGAGGACCCTCTTCTTGGGGATTTTCTCCAGGAGGTCGGAGAGGGCGGTGAAGTCCGGACGGCGCTCGGCGGGAAAGGTCCAGCAGGCCTGGAGGACATTCTTCACGTCCCTCGACGCTTGCAGGTTGGCCAGCGACGGCTGCATCCCCTTGCCCACAAGCCAGATGACGGTCTCCGGCGGCGCCCCCCGCCATGGCCACTCTCCGGTCAGTAGCTCGAACCAGACTGTGCCGAAAGCGAAGACGTCGCTCGCCTTGGTGAAGGGCAGGTCGTCCTCCGCACCGCCGCTCATGTTCCCACCGCCGTTTCCGTCTCCACTCGTTCCGTCCGGGTTGACCCGGAGGGCGCGCATGATCTCCGGGGCCAGGTAGCACAGCCAGCCCTTGGGAATGCTCATGCTCTCTCTGGAAAGGAGGGTTTAATCGGTTAAAAACTAAAGGCTTCACAAAATGCATTTCATTCAATTCTGCAGGTCACCTCGATTGTGCTGGTCCCGGTCCGTGGTGTGCGCACAGTCTTCGCGCAACGTTAACTAGGCCAAAGTCGGCGATAATGGCGTGTCCGTTCTCCAGGAAGATGTTCTTTGTCTTCAGATCCTTGTGGACGATGCCGCGGTGGTGGAGGTACCCCATGCCCTGCGCAATCTGCTGGGCGATGATCACCAACTTGTTGATAGGGAACTTGTCCTTCCTCAGATGCAGTAGAGTATATAGCGTATTGCCTGGACAAAAAAGAGAGAAAAATCTCTAATCATGGCCTTCCTACCTCACTACTGACGTCTTCCTAGAAATATTGCAGCATGTATTAATTACTAACTCGACCAAATTGTCGAAACGATAATCCAGGGAACGATTATCCATGTTTTAAGAACGTCCCTGGATAATCATACTCAATTCTTACCCTTGCAGAGACTAGTGACGATGGCGAGCTTGGGCGGGTTCATGCACGCTCCCATGAAGAGGAGCAGGTTCTCATGCCTCGTCTTCTTGAAGGTGCTGACGTCCAGTCGGAATGCCTCGAGGGTCGCCTCCGCGTCGTCCGTGTTCTCCATGTTCAAGATCTTGATGGCGACATCTCCGTGCCACTTGCCTTGGTGCACTGCGGGAGGGGAGAGCGGAAGGTGCAAAACTTAAATATGTTAGAGCCGGCCCTGATAGTAGAAATAACTTACCTGTACTGAATCTCCCAGACCCAATCTTGTCGCCGATATCCAGCTCCTCATATTGTATATCCCATTCCCTCAGAGAGATGGAGGTTTGCCTTCCCGCCGTCCAGGTGCTGGAAGAGTCGTCCACCGAGGCCGTGGAATCCTGGCTATCCAGTCGGTAGGCCGTGCCCCCAGACCCGGAGGAACCCGAGGTGGCGGAGAGCGTCTTGTCGCTGTCGTACGACTTGACCGAGTCGATTATTGGGTTGGGACTGGTGACCTTGGGCGCCGGTTGTGCCTGGTGCGGAAAGAGCGTGGCCCCGATGCCGCCGCCGCCAAAGCCGCCTCCTGCCGAGAGCGGCGGCTGGTTCTGCTGGTTGTTGTGGTGATGGTGGTGGAGCGGCCCGGCCGACGAGGGCCCCGCCGGAGGGTCGTGGAGCCTGAGCGTAACCGGCGGGTCGGGAAAGGTGAACCTGGTGCCTTTGTTGTGGATGGAGGCCGAGTGAGGCGGAGTAGGGTGGGAGGCCGTGACCACTACGGCCGGGGAGCTGGGAGTGGAGGAGTTGCAGCTGGAGGTATTGGACGAAGAATCCGGGTAGGCGCTGCCGGCCGAGCCCGCTCCTCCTCCCCCGCCCCCACCTTGGCGGCCCAGCGGACCAGAGGAAAAGGCGCTGCCAAGGCTGCCGGCGAGCCTAAAGTCGCTGGCTGGGCCAGAGGCGTAGTGTGGCAGGCCAGGCCCCTGCGGTCGCATGTGGGGCAAGATGGGAGAGCCCTCTTTGGTCATCTGCTTGACGTAGTAGTCTACTAGGTCGTCGGGCAGCGAACAGGAAGGAGGCACCTTCGACTCGCAGTCCCTGTGACACTTGAACTTGCACTCCCGGCATTTCAGGCCTGTGGCGAAACAAAAGAACAAGGTCATGTTTGCGTAGTGCGTACGGATGCTCTGGCAGAGTAAAAAAAAAATTACTGAATGTCGCTTACCGTTAAACATGTACTCAGAGCAGTGGTCGCACCTCCCAGGCTTCAAGGTCTTCTTAAACCTGTGCCTGATGGCGTGACCCATGCTGCGCGGCGTCCTAGGAGACTTGGGGACGTGCAGCGACTGAGAGACCGAAGAGTAGCTGTTGCCGGACGAGTCCAGAGATGTCTCGAACGGGCTGGGCGACGGGAGAGGGGACGGGGTGGAGTCGGCCGCGGTGGTGGAGCCGGAGGAGGGCGCGTGGACGTCGTCGGCCTGTGTAAAGCGAAAGAGAGCCGCCTCAGTAATGCATGGTATGGTACTACTAGTACCTGTTGCTTTGGCTGCTTTCTAATCCTTCTTTTTCCTACCTGTGCGCTGGATTCGGAGAAGGCCGTCTGCCGCGGACGCCAACGCGATGACGAAGACGAGGCGAAGGGGGCCCCGCTCCCCGCGACAGGGACTCCGCTGACAAACCCGGACGAGCTGCTGACATCACCTCCTGGCCCGGGCCCGGCCCCGGTCCCACCCATGCCAGCGCGTTCCTGGACCACCCGACCCACGGCGGCCGTCACGCTGACACCTACCCCGCCCCCGGCGGCGGCTGTCGGGGTTCTCTTGGGGGGCTCTACAGGAGGTTGCTGCTGCTGCTGGCTTGATTGACTCGCTGATACAGAGGTGGGGTTGATGCGGTTGCCCAGCTCGCACTCGTGACTTTTGGACTTTGTGAGAGGATAGTCAGAGGAGCTCGACGATAGCGACGTTGATGCGGGCGTAGCCGCAGCGGCGGCGGCGGCGGCAGCCGCAGCCTTGTTGCTGGCGGCAGCGGTGGTGCTGTGTTTTTTGGCCGGGGGTGGGGTGGTAGGAAACTTCTGCTGCTGCTGCTTGGCCCCGAAAATGGCGGCAGCAGACCACGGCGGAGTGGAGGGAGGCGTCGACTTCTTCTCGGGCCACGAAATGACCGGGGGGGAGAGGGCGACGCCTGGAGAGGCAGGAGGGAGGGAGGAGGCGAGGGAGCTGTTGGAGCTGAGGGAGGAGGCGACCGAGTCGGGTTTGGGCGGCAGGTCGCACGTCTTGGCGGCGTTGCTTCCTGCACTGCCACTGCCGCTGACGCTGACGCTGCCCCCGCTGTTCTGGGGGAGCGACGAAGTAGCTGGAGGACCGTAGACATAGGAGAGTCCCGCCGTGTCAGGCTTGGGGGAGGAGGACGAGGAGGAGGCGGAGCACTCGAGGGAGGAGGTGGAGGAAGGGGTGTTGCTGACAATCGACGACGACGACCCGGGAGGGCAGCCGGGCTTGCTCCAGGAGTCCCAGTACAGCTCGAGCTTGGCCGCCTCCTGCCTCGTTGCCGGACCTCCCCCGTGCACGTGGAGGATCTCGCTGTACCTCCTGAGGCCCTGCATTGCCCTGGACAGCCTCCTGAGGTCCTCCGCCCTCTGCGCGGCGGGCGGCGGCGACGGGGACGCCAGCAGGATCCGATGCAGCTCCGAGTCTGCCTTCTCCCTGAGCTGGTCCACGGAGGACACCCTGGCCTCCAGCGCCTTCTGCGATTCCGGGGAGATGCCCACCACGTGCAGCCACTGCGACAGCGACGGGTAGTTCTGCAAGGCGGCCGCGGCGCCGACGCCGGAGCCGGCGGCGCCGGCACCGAAGGACCCGCCCGACGCCTGGACGGCACCCGCACGGGCCGCGATCAGCTGGCTGAACAGATGGATAAACTTCCTCTCCAGGTTGCGGATCTCCTGCTTGGTCAGCTCTGAAAGAACGCACGCGTAAAAAAAAAAAACGCCGATCATTTTGCGAGATCGTTACTTCTAACTATAGACAAGAGCAGAAAGAAAAAGAAGAGAAAGAGACTGACCCGACGTCTTCTCTCCCGGCGAGGCTCGCAGCTTGTCCAGGTGCAGGATGTTGATCTCGATCATGAGCTGCACCTCCTCGCACACCCTGAGGGCATCCTTGTATGCCGCTGCGGCGCTGGCGGCGTCCGCCGCCGCGGCGGTGGCGGCGCCGGCCGGAGGAGGGGGCCGAAAGTGGGAGGTAGAGGACGAGGACATGGCGATCGGGAAAAAGAGGGACCAAGTGTCCCTCCTCCTCTGGTTGGGAGGTCAACCCAGAGAAAATCCTCGCGACCGCTTTCGGCTCGGTTACATCTCTACACCCGGCGGAGTCTGAATCCCATTGCGAATGCGAACTGCACCATGTCGAGGCCACCCCCGAGGTCACGCAAAGACTTTGTCTCCGCGGCCTGGAAATTGGAGCCTCCGACGACCTCTGGTACAGCGGACTTCAGCCCTTTTTTTCTGCTTTCTAAGAGTGACCAGAAAAATCATGTCGGATAAATCCGGCTTAGACCTAAAAACTTCGTAACGGTGCTGTAAACTCGCATAGATGAGAATTGTCTTGAACAGTCTCTGCTGTCGTTTAAATAGTACGGCACGTCCTTTAAGAAAAAAAAACTAGTCCCTTTCGTAATCAAACCTAAATTATCTAAATATTTTTTGGTCGATGTAAAAGTCTTTTTTAAATACTCCGAGGAAGTCACGGACCTGGAAAGGATCGACCAACGAAAAGTTGGCCTGCGTCTGTATGACTCTGTGTAGCTTAAAAGATACAGTTCGAATAAATTGCTATTAATATATAATAGTAAGAGCTATATATTTGATGCAATGTTGTTTGTACTTTAAGTATCTAAGATGCACAATTTCTAACACATCTTCAAAAAATTGTTGCACTATGCAAAATCAGTCTAATTCTTCTCAGCTTTATTTCAATAAATGTAGGCGTAAGACTTTCTACCTCTGACTCTTAGATATTAATAACTTTTAAATATGTTATGAAATATGTTACGCATATTACATACACATATAATTGAAGTATCCAATATATTTGTTTGTTTCTCTTCCAATCTGAGAATTGCATAAATATTCTTTTGAAATGTATCATGCACTTTAAAAAATAACAATTTTGCTACGTTACCAATACCCCATCAAGCACACAGAAGCTTTCAGGCTTTTTTTACTTCAATTGTAGCCACTCGACATTTTTCACCTGGAGACGGCCTCGCCATAAGTTAAGTATTCATGCCCAACCAATATCGCTAGCGTGAATTTAGTGATGGGTTGCTCTATCGCCAGGGCAGGTGTTAGAATAGTGGAATAAAAGACCCTTAGAGCAACCAAATTTC
>JAAUYM010011881.1_pt1 | contig 10279 bp, 14 predicted proteins | sample 7278001 | NCBI WGS metagenome assembly JAAUYM01 (sample SAMN14350224, study PRJNA611818) | marine sediment metagenome | isolation source: surface marine sediment (1.8m) | place: French Polynesia: Moorea | collected 2018-08
AGAGAGAGAGAGAGAGAGAGAGAGAGAGAGAGAGAGAGAGCTCGTAATCTCACCGCCATGGCCGTGATAGCAGATGGTCCACCTTCGCCTCTTCCTCCCGTACTCGATCATGATGGCTCTACTCCTGACATTTAAACTGTCTTTTAAACAACCACAGACTAGAAAAAATAAAGATCTTTTATCCACTCTGCCTTGTCGGCTGGTGTGACGTTGGCATGGCTGAGGCGAACTGCTGGCACTTCTTGTTCTGCGCGCTGGGCGTCTCGGCCCGGATGCACGAGTCCATGTGGAGGCCGTTGTAGACGAAGGGGAACCGGCACCGGGAGTGCCGCTCGGGACCGAAGTCGTCCGTGAAGCACTCCGCGTTCCTGGTCAGGCCCCAGCCGGCTACGTAGCCCTTCCGGTCGTGGAGCTGCAGACCTGGAAACAGTGGGATGGTGGTGGTGGGTGGGGGGGGGGTGGGGGGGTGGGTGGGTGGGGTGGGGGAGAGAGAAGAGGACCACACACTACTGTGCAAACTTCTCACCCTGGTACGGGAAGCAGATTGGCAGAACGGCCCTCGGCCCGCCCTTGACGAAGGTGAAGTCCTTGGCGGACTTGACGAGGGCGATGTCCGGGAAGTGAATGCCGGACCCGTCCCAGTCGGGATGAACAATCACCTTAATATGGGTTACGGCGAAGTCTGTTATCTTAAAACATGCACTGCTTGTCCCTCATCTCGCATACCTTCTCCACTTTGTACTCGTAAATCATCCTGTTCCTCGAGAGCGCATCCTCCAGGTTGGCCTCGTTGAGTCCCACGTACAGACGGAGGATCTCGCGAGGATCGTAATCCAGCCCACCTTCCGAGCAAGGGGTGATCCTGAAAAAAAAAAAAAAGATCTGGACGTGCACTTAATACGTTCTGGCATTTCTCCTCCTCTTTGTACTGTACCCGACAAAACATTTGTGGTGTAGGTAGTCTATAAGTAGTAGTCTGTAACTCCTGCAAACTCGTACATAGAGCAACGAAAATTTATCGTCCTAGAAGGGTTGCACTAAACTACCTAGAGACTCCGAATGTTTCATTGGGTATCCAACTCGCCTTGCCCAACTCATGCAGACGCAGTGCGCGGCGGTGACGACGTACCTCCGGTTGATCATCGAGCCGCCGCACGTCTCGTAGTCCTCGGGGTCGTCGGGGTGGATGCCTCTGTGCCCACGTCAGGATAGAAAGAGTTTCTTGCCGACCATTCATTAGCGACGCCCCCAATACCTGATGAGCACCATCCATGGTCTCGGTCTGGCCTTCCACCCGTTGACGATCCTCACTTGGTCGTCCTCCACGTAGTCGCCGTCGTCGTCGCCGGCCCCGGTCCCGGCCCCGGCCGCCCTCTTCCTCCTCGTGGATCCAGACTCCGGCTCCTCAAAGGCATGCCCACACTCGACTAAGCAGAGGAAACAAGAAAAGGCAATTGTAAAAAAAAATATTATAGTACCTGCGGTACTACAAGACGGCACACTGCTTGTACAGTACTACAGTACTAGGTACTTACTACATGTACTACTATGTACTCGTACATGTATGTCCAATGTCTTATCAAATGTTTTCTATATCTTTTTGGGTTACACATGGTATATTATTGACTATGTTTCGTACAATGTAGCTTAATCTCACGTGGACACGGGGAGTTTTTCTTCTCCGCAGATCCTCCATTTGCCTGGTGGCCCACTGAGAGGAGCACCAAGAGCACCGTCGTCGTCGTCATTGTCCTCAATACCATCAACAGTTGGCGGCATCTTTTTCCTCCTCCTCCTTCTCGTCTCCTCCATCGTCGTCTTCCTCGTTCTGTCCTTCCATCGTCCGATGTCAGAAGGTGCCTCCCAGGGGACAACATTCAGGGAGAGAGGTCATAACGGAGGCGCTGTCGCATCTACGTACACGAAACACGCACAAGAGTTTGGCGCTATCTTGGTGGATCCTTTGTCTGGTTGGCAGTTTACCTGTTTACTCGAGCAAGTGATCACGCCATTATTACGCGGTTATCTTTCTCCTCTCATGAAAGGTATGGTTCTAACGGACACTCCACTCACTACATGTACGTACGGTCCTACTAAGGTTTCCAATCCATCCATGCTTCCTCGCGTGACCTTTGTGGCACACACGGTAACGGATGTGGCATCGTTCACGCGTGTTAAAGATTCAATAACATCGAATTTCTGCCAGTTGAGCTTTTAGGGTCAAGGCAAACATGAAGTTTTAATGTGACATATTATTTGTAGTGCGGGTAATTATGTACCAGAGTGCATCTGGAAAAGTTTGATTATCTCATGACGAATTTTGAACTTTCAATGCTTCAATCTGACTCCAATTCTAAAATTAAGAAGCTACAGCAACATTTTTTCTTTACCACTTGTGCTGCAACTGCAGCAACTACACCAGTTCTTTTTCTCTCGCTTAGTCGTACTGTTCTCCATTCACTTCTGAGGCACCTTCTTCCCCTTGACGGTGACCCTGTGCATGACCCTGAGCCCGACCTCCGATACAGGTCGCTGGGTGTCCGGGTGAGCCTCGTGACCCAGCGCAAGGTTGTCCGAGATAATGAAGTCTCCGGGCTCCCAGTTGTGCACGTACTGGACCGCGCCATCGTCCTTGACAAACTCCTGGTGGATCCCCCTGAGGATCTCCACCGCCTCCCGCTCGCTCAGCTCCCTCTCGCCCTCCTCCCCCTTGTCCAGGATGAAGCCGGACGTCATCCCCGTGTGGAAGCACATCACCGGCTTGCCCGTCTCTGGGTGCCTGTAGACAAGCGGCCTCGACGTCTTGTCCCTCCTGTCCGACAGCATCCACAGTCGGTCCCAGTAGCTCCTCTTCTCCTCGCTCAGCCCCTCCACCACCTCGGTGAGCCCGGCGAAGACTGTGGCGCCCTTCCTGGGGCAGCTGATGATGTGGTAGACCGAGTGAGAGAAGGGAGCAGGCTGGAAGCTCCCGTCGATGTGCCAGCCGGTGCGCCCAACGTTCGTGCAACTGAGGGAAGGAGAGAAAGGGGAAGAATGCAAACTTATACGCAGTCGAACTCGGATAATCGGGACAGGGGATCAGAGATGGTCCAAGTTTCCCATTTTTAACATTCTGCTCCTTAAAAAAAATTCCTAATTAAAAGAGATTTCCTATTGACAGAGTTCTAGTACTGTGACACAAAGGTCTTGCACAACATCATGCTTCCACTATCCTACCCTTCATTCCTGTCGTTCGAGACCCTGAAGATATCCCTGTGAGGAGACTTTGGATGGTCGAAGAAGGTGGATTCCAACTCCCCAAACCAGCGAGAGATCTTTAAAAAAAATACTGTGGAAACTTGAAAGCTCTTTTTTTTCTTCTACAAATGGTGTTCACCTCGAGGTGCCTCTCCGGTGGCAGCACGCCTTGGTCCTTGAAGACAAGGAGTCGGTGTTCTGTCACGTCCTGTGTGCAACACGTAACGCATTAAATCGACGCTGACAGTATCTGCTGACTAACAAATGCCACATTCTCCCCCACCCAACCTTGATGATCTGCTTCTTGCATTCCTCGCTGATGGCCGCCTTCAGGTCAATGCCGTACACCAGCTTGCCCAGCTTGTTCGGGCGCAGCTCATAAAACACACTTTTAACAGACATTTCTCTCAGACTAGATTTCTTCTCTTTCTCTATCCTGACTGGTGTCTTCAGAGCGATTCTCTTGGATTCTTTAAAATGTAGCGTTGAAATATGCGAAAAAATGCATTTTTTTGCGGGGGGGGGTGTATGTTCGTGTGTTTTGCTGACTTCTTAATTTGCTCCCGAAGATTGCTTCTCCTTCTTGTTCTTCTCCAGAGCCTGAAAAATGCAGGAATTTCAGCAACATGTATGTAGATAGAGCAGTCCAACAACACTGCAAAAGCGAGATTCAGTTGTATGTACCTATACTTCACCAAATTTGTTTGAGAGTGGTCAAAATACACGCCATTTCCTCAAAAGTTTCCTATAAAGTTATGGTTTAATTACAACAATAAAAAACGCCTACAGTTACAGTTACAATGTTAGCTATACAGTAGAGATAGCAAAAAAAACAAAAAGTTTTTGGTTTCCTAAGTCTAGCTCATACATACCGTGGAATTCTGACACTGCCTTTTTGACGTCCTTCTCGTTCTTTTCCAGAGCCTGAATTGATACAGAAATTCTATCGACATGTACTGTAGCCACAGGCCTGCCACAGGCCACAGTCAGCAGTGTGACCAGAAGAAAATGTTCAAAATAGCGAGAGAGGAGCCCTGAAATAGCAGAAAACTCGCGATAGAAAGCGATAGAAAGCGAAAAAGTAGCGGAAACCTTCTAGAAGAGGGGTCGCGCAAAACTGAGAGAGGGAGGGAGGAAGGTTTGCCAAATAGCATTAAGTTTAAAAGTAAATTTTAAAGTACTTTTAAAAATACTTTTGCCAAGTGGCAAATAAACATATAGGTAAGCTTAGGAAATAAAGAAAAAACAGGTTAGATTATGTCAGATCAGATTACACATTTTAGAAAAGTAAAAAGGTCAGATTAAAGATCCTCCTCCTTCACGCGTCCAAGATAGCGAGAAAATTGCAAGTGGCCAGAGGGGGGTCAACATCGCCGATTCCGCGATAAATCGCGAGACCTGGTCACTTTGGCGGCTAGGCACAGCGTCCAGCAAAACAGCTCTCTTCTTATCGTCGTTTCTTGAGTTACCGTAGTCCGTTTTTTTTATTTTGGTGTCTTAGAGTTGCCAGTACACTGACAGGAAATATATAAATTCATTATATTTTAAGGCAGACCTGCATTGCTTTGCATTGCATTTTACTCGAAAAAGATACTTTGATGCTGACTGACATTGGAGTGATACTACTCAAATGATACAGGCAACCCTTGCATCCCTAACGTGCAGCACTTGTAGTACATCAACTAAGTCTCTTTTTCTACCTTCATTTGGGCAAATGTGGCAACTTCAGACAACAAAAGACAACAACAAGCGACTGATGCGATGCAGCTGCCGTCGCTGCTGGGCTGCGCTAAAAGTGTTGATACCACCTTCGCAGTCGCAGTCGCATACAGTACGGAGCAGTTTAGGTCTGTGTGGTTGAGTTGTTGGATCTGAGCTGCCCTTTCAACTCTAACCTTTCAATATTGTTGCCTCTTTTCTTTTTATGATCCTCACTTTCCCCTCTTCCCCCCCCCCCAATTTTCTGGTCGCCACCAATGCCCACCTTTGCCGGGAAGAGCAACTTGGACGACGAAGCCGACGACGACGGTGAGAGGAAGAGGAAGAAGCCACTCCTGTGCTACCACTTGCCTTAATTCACGTCCGGTTCCATCGCCAGCCATGGAGCCGATGCAGGTCGACCTGATGCCCTCCACGCGGGGCATCTCCTTTTCCGTGCTGGCCTCGGCCACAGAGGAGAACGAGAACAACACGGGAGAGGAAAGGTTGTCAGAGGGGCGAGGGGGGGGGGAAGTGGAAATTTGTTGGTAAGTAATTCGTGCATGCATTTTTTCGTGTAGTCGGTTCCTTGGAGGTGACACGCGTGGTGAGGAAGGCTCTTCGTGGATTGTGGACCATCCAACCCTGGACCTGGAGTCCCACGCAGCTGGCTATGCTGGGCTCGCGCGGCTGATGAGGCTGGCGTTTGTGGCGACGCATTGTCCCACCCTCAGGGTGGAGGCACTCAAGTGAGATACAGTTTGAGACGGTGTCAGAGAATGGGGGGAATGGCTGACTTTTTTTTGTTTAACCCGTTCCAGACTGGCCCTCCGCTCAGTTGTATCTACGCACAACACCAACCTCTACATTTCGCTGCACAGAAAACTTGCTGAGGCAACGGTTAGTTTGTTTTCCGTAAAAGAATTTAGATTTTGCACATTTTTTTGTTGACATTTGAGCTCTTTCTTGTAGGGGTGTAATGTGGCATCTGCAGCCCCCTCATCTAACTTACCCGACCTGACAGCAGGTAGTAGACAGCAGCAGAGTCTAATTCAAATGTCTTAAATGGAGAACTGAGGCCCTGTGCAGGCACAGGTTTCTGCCTTCAAGTGGAAATTTCTTATGCCTCCCTTTTGTGCAGGGAACTCTGCTGGTGTAGGTGGCACTGGTGGAAACTTGAATGGGAATGAGCCTCAGTTTGATCAGACTTGGGTGGAACAGCGACAGAAGAAGGCCTTGCTCAAGCTGGAGAAGCTAGACACAGATCTGAAGAACTACAAGTCCAACTCAATCAAGGTGAGTCAGGTGCTTTATCCATCTATATTGATGAAGAGTTGACGAGCAGATTTCATCAGCTCTGATGTATTTACTTTTTGCAGGAAAGCATCAGGAGGGGTTATGACGACCTGGGTGACCACTACCTTGACATGGGTGATCTGCAGAATGCGCTCAAGGCATACTCAAGGTTTGTTTGCTGACATTTATTTTCCTGACGGAGGGGACCAAGGTAAACAATTTTCAAGCAATTTTCAGATCCCGTGACTACTGCACTTCTGGAAAGCATGTGGTAAACATGTGTCTCAATGTAATCAAGGTGTCGATATACCTGCAGAACTGGTCACACGTCGTCTCGTATGTCAACAAAGCCATGGCAACGCCGGACTTTGCTGAAGGTGGGAGAAAGCAGACAAGAAATACACTTAAATATGATGAACCAAAAAACATTTGTACCCATGTAATCAGGCAAGACGGGAGAGAACCAGACTCTCTTGACCCGTCTGCAGTGCGCCTCTGGGCTGGCTGAGTTAGCCACACGGAAATACAAGAGTGCAGCAAAGCACTTTCTGGCAGCCAATGCAGACCACTGTGAGATTCCAGACATGATGTCGGCCCAGAATGTGGCCACCTATGGTGGGTTGTGTGCACTTGCCACCTTCGAACGGGCAGAATTGCAGCGTCTTGTCATCTCATCATCCAGCTTTAAGCTCTTCCTGGAGCTAGATCCCCAGCTTAGAGAGGTCTGTTACAGGAAATTTTCCAAGAAAAAGCACTGGTTCTGCTATGTTTATTGTTAGGCCAGTTTAGGCTACTTTTCTTAATATTAAAATCTGATGCTTCTTTTCAGGTGATTTTCAGCTTTCATGAAAGCAAGTATGGCCAGTGCCTGAGTCTGCTGGAAGACATGCGTGAAAATCTATTATTGGACCTGCACCTGGCTCCACATGTTAGGCACCTCTGTTCACTCATAAGGAACAGAGGGCTGGTGCAGTACTTCTCACCATACCTGTCAGCAGATATGAAGCTAATGGCCGGCTGCTTCAACACATCAGTGGTGGCACTGGAGGAGGAGTTGATGGGGCTCATCCTGGATGGGCAGGTGCAAGCGAGGATCGACAGCCACAACAAGGTGAGAGACAATAACTGTACATGTCCAATTCTGCATTAGGAGGAAAAGAAGGTGGCCTGCTTCTGCCAAGCCGGTCGCTGATACACACCTCCAAGAAAAAGACTATTTTGAGATAACGGAACAGAGCCAGAGCCAAAGACAGGACACTAGGGTCTACAGTTGTCTCAACAAGATAGCATAGCTTGTATGTACTGTAAATTCTCTACGTACAAGCTAAGTAGGCAAATACGGTGTCTGGAGGGTTTTTCTAAGTTGTTAAATGCTTGGTTTCAGGTTCTGTATGCTCAGGATGTGGATCAACGCAGCGCCACCTTCAAGAAGGCCTTAGAGATGGGAGAAGAGTACCAAAGAAGGGCCAAGTAAGACCATTGCAGTTTTGCTTAGTCCGTTGACCAATTAAAGCTCTTTTTTTGTGAATTTAATCCTTACTTGGGATTTATCATTGATTTACTGCCTTCAGGTTGATGATCCTTCGCTCTGCTCTGCTAAAGAACAATGTGCTTGTAAAGACGATTCCCCGGGTCGGACCCAGTGGACCTGGGGGAGGAGACCAGAACGACCCAGCAACATGAAGAGTTTTAATTAAAGAAGAAGACAGGGCAATGTCCAACTTCAGTACTGGCATGGCTCAAAAAATGTATGGCATGTTTTGTTTCTCTCAATTGACATGAGAATTTGTGCACGCCGCAAAAATATAGAGAAGGAAAACAAGTTGCCGTTTGGCAATTGTAATTTTTTTGTACGCCATGCTCGTCTTGGCTGTTTGGAATCTGCATTGAGTTGGAGATCATTTTCTTGCCGATAGAGAATACGACTCGTATTTCAAGCAGTAAGCAGCCATCTTTTATGGCATGGCATGTAGCCATAAGAGAGGGCTGGCATGGCTTATCTCCAGTGCCTCTAGCTAAGAAATGACCAGGATTTAATAAGGCAATTCATTCTGCAAGTCATTCTGTAAGAACATGTACAACTGTATTTTAGAAGTGTGTGAATGAAGCTGGCTGTCCACTACATTTTTACTGTATACTAATGAAATTTCATTATTTCATATTTTTTTATGTTTTAACTTTTTCCATCACCACTTGTCCAGGGACTGCCACTGAGCCTCCCTGTAAGTAAAATTTTGAACAGCTTATGAGATCATCCTGAGCCTCCTTGAGTGTAGCACCTGTCGATCCAGTATGTGCCGAGGTCTTTGACCACGGTGGCCCTAAATGCGATCTTGCCCTTGGGCTCCTCCAGCTCCACCTCCAATGTTTTTTTGGAGCTGTTGTCCACGTGCGTCACGGCGGGAGGGCAGCTGTCCTTGGCGGGCCTGCGATTGCAAAAAAATAACATATCATGAAACTGAAATGCTTTTTTTTCGTGAAACATTTTCCAGGCAGGTGCAGCAGACTGCAAAATCGAGGTGTACTGTTGTGAAATCGTAATCAAGGTACTGGTTTCCGTTCAGAGGTTTTTTGCACTCTGATGTGCAACGACGTACAAGATCTGGGCCTGCTTTGCGACTTCTGGAGGGAGAGACCAGTTGCCCTGCAACTGTCCTTCCTTGGGAGGCAAGGCCTAAGAAAGGGATAACATGTTCGAGGCCAAACGTCATGAACGGTCGCTCGCTCGCTCGCTCGCTCGCTCGCTCGCTCGCTCGCCTTGATGAGGAAGCCCCTCATTTCCTCGCTGGGGGCCCTCAAGCGAACGCGGTACCTGCTGCTCTGTTCGTCGTAGGTGTACTCGAACATGTAGGGAAAGGTGTGGTCGTTTTGCACGGACACGTTGTGGCCGGGAACTTCGACGCAGGAGCTGCGGTAAAAAAAAAAAGAGAGAGAAAGATTGCTTGCAAGGAAGCCAAGGAAGAGAGAGATTTTAAGCATGGCCAATGTCGAACTCGGATAATCGGGTCAGCATATGGCCTGTTTCCTGGAAAATTTTTTCCCAACTAACCGATAGTCCGAGCCGAACCGTCAAGCCGAATTCGACTGCATCAAGTACTAGTACATCGGCACAGTACGTACTCCGGTGATCCGAACGGGAACCCGAGCACGGGGGTCGGCGGCGCCGTCGTCCACCACACGAGGGCGAAGAGGGAGGTGGACAGGAGGACGGCGGTGGCGGCAAATCGCGGCTGCGGCGACGACGCCATCGGAGGTGTCCCCGTCCTCCGGGTGAGGGAGGGGAAGAGAAGAAAGAAAGACTGTTTTGACTGCGGTGATGTGCCGTGAATGGATGGTGAGTTACTGCTTCCAGCTGTGACAGTCCCTGTTTCAAAATAAAGGTATAGAAAGGTCGGGGGTTTTTTTTCAAGGAATAGAATCATCCTGTACATGTTAACTTACTATGTTTCTGCATAGTGCATGTTCCTGCATCTGGGGATACCAGATGCATTATGCTGACTACATGGTCCTAAATAAAAATCCATGTTCAATTGGAGTTTCTCTCTACCAAAAGCCTGGCCAAAAAACATCATTCGAGTCTCGTGAAGATTTAGAAGAGTGATATGAGGGATCCTTCCTGCATTTTTATAAATAGGTTCGGTCTTTATTCTGGATATTTTTTCTCATATGATTTGCGTATTTTTCAATTATTTTCGTCGAGTATTCATCCTATATTCACTAATCCACTAGTTTTCTCCCTTCTTAATATGGAGAGAAGCATGGTAGAACACACACACACTTGGTGACATAATACATCTTTGGTTAAGTTTCTTGGCTATTCAATTTGATACGTGGTTTCAGTATGTGCATATGGGAAAGAATGTGCGTGGAAAGAAGGTGGAGGAAAGAGACTTTTGTTGGTGCAAGTGGCGCTCATCGAAAAAACGCACTTCTGTTGCAAAACTCTATTCTTTTCAAGATGAAATAGATAGATTTTTCTGTACAAGAGAAGGAGGACTGAGGGAAGTTTAAAACATTTTTGCAGATTATTTTTTTTCTCAAAAAGTTG
>JAAUYM010029783.1_pt1 | contig 10279 bp, 10 predicted proteins | sample 7278001 | NCBI WGS metagenome assembly JAAUYM01 (sample SAMN14350224, study PRJNA611818) | marine sediment metagenome | isolation source: surface marine sediment (1.8m) | place: French Polynesia: Moorea | collected 2018-08
CAATGTATACCAGAGATGTTTTTAAAGACAATGTGACTTATTCATAGTGTGTATTTGCATACACCCTGGGTACTGCATGGTAAAATAGAATTCTTACTTGAAGAAGTACGCTACGGTGAGCGCCCTGTCCTCCTTGGTGCTGCCGCTGCCCTCTGCCCCGTTGACAGGCCTGTCTCCCGCGCCCCCGCCAACCCCGCTGGGGAAATACTTCTGCCCGCGGGTCAGCCAGAAGATGTGGGTCGGGGAGAAGTTGTCGTCGGCCATCTTGGCGATGGTCAGGATGCGGGTGAGGAAGACGAGCCTGTCGTCGATGCCGTCGTGGTCGACGTCCACGAAGTCTCGCTCGAACTCGTCCTTGAGGGCCGGGCTGCGCTCGTAGGCCAGGATGACGGAGGAGTCGACGGCCTTTCTCCCCTGCCAGTCGCTCACGTTGGTGATGCCCAGCTCCTTGAGGCGGCCGCGGACGTGGACGCCGTACTCCGACCTCTGGCGGAGGGTCTCCTCCTCCCTCTGCCCGTCCAGGTAGAGCTTGTCGAAGACGCGGTGCCTAAAGACGCTGTTGAGGATCATGACCCTGGAGGTCAGCTCCGACAAGATGAGCTCGTCGATGCCGGGACCGTTGCGGATGATGTCGTTCAGGGTCGTCTCGATAAACTGGACCAAAAAGAAACCATGCATTGAAACTCCATTTTGGTATACCGTGGCGTACAGCAAGTCCTTTTCCTTAAAGAACAAAGGGAGGGGGGGAGAAAAATCTGTCCTGGCTTGGCGTTGAGAAAGATTGAGTAATTTTCTATTGCTTGTTATTGCTCAACTTCACTTGCTCAAAGCAAAGGACGCCCACGCAAAAGCTGATCATTGTTCAGCTTGACTCACCTTCGCCCTGTCCTCCGTGGTGTCCTGGAGCTCCACAACTTTGGTCCTCCTCTTGGAGTGCTTCACCTTCACCTTGCGCTCCTTCACAAGCTTCTTCTGCAGCTCGGCCTAGTGGGTGGGAGGAAGCGACAAAAAGAAAAGTAGAGCGGCTCAGGAAAAAGTATTGATGAGTCATTACCTGGAAGTCTGAGGAGAAGATCTCCCTGAGGTCCATCATGAGCTTCCTGTCCACCTCGCTCCTGCCTCTGTAGTAGTCCAGACCTAGGCGAACCTTCTCGTCCAGGAACTCGCGCATCTCACCCATCACCTTTGCGGAGAGAGGTGAATGAATGTCAGTCTGGCCAGCGGGCACCATCTCCTTCCACCCTCGCCTCACCTTTTCCCTCTTGTATTCATCCAGCTTGTCGATTACTTTGGGATCGTAGCGGTGGTGCGGGAAGTGGCGCTGAACAAACCCGAAGCCCAGGAGGGAGAAGAGGGCCTGCTGCTTTGCCTGAAAGAAGAAAAAAAAGGTACCACACGTTGTTGTTCCTGTTGTTGCTGCTGCTGATCTTGTCCCTCCCTGACCTGCGAGTCGAGTTCGCCCCTGAGGTGATCCACCAGGAAGTCCGAGACCCCGTGCTCGATCTTGCGCAGCCTGCGGAGCCCCCTCGCCTCGTTCAGGCAGTCGTTCAGCCAGGGAGCTTCGAAGAGGTCGCCCTCGTGACGGCGGGAGCGGACTCCGCCGCCGCCGCCGCCGCCCCCTCCGTGGCCGCCGCCGCCGTCGCCGCCGCTGTGGCCGCGGCTGCCACTGCCGCTGCGGCTGCGGCTGGAGCCGCTGCGGCCGCTGCGGCCGCTGCCGTCGCGGCCCATGTGGATTTCTTGCCAAAGCTAGGCAGCAGCCTTCCCACTGCCAAAGTCCACCAGAGCTTCAGCTATAGCAACTTCACGATCGTGTAAACGCGTATTATGCTCCCTATGCTCCTCCCTTCTCTGGGCTCAGGTCTCCCTCCCACCCATAATTTGTTGCGGGCGGTTCTGCGTGCTGGCCAGAAAGGACTGGGTGTCCCTCCCCACACGCGATATTATCGATGTGCTACTACTGCAGTACAGTACTATGCCAAACTCAACCCAAAAGTCTCTCCTTTCCCCTCTCTCCCAGTTCCCCAACGTCATTGGTGAGGCAGGGCTTTCTCATTCTCACGTCACGCACCAATTTTAGGCGCCCATTTAAATCGATTTGCCTATAATAGCAGGTAGCAGGGTTTTGTTTTTTTAAACTCTCCCTTAAGCATTTAAAACGCGAAAAAAGCAGAATACCTAACTGCGCAACAATTTCCCACAAGGATTAAATTGAGTTTTTTTCTTGGCGCACGGAGAAGCTGTACAATGTCAGCATTTAGAGGTACGTATCTTCCTCACCTGTACTTTACATAGTGTTTTTTTTATATACGGTGTAGAATGAGGCCTCCCTCTCTGTTTGCTTTGGGCCTGACTGAAGCTCCCTTCTTCCCTTTCTCATGAGCTGATCAATTATTTACTGGAGTCCCAGCCGATCGACAAATGCAGTTCCGCAAACGGCCCTCAAGAGCAGCAGCGTTAGGATTTAATTATCATCGCTTTCTTTCACTGCTGTTGTGGTTTTGAAGTTCATGGACACTCTGGGCTGGGCTGTGTGTGTTTCTGAGCGAAAGTTTGCCGTTTCAACTTTTCCTCAGTTTTTTTTCAAATCATTTTCAAGAAAGGTAGTTTGGATATGTGCAATTTCGTATATTTTTTAGTAAAACCTGTACCGGTCAGTGCTTCACATCTAGTATTAAATGCTCTTGTAGCTGAGATATTTTATTACATTTTACGTCTGATCGCTATATTGCTGTGTTATGTACGCTACTATTTATCTTCTTTTGGTTCTCCATCACTTGAAGGCTTCTTCTCAGTCTCGACGTCCGCAGGCGACTTTTTCTTCGGTTCCTGAGATTTCTGCCTGCCGACGCCTTCTCCCGCTGGGGAGGAATGGAGCTCTTCAAGTCTGGGGTCCTCCAAGGTGTCGTCGGACCTGGTGGCGCTGGCTGAGCCGGGCTGCTTCTGCTGCTGCTGCTGCTGCTGCTGCTGCTGCTGTTGTTGTTGCTGCTGCCCAGTCGCTGTCTGTGGCGCCCGCGGCAAGGTGGGCACCTCCATGGTCGCCAGTCGCTCCCTCAGCCTGGCCACCGCCATGGAGCCACTGCTTCCGCTTGAGCTCGACTTGTTCAGTGCCGCCGCCCCCCCCTGTTGCTGCTTCGTCCCCCCCTCACCCTCACCCTCTCCCATCCGCCTGAGCATGGACTTGGCCCAGTTGAGTTGCAGCCCCTCCAGCATCCGCCCGATGTCCGTGGAGGAGCTCTCCCACAACCCTCCCAGAGACTTCCCGCTGAGTGAAGAGGACGAGGACGAGCTGTCCGCGGGCGAGCTCTCCTTGTGGGAGGCCCTGCTGATGTTGCTCTCCGAAAGCGACTTGCTCAGCGCCTGCCTCCTGTTTTGTCGCCCCGCGTTCTCCTCCTCCTCGCGGCCTCCCCTGCCCTCTCCGTCTCTCGTGGCAGCGGTGGTGGTGGTGGTGTCAGACAGTCTCCCCTCCGAGATGGTGGTGGACATGGAGGTGGAAGAGGACGAGGAGAGGCCGGACAGGGCGGACGGGTGCGCAGCCACCGCCCTCCGCTCCACCTTCCTGGCGTACCTTTGCTCCAGCGCCTCCTCGATCTTCCTCTTCTCGTCCTCGAATTCCGCCTGCACCTGCAGCAGCGACAGTCGGGTCTGGGACTCGATGTCCGCCCTGCGCTTCTCCAGCTCCAGCCGCCTCAGCGTCGCCTCTCTCCCCACATCCTGCCTTCGGCTCTCCTCCTTCTTCCCTTCTGTCCTCTGGTAGCTGCCGTCAAGCTGGTCGCGAAAGCGGACGGTCTTGGAGCCGACGGAGCCGACGGACGACTTGCTGTCCGAGTTGCTCAGGATGGACGTCGGCGTGCTTGCCAGAAAGCTCCTCGCTTCTCCCTCTGACCCTGGCGAGGCGCCGCTGCTCGCGTCCTTGGACGTGGAGGAGGACCCGAGCCTGCTTGCGTCAGAGGAGGAGGCGGTGGTGGTCGAGACGCTCAGCTCGGCTATCTCCTCCCGCTTCATGCCTAGCAGCTTCTCGATGTAGTGCTTGAGCATCTCCTGTCTCTCCCTGTCCGCCCTCGACGCGGGGGACATCGGGGTGGACGAGGCAGTCGACGAGGGAGTCGTCCCGCCTCCCCTCAGGCCGTCGATCAGGGTGCGAATGGTGCGGTAGTCCGTGAACCCCTCCCACTCTCCCTGCCTGGTCGTCTGCAGCAGGAACCTCTCCCTCGTTATGCTGGAACTGGAGGAGGACGAGCTGTGCAACGAGTGCATCTCCTCCTGTCTGGTCTGCTGGAGCGTGGACACCTCCTGGATGTTCACCTTCACTTTCACGCTTCCTTGCTGCTTGGCTCCCTCCTCCTCTTCCTCCGGCGGGAGCCGTAATTGCTCGGGAGGGAGACCAAGAACTTTTGCAACAAACTTCCTGTCGGCGTCGGCGCTCTTGGCGCCCTCCCCCTGGCCCTCTACCTGCTGCGACAGCTCGGTCAGCTCCCTCTTCTGTCTTTCCACTTGCTGCAGGAGAGACCTGATGTTGGCCAGATCCTCCCTGTCCAGTCTCGGGGGTCTCCTGCCGTTGCTGCTGCTGTCGTCTCTCTCCCCATTGCTGGAGGAGGTCGGACCCCTGACTGGGACGAGGTCGACGTCATCCTCAGCATCCCTCAGCCGACTGCTCGTCTCCTCTGCAATAGTGCTCAGATTCCTGGACCGATCTTCTTCCTCCTCCTCCTCCTCCGCAGCAACTCCATCCCTTTCGTGATGTCTCCTTCTCCTCCCGTCTCTGGGAATGATTCTGTCCCACTCCTCCTCCGCCGCCCTCAGGGCCATCTGCGCCCGCCTCGCCTCCGCCCTCCTCTGCGCCTCCGCCTGCCTCTCCTGCTCCCTGATGGCGGCCTCCAACCCGCTGCTGTTCCCCACCTCCGACAGCGGCACCCTCCGCACCCTCACCTTCCCAGCGCGGGCGGGACTCCCCACCAGCCTCCTCTTGTCCACCAGCGTCACCTTCTTCCTGCCCTCCTCGTCCACCTCCATCATCTGCACCTTGCCCGTCCTGGCCCTCTTCAGCCTCTCCGCATTCCTGATCTCGGCGGCGCGGAGGTTCTCAGTTAGCCTGGCGCTCTCCCTGACGCTCCTCTGCTCCCCCTCCAGCTTCCTCTCCAGCTCCCTCAGCTCCCTCTGCCTCCTGAGGGCCTGGTTTCCCCTGGCCCTCGTCGTCCTTGCTTCCTCCACCGCCTTCTCCTCCTTCAGCCACTTCTGGTATCGCTCTGCCTCCTGCGCCCCCTCGTGTCCCACGCCCAGGTCCCTGAGGCACGACTGGTACTCCTCCTCCAGCGCCGCCAGCTCCACCTCCTTTGTCTCTCTGTACTTGCGCAGCTCCTCCAGTGCCAGCTGGTCCAGCAGCCGCCTCCTCCTCTCCGCGGTCCTCTGCCTGGCCAGCTTGGCGGCCTCCGCCGCCTGTCGACGCACCTGGCGGAACCTGGCGGCCCTCCTCCGCGCCTTCTCGGCCTCCAGGGCGGACCGCACCCCGCCCGGGCGCACCCGGCGGGGGCCGGCGGACGTCTCTCCGCGGGAACTCATTTCCGACACCAACTGTTGCTCCCTCTTCCTCCTCCCCTACGAATGGATCGATAATCTCTTATTTTTTTCCCGCCGTGGCAGATGCTCAGTGGGTGGAGCATTGGCAGAGAAACATTTTCAAAATAAATAAGGTCACTTATTAACCCAGTTTCTTACAAGCCTGAGTGTTTTCACTGCTTGCTTTTTTTTTTCTTTTACCTGCGGGCAAATTAAAAAGAAGAATTTAAATACCTGCGCCACAGCCACAGGGGCAGAGCCAGCACAGCAAGCAGAAGGAAAGGAAGGAAGGAACGACAGCGACGACGCGCAGACAAATATTTTTTAAAAAAATATCGCGGAAAATAAAAATACTACTTGACCCACGCAACCTCGACCAGACTTTCTGAAAGCAATTATAACTATGAAAATGGCACATGGTGATAAATAATTATATAAATACACTAATGTGTTCTTTGGGCGAAGAAGTGTTCAGTTTTTTAATAAACATAGATATTGAGGAACCCCCCCCTTCCTCATTGATGGTGGCCAATATTTAATGGATTTACTATGATCTGATATTGTCCTTAGGTTTTTCGGAGAATCTGCGTTTGCCAGTCGTCCCAAGAAAATGTATGACAGAGGAGAATATATTCTTGAAACAAGGCAAACTTTAGTTATACTATGTAACCATGGAAGGGAAGGTACTGTACTGTATTCAGCATAGGGAATGTCCCTCATTCTCCTGTCGCCATGGGCTCTTGAGCCTCCAAGTCCCTGCACGGCGCATTGACGAGCTCCCTCCTGACTTCAGGGGTGATCTTATGGTGTTGCTGGTGGCGACAAAGCTCCAACAGAGCATCTCTTTGCTCAGAACTGATGTGGCCCTTGTATCTCTGTGAGAAGAAAAAAGAATTAGTTTCACTTCATTAGCAAGCCACTTGTGAGAAACCTGCCAATCTGTGGTACTCACCTGCACAAACGTGAGGAGAGCCTGGTGCCACAGCACTGGGAGCGTCCTCTTCTCGTTCCTGCACTTGAGGAAGTGAAACACGATCGCGTCCACGACCCGGTAGGGCAGGGCGTACTTCTTGTCCAAGAACACTCGGAGGAAGATGGAGTTGGCGCCCGTGTACTCCATCTCGGCCACCTTGAGCATCGCGGCGCAAGAGTGGAGCACCGGGATGGAGTTCTTGGCCAGCACGGAGCCGATGATGGTGGCCTCGCGCAGGGTGCAGGTGCCCGACTCGCAGAGGGGCAGGAGGAAGCCCTTGAAGAAGGCGCCGGGCTTAAAGAGGGCCTTCCTGAGAGCCTGGTACAGGTGGAAGTTGAGCCGCTGGTAGGTGTCGATGTCGTCACGAATGCGCGGCAGCAGGAGCAGGTTGATGAAGCGCTGGGCCATTTTCTCGTTCAGGCCACTTACGAAGATCCTGGAATCACAAGCAATGTCAGAAAAAAAAAATTCCCTGCACAAGGTCGTTTCACCTTGTAGCCCTGAAAACGGCAGCAGCAGACCACTTGTCCGGCTTGGTGAGGAGAGTGAGTTCTTCCCAGTTGCGGAACTGAGTGATGACCTTGAAGGCCTTGGGCACCTTCCCTCCGCGGTACTTCTCCAGCACCTTCCCCACCCCTTCGTACATCTCCACCACGCGCGGATCCAGCTGGGCCCTCCTCAGGCTCTCCGGATCGGTGAACTGCGTGTTGATCTCCGTCTTCCTCTCCTCGATCTTCTCCATGATGATGTCCGCCAGGGTCCTCCTGGGTGCAGCCTCCTCCCCTTCCTTCTGCCGGAAGGCGTCGAAGGCCTCCTCGTCCTTGTCGCTGATGCGAAGCTCGGACGCCAGCCGGCGGGGGTCGAGCTCGGCGGGGCCAAGGAGGTCCTCTTCGCCGCCGTCCTCATCGTCGTCAGAGTCCTCGTCGCTGTCGCCTCCTCTCCGGTCTTTTCCCAAGCGGACGAGGCCACTCCTGGGACCTTTGGAATCGTCTCCAGTCTCGTCCTCCAGCTCTTGCAATTGCTGTCTGCAGTGGGGAGAGGAAAAAAAACCAATAAAGACGCAAATGTCAAACGCCGCAAGTTTAGGTGCTTCTTTCTCCCCCCCCCCACCTGGCTTGAGTGAGGATCTGCTTGGACAACTTCTCGTCGACCACAGTCTCGTCCTCGTCGGCCCTGCCAGCACCACGCTCTTTCACTCGCCCAGACGGACCAGCAATCTCATCCTGGAAAAGTAGGTACAAAAAAAGGCAAGGTTGCAGTTCCCTGAATTCAAACGCTTCAACCTGCCTTCGCCCCACCAACCTTTCTGATCTGCTCATTGAGGGGCGTGTTCCTGGGGGCCTTGGACACCTTCATCTTCTTCGCCTTGCCCATGGTGAAGACGAACCAGGTCTTTTTTTTTTTCAGATTCACTCTGCGTCTGCAGCAACACGGAGAAACAGACGCGTCAGCAGACGCACGTGTATTGTCAACTAGAGATAAATCTGAGCCGAGATCGGCGCTTGGTTAAAAAAAAATAATTACGAGACAGATGGTGTATGCGGAACAAAAATTTCGCATTAATTCAATAAACGTGGTGTAACAAGTTGCAAGTAGGGTTATCTACGGATGCTCTATTAATGAATTAATTTTCACAGCCCATAATGATTCAACTTCATGTTTTCACCAACGAACACACGTACTTTGCGCAGATGTTTCTGCGCAGACAAAACAAAGCTAACAATAACAACAAGAACATGGCAATGTTTTGTCTTGCAGACTAGGGTGAAACACGGTGAGAGGACGGACTTAAAACAAGTCCCCGAGAGCGGCCTCCGGTCCAGGTGAGAAAGACAAGGTGATGATGCTGTTGTCCTCCTTCGTGCGGGTGGGGCCCAAATGGCCCCCTCAGCTCGGACGGCGGCTCTTTCACTTTGGTCGGGACAACTGGACGGAGGACTGCATGAAGGAGATCGAGGCCAAGTGGAGGGACGGCGACGCAATCAGGAGAGCGCTGCCAAAGGGAGAGTGAGTGCCAGCAACTAGTACTACTGTACACGTACTGGTACTACTACTATTACCGGAAACGTGCTTCCTTGAACGCCGGAGTCAGTCCTTGCCGTCTTCCTCCCCCAGCCCCTCCAAGAAGCCGTGTTACGTGCTGAGCATGTTCCCCTACCCGTCCGGCAAGCTCCACATGGGCCACGTGCGGGTGTACGCCATCTCCGACGCCATCGCGCACTACCACCGCATGCAGGGCAGGAGGGTCGTCCACCCGATGGGTGGGTCAAGCAGGCTTGGATGAACCGACCGTGTGTCATCATTTTTTGTTTGTTTGTTTGTTTTGCAGGGTGGGATTCCTTCGGACTGCCGGCGGAAAACGCTGCCATCGAACACGGGGTCAAGCCGAAGGTGAAAAAAGGGGAACAAAAAAACACCTACCTACTATGTGCTTTGAACCCACCAGGTAAAAGTTATAAGACTCCAATCAGGACTGGACGGAGAGCAACATCCGCAGCATGCGGGACCAGCTGGAGCGCCTCGGCTGCACCTTCGACTGGGAGCGCGAGCTGTCCACCTGCGACCCGTCCTACTACCGGTGGACGCAGGCATTCTTCGTCAGGCTGGCGGAGGCCGGGCTCGCCTACCAGAGGGAGGCCGTGGTCAACTGGGACCCGGTGGACCAGACCGTCCTGGCAGACGAACAGGTGATGCAGGCCGGGGAGGGACAGGAGTATCTCCTCACAAGGGAGCACCAATGCAACGCAATATGTAGTAGATCGGGAAGGATCCACTTTGACCTGCGGCTATATGTGCCTATGTACAGATCGACGACACCGGTCGCTCTTGGCGTTCCGGAGCGCCGGTGGAGCGCCGCCCGCTGCGGCAGTGGTTCCTCCGCACCACCGCCTTCTCCAAGGCCCTCTACGACGGCCTCGACGACCCGTCTCTTCACAACTGGAGGGACATCACCGAGTACGCCAACTTGAAGAAACTTACTACATTTGAAAGGCAGAGGGTTTTTTGTTTTCTCCAAACATTCTTTTCTTGTCTGACCTGTGGTCAGGATCCAGCGCCATTGGATCGGAGAGTGCACGGGGACGCGGCTGAGCCTCAGGGTCGCCTCCTCCGAGACCGACTACGTGGACGCGTGGACCGACAGCCCGGAGAAGCTGCACCAGGTGAGCACGCGTCAGGTCATTTGACCTAACTGTACGGTATATGTGGAGTATATGTATTTAAAAAAAAAATGCTGTGCAGGTTCATTTCGTGGCGTTAGCGAAGGGGCACCTGCTGGACAGGGAGGATCTAGTGGAGAGGAGAGTCCACAGCACCGTGTCGGGCTGCCAGGTGGCCCTGATCTCCTCAGAGGCCCTGCATCCCTTCGACGAGCGACGACGGTTTCCCATCGTTGTCTTCGAGGTGGGCAGATCGGCAGCAAGACAGACATATTATGGTGCAGGGACATTAGGAGAAAAAAAACATTGTGTTTTTCCAGTCCACAGGAACTTTTCCTCATCCAGAATGCGATGCCTACTTGGCCACGTCCGATTGCGACCGCAATCTGGCTGCGGAACTCGGACTTGAAAGGTCTTGGGAGGAGGAGACCCTCGCTCCTCCCCTGTCCAGGGAGGAGGTCATGGCCGAGGCCCGGAAGCGGAACATCGGAGGATATTTGTGTGGGTAAGAACTCAACGTCGTCACTTCTGATGTATTACAACAACATATTTTTTCTTGTAAGGTTTTTAATTATTATTATTATTATTAAAGTCC
>JAAUYM010032880.1_pt1 | contig 10279 bp, 10 predicted proteins | sample 7278001 | NCBI WGS metagenome assembly JAAUYM01 (sample SAMN14350224, study PRJNA611818) | marine sediment metagenome | isolation source: surface marine sediment (1.8m) | place: French Polynesia: Moorea | collected 2018-08
CGGGGGGTCTGGTTTCTTTTCCACTGGGTTGGCACACCCGCTCTCCCCTTACCCCTCGTCTTGTCGGGGGGGGGGGGGGGGGCCAGGGGGGGGTGGGGTGGGGGATAAGAAAGCCAAAGAGAGAGGGGAGAGAGACAGCAGCCCAAAAGAGTACAGTAGTAAATAGAGAGGGAAAGAGAGGTGGGAGGATCTGGTGACTACCTCCTTCTTCCTCTCCTTTGCGTTCTCCCCCTGTTGCCGCTGGAGAGGAGAGAAGAAGCTCACGAGATCACAAGGCAGGCTTGCGTGAGCACTTCATTCCGTCCCTCCTCGCCTCCTCCCCGCCCAAAAAAAGTCTCATTTCAAAGAAAGGGAATCTGAGTGTGCAGTTGAAGCAGAGAATGGAAGGGGATGTGATCCTCTTAGTAGTCTCGGAAGACTGAGTCGTGTCCCCGTTTTTTGGGAGACGTCTGCGTTTATCGAGTACCTGTTGATGTCCCTTCCCCCTCCCCCCCTCCTCATCCGGCGGTAGGCAGGTGCATCTACATCTCCCCAGGGAGGAGTGATCGGCTTAGACAGGACGGAAGGGGGACACTTCAAAAACTCGTCCATCCAGTCTGGTGAAGCATCAGCCTTTAATATTTGGCTTTCTTCCAAACTGTGCAAAAAAAAAAAAATCAGAAACTAGGCTTTCTTGTCTCTTCTGGGCTTTTTTTTTTTTACTCTGTTCAGTGACGCCACCGACCGTTTTTGAAAAGGTCATGGCGCTTGTGAAAACGAACCCGAAGATATAATCCCTCCCTCCTTCCCAACGGAGAGGAGTTTTGAAAAATTATGGACATTTTTGTACCTGCGCTGAAAGGTGTGCTATAAAAAAACACAGTCATGGCCAACTTCTCCCAGCTGCGGCGGCGCCAATCCTCCCGGGAGATGGTGTTTATGCGCCAGCTGTCCACGCTGATGGAGGACCTGGAGGGGGAGCGCGCGGAGGCAGCGCCGACCCCAGCGGTGGCGGCGGCGGCGGCCGAAGGATTCGGGCGCAGGCGCCACTTTTCGGCGTCGGCGCGCGCCACCCTGCGGCGCCAGCTGAGCGAGGCGGCGCCGCGGACGTCGGCGGAGCACATGGGCTCGGACGAGCTGGGGGAGCTGATGTGGGAGATGCGGCCGAGGTTCGCCACCAGCGCGGGCGAGCTCAAGCGGAGGAAGAAGCACGAGTGGCTGGACAAGGAGCGAGAGAGGAAGGAGGTGGGTGGGGAAAAGGGAGGAACTTCCAAGGTGCTTTCCTTGGCATTACGGTTTATCTCACGCTACTACCGTAGATGTAGCAACAATACTGTAATGGGAGAAAAGGGGAACAAGCAGTCTATCTGAGCTGCTTTCTATATCATACGTCTCTGCTAAGAGAAGATTAATCAGCACAAAAAGAGAGAGTGCTCTTCTCTCCACTTTAAATAGCACAGAAAAGCAAGAAATTTTACTACTACAATAGTTCGACTTTTTTTGCAAGATGTCAAAAAATTGTTTTGCAATATTAATTTACGATTTACAGAGCGGTAAGGAGGAGGAGGCCGAGGCCGAGACCGCGTTGACGACGCCGGACGTGGAGGCGGCGGAGGAGAAGAAGGAGCGGAAGCCGATGGTCACCATCAAGACGGAGCCGGAGCTGCTGCAGCCGCCCAGCAGGGTCAGCACAGTCTCACAGGCACGTGTGCATGCAGCCTGGTTACAATTTCGCGCGATTTGAGATCTGAAAAGCTGATTGATAAATAATAAACCACCTCCAGTTCTCGGCCCCACCGGAGGAGGAGGGGGCCGAGGTGCGCGAGTCGTGGGACTCCAAGCTGACGTTCATCCTGGCCACCATCGGCTACGCGGTCGGGCTGGGCAACGTCTGGAGATTCCCTTATCTGGCCCAGAAAAATGGAGGCGGTGCAGAAAGAAAAATCTGAGTTTATCTGCATGGTATACATGTAGAAAAAAAAAACCAATCTACCGATGTTCCAGGTGCCTTCCTGATTCCGTACTGGATCATGCTGTTTGCCGAGGGACTCCCGATCTTCCTGCTCGAGCTGGCCATCGGGCAGCGCCTCCGGAAGGGCGCCATAGGGGTGTGGAAGCAGGTCCGAAAGTGCATCACCTCTTGGCATTGATTTCTCGAGCTGCAATCTTTCTGCAAGCACCCAACAAATAACATTTTTGCTGCTTGCGCATTCTTTGCGCATTTTCAGCAGCAATTCTTGCGCAATGTTTGCACATTTTTTTGCCCAAAAAAAGCCACCTCTTTGTGTGCGGCGCTCAGGTGTCTCCTTATCTGAGCGGCATCGGCATCGCCTCCGGCGTCGTGTCCTTCAACGTGGCCCTCTACTACAACACCATTATCGCCTGGTGTCTCTTCTACTTCTTCCAAGTAAGTTGGACGTGACTTTAAGACGGATGGCTTCTGCCTCTCTCTTCCCTACACCAAATACGTACGGTAGGGGAGAAAAGGACAACGTCTTCTTTCACCAAAAGTGAAAGGAAAGCTAGAGAGAGAGCAGAATCCCAATTTCCGTCCTAATCCTCCTCCTCTTCCCTCTTCTTCCCTTCATCTTCCTTCCGCCGCCTCTTTTCCAGAGCTTCCTTCATCCTCTCCCCTGGGCCGAATGCCCCGTGGATGCCAAGACGAACCAGACGGTAAAGGAATGCGAGGTGAGAAAAGGGAATTTTCTTGTACTACACAGTATGTACTGTAGTTAGTATTGTTTGAAAAAAAAGTGAAAGATGTAGAAAAGTAAAATTATTTTTTTTTGGCAGACGAGCAGTCCAACCCAGTACTTCTGGTACCGCGAGGCCCTGGACGTCTCGGATCACATCGAGAACCCGGACAACTTTAACCTGTGGATCGGCGGCTGCCTGCTGGCCGCCTGGGCCCTCGTCTACCTGTGCATCATCAAGGGCATCACCGAGAATCCCAAGATCATCTACGTGACCGCCATCTACCCGTACGTCGTCCTCGTCATCTTCTTCTTCAGGGGCGTCACCCTGGAGGGGATGGAGCATGGGATTGCGCATCTGTTCAAGCCCAAGGTGCTCGTCTCAAATATGCCTCTTTGTACTCCGCCCTGATGGTCTGAACATTTCTATGGGTTGGGGTGGAAACCATCAAAGTAACCAACTGTTGTACTATACACTCGACAGTAAAAAAAAAGGCTGAAACTTAAACACAAGCTGTGCCTAGAAACATACTCGTAGTATAACTTTTGTTCAGATTGTCCCCTTTCGTATGGCTTCTCTCATATCATTGGAACTTTTTCTTCTTCTTTCAGTGGGAGCGGTTGGCGGACCCTCTGGTCTGGCTGGAGGCCGGGACGCAGATCTTCTTCTCGCTCGGCCTGGCCTTCGGGGGCCTGATCGCCTACGCCTCCTACAACCCGGTCAACAACAACTGCACCAGGGACGCACTCATCGTCGCCTTTACCAACTGCTGCACCTCCATGTTTGCCGGAATCGTCATCTTCTCCATTATGGGTAAAAACATGTCAAGAAGGTCCAACGAGCGACAAGTAATTCTGAGATTTCTTCTTCTCTTTTTTGCAATCAGGATTCAAGGCCAACGAAGTGCACAAGGACTGCCTCGCCCAGAGAGAGAAGGCGCTGGTGGAACATGGTCTCACGGAGAAGACGAAAGACGACCTCCCTTCTGGGGTCGACCTTCCGACCTGTGACCTGGAAAAGGAACTGGACAACGTGAGCAAAAAGAAAAGTTCTCATAATAAAGCCAAAAACGAAATTTCTCGGTACTCCAGTCCGCCAGCGGGACCGGCTTGGCCTTCATCCTGTTCACCGAGGCCGTCAACCAGTTCCCCGGCGGCAACGTCTGGGCCGTACTCTTCTTCCTCATGCTCTTCACCCTGGGGCTGGACTCGCAGTTCGGCACACTGCAGGGGGTCATTCAGTGCATCATCGATCTCAAGGTTGTGCCAAACCTACGCAAAGAAATTTTGACTGGTGAGATTGTTTTTCTTTTTTTTCTCTCTCTCTTTTGAGACGACCATGAATGAAGCTGGCCATCTTAAAGTTTTTTTTTTCTCTTCCAGGTGTGGTGTGCGTGGTCTGCTTCGCCATCTCCCTGGTGTTTTCTCAAGGCGCGGGCAACTACATCTTCACCCTGTTCGACAACTTTGCCGGCAGCGTCCCCCTCCTCGTCATCGCCCTCTCGGAGTGCCTAGCTGTGGCCTACGTGTACGGATTGAGAAGGTACCACATAGCAGATTATACGTATGTTAGTACTACTTTATCGATTTTTCTTAAAACGTGTACCTATTACTTCAGCCACTTTACCAACTTGTGTCATGTGCCATTTTTTTTTCTTTGTGGTTGATCGATGGTACGTCGTCTTTCAAACATGAAGGGATCGATTTTGGTCACTCGGAGCTCTTGCTTATGTAATCCAGGAAAGGGGAGGCATTACACATGGACCAGTACACCACGGTCGTACCATACCCATCTGCCTAGAAACTCAGATGCCCTTCGATTGCAGAGCGCATCTAATGGGGAGGAAAAATGCGGCAGGGCCATTTCCAAACTGGTCGACAAGAGATGGCGAGGGGGGGGAGGGGGGAGGGTCGAGTTATTGCCCACTTTAATGCCGCACTTTGTACCCAACGCAGGGGGCCACACAAAGGTGGGCGTCTCTGAGAGAGAAGGGAGAGAGACAAAAGGGCGATTTACGACAGAATAATGAATCGTAAATTAGGAGGACTGGAACATGCCAAGAAGCAGACGGACGGAGGCATGCAGAGACGATCTCATGATACAAATCCGAGAACGATTTATGTCTCTCCCTCCCCTCCTCCTGAAATGCACCCCCTGCCCCCCCCTCCCCAAGGTTCTCCGACGACATCGAGCTGATGACCGGGAGTCGCCCGGGCCTCTACTGGCTCGTCTGCTGGAAGTTCGTCTCTCCCGTGGCCATGACCGGCATCCTGGCGGCCTCCGTCGTCGACATCTTCCTCAACGGGTCCGGCTACGAGGTCTGGCTGGAGGAGCCCAGGCGGGACGGGGAGAGCGGCGAGTGGGTGCACACCGCCAGGATGGAGTGGCCCGGCTGGGGGTGGGCGCTCATCGTTGTGCTCATCGGCGTGTCGGTGCTCTGGATCCCCGCCGTGGCGATATTGAGGTTGCACACACAAAAAAAAAAAAACAGTCTTTATGCCATACATTTTATTAGATTAACCTATGGGTTGCGACCAAACAGCTGGTAACAAAGCCTTTTTGAGTGGGTCATGGCAAAAATACTTAAAACAATTAGTGCGTTAGTGTGTCCCGGATGCCCTCAGATTCTTAAAATAAAAATCGACCCTAAAATAGTTAAGAACCCCTGACCTAGTCTCTTTTTCCCACCGATGCAGGGCCGCCGGCGTATCGCTCCTCGGTCCGGAGACCGCCGGTTGGTTTCCCTCGGAGGAGCTGCGGGCGCACTACGAGATCAAGCCCCATGAGGTGACGCGGGTGGAGAGGGCGCTGTTCGGCATGCGCGACGACGGGGCCGAGGGGCTCTGCCTGCCCACGCAGCCCAGGACGTACGCCGTCGAGAGGCCCAGGGAGGAGCCCACCATAGAGATAGGAGGCGGGGAGGAAGAAGAGGAAGAGGAGGAAGAAGACGACAGAGAAAGAAAGGAGCATGAGGAATGAATGAGGAATGGTTAAATGATCAACCAGAAACTTTTGGCAAGCTTTCAAGTATCCCCACCCACCCATGACGATGGGTATTAAGTACTAACCTGTATATTTAAAGTTGCTTAATTTTGATCTCAAGTACGATCTTTTTTCGATCTCGTGGTACACGTAGGTACTGTATGCGCTTCGTCATCTCAAACTAACATATGGAAGAGGAGTTGGAGGGTCATTCTCCTCTTGCAGTATCATGTTACCGCTGTTGTTAACCCTTCACTCGTTCAACGAAACACAATATAAAACGCGAATTATAGCAGGACGCATTTTTCTCTCTCTCCCTCCCTCATCATCAGTCAGTCCCGTAGCAACAAGCTGCACTTAATGACGGCGAAGTGGCTGGCCGTTCCTGGCAACCCTGTCCTTGTCGCCCGCGGCCTCCTTCCCCCCGTCCAAGGCGACCGTGGCGGCCTCTCCGTCGTTGTCTTCGACGTCCCGCTGCTGCTGCTGGCCGGGTCCGTCGTCTCTGCGAGGTCCCTGGGCGGCCTGCCAGGCCAGTCCCTCTGCCCAGGCGGCCACCACGCAGCCGACGACGAGGCCGACGACCACGTCCGAGACGTGGTGCACGTGGTCGGAGACCCGGGAGAGGCTGGTCACCCACGCCACCGACGCCGACAGCACCTGGACCGCCGGCCGCAGCAGGAAGAAGGCGCCGCCGCGGCGGCCGGCGCCGCCTGCGCCGAAAGACCAGGGCCTGCGCTGGAGGAAGAGGCAGAGGAAGGAGGCCATGTAGGCCACGACGGCGGCGTGGCCGGAGGGGAAGGACTTGCGCGCGTCCTCCTCCTCCTCCTCGTCCGCGCGGGTGCAGTTGAAGTCCGACCTGTACTCCGCCGCGTCGGACGGCAACTGGCAGGTCACGTCGGGCCCGCACGCCGCGACGAAGTTGGGCCTGAGCACCCCGGTCGTCACCTTGCCCAGCTCCACCAGGAGGACGCTCACGCAGAACCCCACAAGGAAGAGGAGGAAGGACCTGGCGGCCCCGCCCGCCCACGGAGGGAACCTCCTGCAGCCCCGGGAGGCGCAGCAGCAGAGGCCGCCGCTGCTTCCGTCGCGGCGAACCTTCTTCGGCGAGTCCTCCTCCTCCTCCTCCCCCCTCCCTTTCGGGAGGAAGATCTCCGCCGTGACGGACACGACCAGCACGGCCGCCGACCCAAACACGACGATGAGACTGGTCCTGACCGACTCCTCCTTCAGCGGGTAGCGGACGGACTGGTCCCCGCAGAAAAATCCGTTCCTGGGCGGCTTCATCAGCAGGCCCTTCCTGATGGCCAGCGTGGCCGCTACCAGCAGGGCCACCAGGGCCAAGTTGATCCCGTGATGCACCGCGGTCCGAGCTCGGATGCACTCCATTTTGTGTGTGTGTGTGTGTATTTCGTCCGCAAACGTTCAACAGAGTAGTTCGTGCCTCATTCACTCTCTGCCCTCTGCTGCGGTGGGCATCATCGTTGTTGTACTATACGTAGTAGGCCCCTCCTTCTACGCATCATTCCTGCACTTCACTTCACTTCACTTCCCTCCCCTCTCTCGGGAGGTGAAAACGAACATGGCAAGAGTTCACCCACGCGTCGCTTCTGGTGAAATGCGACCTCGGCTCAATCGCGTCTTTCTCTCCTTTCTCCCCCCCCCCTTCCTCAGTATTCCATCATTAATGGACCTCCTCCTCCTCAGTCCACCCGCCCTTTATCTGTTGGAAGCATAACCCCCGGCGGCCGCCGCGCTCCCCTCCTCCTCCTGCATGCACTCTCCTCTTCCCACTTCTCCTCTCTCCCCTCCCCCCCCTTTTTTTGATGCTCAAGTTTTATAGTCACTGATAGGAAGCGAAACACTGGCGGGAGAAGAGAAACAGAGACCCGAACCCATCACATCACACAAGGAAACAACAGCAAAAAAAAATTATATTTACTTCTTCACACTTGGAAGTCACGAGCGCAGAAGCGACCAGCTAGACTGTCTGGTCAGAAACACTTTCCAACGACCGCTTTATCCTATCTTGATATGATGGAACCTTTTCTCAAAAGGATTTTTTTTGCCTCCCCTAAGCAAAAAACTTCACTTCATACTTTTTTTTGTGTGTGTGTGTCTTCGGTTGCCTTTTGTTGCGTCCGTCACTGCCGGCTCCTCTTTCACGAGTGAAGCAGGGGAAGGGGAGGGTTCAAAAGGAGGATCCTCTCCGTGTTCGGAGAAATAACCAATTCATCTATCCTTGTCTCAGAGAAACACATGTACTCTGTCTTGGCACGGAGGAGTAAGGGAAGGAAGGAAATGGATAGGGCAAAGCCCTCAAGACACTTTCGATTCCCTCTGCATTTTTTTTTCTCTCTCTCTCCCCTCCTTATTTTCCTCGGTCACTGACTGCAAATGCGCCTTTTGGTCGGTCTGTACGGATACCAAACAATGGGAAAAGAAGGGGAGGTAGGAAGGGGGGGGGGGGCTCTCCCTCCCTCCTTCCCTCTCATCTTCTCCGAGTGCGCTCGGCTCGGACAGGAGAGAGGGTAGAGAAGTTCCTCCCCCCCGTCCCTTCCTACGGAGGATGACGAGAATAGTACTACACCCGACGGGAACGTCACTTACAAATCGCCAAACATGTGATGATATTTGTTCTAAAGATATGTTACTTAACATTAAACATCGCATTAATGTATGGTAGTCTAATGATATTTTTAAGAGAGATGATAACTAATAGTCATGTCTTTAAAAGTGTCACAAGCACAATTTTGTGAAACAGCTTGTTTTTTTAAACTGTACCCTCTGTATGTATTGGCACAGAGCATGGGAATGAACATACTGTATTATACCTATGTGTTTTGAAAGATGACCAAAAGTCCCGTCGGTCAGTAGATGAACCCCCTCAGCGTCTTCCCCTTCTTTTTTTTCCCTCCCCCTCTCTTCTCCCTTTTCCCCCGCCCACGGGCTTCTAGTAGTACGTGACTCCAATCTCCAACCAACACCCACCCACACTCTTTCCGTCCGTTGTCCACCGTCCACAGGAAAAAAAGAGAAAATCGTCACTGCTCCTCCTCAGCTTCCCCGAAATACGTAGTAGAGGACGACGTCCATTTTCTCACGAACAGAAGGAGGAGGAGGAGGAGGAGGAGGAGAAGTAAGATACTGCGACTGCCAGTGCCAAATGTTTCCTCTTCTCTCATCTCCTCCCCATTTCGCGTTGTTCTCGTGTTCTCCTCCACCCTCCCTCGCCATCGAAAGTGCGTTTGGGGGGGGGGGGAAGGCATGGAAAATGGGGAGAGGTAAATTACGCTAGCGACGACTGATGGCCAACAGGGAAATACAGTAACTTTTCCCCCGATCTCAAGAAGTATCCAGCTAGAGAGGCAGCAACATTTAAAATGATCACAAATGATGCCATTTCAATAAAAATGATTTTTTCCTCCCTTTGTTTCCTCCCAGTCTGGATGGCCATATCGCATAGCAATGATCCTATCAAGTTTTCTTGCCCATGTGTGGGAATGTGTGGGCGGGGCCGAACGCTTTAGTTTGTCCGTCGTCTCCCCATGTTTCTTCCCATTTTTTTGGGCGTAGGTCTTAAGAATCGTATGGAAATGGCATCCTTGTATTTCTTTTTTAAAGGGGGGCACGTCTTTTCGTCCATTTTGGGAAAGAGGACTGCATTGTCACTGTTTACGCACTTCTTTTTCCCTCCGAACCCTCCATCTACTACGTCCTACGCTTAAACCGGCCAAACACGGCACATTGTGCATATTTCATGCATTATAATTTGCCTTCAACTGGACTTATCACAGGTCCTGTCTTTACCCGAATCCATTCAGTAACTAAGAATCTTCATATTCGACCATCAGATCATTAACAATGCCGTCTGAAAAGAAAAGAAACATAACAATGTAGTAGTAGCGTCATCATAGCAATATTTTAAGTGTTACTTTGGCGATAGCCATGTTTAACCCCAAATCGAAATTCAATCTATGTACAATTAGATTAACGGAATATTTTTCAGACCTATCGCGAAACCTCGATTGGAGTGTACTTGTACATATGTAACACTGGCCCGGGGAAAACGAGAAGACTGTACCTACTCTACTTGCTCGTACCGTAGTAGAATGGCCCACAGAAGTCTCTGACCTGGAAAGAAAACTTGAAAAAAAAATTAGAAAAAGATTTGGGTATTTTATAAACTTTTTACAGTTACATAAATTTTTCTGTGTGGTGTGCTTAGCAACAGTTTTTAAAGATTTTAACATCAAACAGACAGTATCAAAATTACAGCACAATAAAATTTACTACAATTATTGAAGCGAATCTCAGAAGAGTTGGCCTCCTTATGCATAGTGCTGCATTAGGTTTTTCAAAATGCCACCACCCCGAAGGTTCACCCCAGTGCCCACACGTGTGGTGACCTCATTTCTACTAGATACGTACTTTGCCCAAATTTCAAATCGCAACCACCAGTACAACATCCTCAAAACTGTTGTCGTGGTCTGTGCGCAGTTCAACATGTGCCAGTAGCGGGTCATCTGCTCGTCACGATCAAGATTCTGAGCTTCCATGTCCGTATGAAACCCGTCTTGGTATAAGGAAAGGGGGGGAGGTCAAATAAACGGACGTTGACGATGAG
>JAAUYM010016857.1_pt1 | contig 10277 bp, 13 predicted proteins | sample 7278001 | NCBI WGS metagenome assembly JAAUYM01 (sample SAMN14350224, study PRJNA611818) | marine sediment metagenome | isolation source: surface marine sediment (1.8m) | place: French Polynesia: Moorea | collected 2018-08
ATTCAGACAAAACTCTCTCCACTTTTTTTTTCCTCCCCTCTCCTCTTACACACAAGCACACGCGACAGACTTGATGAGACTTTTTACGAGCTGCAGAGCATAAAGTGGAGGGGGGGGGGAAAGGAAAAAGAGAACTCCACAGAGTTGAACAGACTTGTACTACCTAGTTAAAAAAAAAGACCTGCTGCATGGAACTTTAAAAATTGCTCTCTGCTCTCTCTCTTTTCCTTTATAGTATCTCTCTCCATTTGGCATTGTCCCCTCCGCGAGTGCATTGTGTTGTGCTACATGAGAAGGAGGGGGAGAAGTGTGTCAGTGTGTTGTGCCGCCACCTCCACATTATGCACCAGGGAGGGAGGGCAAGGGCCGGCAGGATGGACGAGCAGAACTCAGGCCAAGAAGAACACACCATATTCTGACACTTTCTTCTGTGCTTATCTTTGTGGCCAGACGAAATGAAGATGCGGGAAACTAGGATGCGCATAAAGATAGTTGTAGTAGTTGTAGTTGATGTTCAAATGTTGGGCAAGAACCCACACTCATTGCAGTGCAACCAAAGTGCAAAAAACCTCTTTCAGCCAGAAACTGCTAGGCTGCAAAACAACCTGATCTTTGAACCCAGACGAAGCGACGAGATGAAGGTCCATCATTTGGTGATTTGCCCCTCTCTTTCTTTTCCTCTCTCGATCGAAAGAGGAAGAAGGAGGATCACTATGGAAAGAAGAAGGAAGTGAGAGAGAGAGAGAGAGACGATGATGACATTCAGGTCATGCATGCGGTTAATCCCCCCCCCCCCTGCTTCTTCTTCCTCCTCTTCGAGACCCCACCAACGGCATTCACCACTTGCCAGCTCCTCTTTTACCAAGGGAGGGGAGGAGGGGGAGGATGGAGAGGAGAGGGGTTCGAATCCCAAGCCAAGCCTGTCCACCTACGTAGTACAGTGGTATCCCGATGTGAAATACCTTGATCTTACAACAATAGCTGTGTGCTTGCCAAAATGTCACTTACAAGTACAGTAGAATCTCGATGTGCCGATATACAGTAGTATAATCTCGGGGTTCCATGTTGTATGTATATCGAGATTCAACTGTACTACTACTACAATGTAGCAGACGTGAAACCATTCAAAGAGCCAAAGGGGGCAAGGGAGGGAGGAAGGAAGGGGAGGAATGTGCGTGAATAAGTAACTTTCTTCTTTCCATTTCTTTCCGACCCTCCAAGCGGATAAGAAAGTTGCGGAGGGTGGACTGCAGGGAAGTGGGGGTGGGGATGGGGTGGGAGGGTTCAAGAAGGAGGAAGAGAAGGCAGGGTAAGTTGGGACATCCTCGGAATAGCAACCGACATCTTTTAAGAGATTATTTCCATCCCTTCCTTTTACTAGTACAGTGCGACTTCTATTTACGTACAGCGAAATTGGTCGTTTAGCGGACAAACAGTTCGACGAACCACTACCTACATAGTACTGTATAGCATATTGATTCTATGGTTAAGAATTGGTCATAATACCGAAGATCACTACTACACGTGTATCGAGATTCCACTGTACTTGCTTCCTCTTCCTTTCCCGTCCAGTCCGTAGGAAGAACTTGCATTGGATTAGTCAGAACAAAGTCTGGAAGAGGAGATGGTAGGGGAGGCAGAGAGAGAAAGGGAGCTTTCAGACGGCTGTGTGGTCTTGTCCGTAGAAAAAAAAAATTGAAGAACATTTTTTTTCCTGCCATTTCAGGTAAGCGTGACGTGAACTTCGGAGCTGGACTTGGAGGTGTCGCAGCAGCATCACCAGCATCTACTTTTTTTTTGGCACAAGGACAACGAAAGTCCATCGCTTGGGTTGGATGCTTTATGGGGAGAGTCATCCTTTCCCTCCTGGTGGCGCCTTGGCTTTCATCTCCGTCTCCTCTTTCTCTCACCTCCCAAGGGAATTCTCTTCGTATGGAGAGAGAGAGACTCTATGGAAAGAAGAAGAAAAAAAGATGATGATGCTTTCCCTTCTTTCTGAATGCTGGCTTCACACTTGCACGATAAAACGTGTCCTTGCCTTTTTCGTCTCTCTTTCTCTCTCTTCTTCATTTTCTTCTACTTTTTTCCGGGAAAAGGGAAGCAGGTTCGCTTTAAAGAGGAGAGAGTCGATGAGCTTGAGCAAACAAGCAAGGTGTGGTGTGAAAAGAGGAGGAAAAGAGGCAAGAAGTCTGTCCTTTCACTAGGCGTGCGCTGCTATCGCGGGAAGAGGAGGAGGACATGGGTGCACACTTGTCAGCAACACATGATCTGATGAACGTGCCCTCCCCAACTGAGGAGGTCACATACTTACAAAAAAATCGCACTGATTACACAAGGACACACACACATGATTCTCATCATGTCAGGTGCTGAAAGGGAAGAGAAAGCTTTCCTTGCAGAGTTGCCAGGTCTTGGAAAGTACTACCCAACCCAAACCCTCAAAATAAAAATTAATGAAAAATAGCCAGAAACCCCGATCGACTTTGAATAGATGGGCTGTATTATAAACAGTCGAAAATGACCACAAGATAAACCCCGCCTGGCAAACCCTTTCTTCCGTGTTCAGTACAGCAGACAGGGTTTTCTTTTTTTTTTGCTTTTGTGATATTTGGTGTGCGCCCCACTTTTTAATGATCGGTTTCTCGGTTAGGCTGCGCTGACAAATCGTTATTTTTTTTCTTCGTAAAAGGAGGTCCTTCTGCAGCCTTTCTTGGCATGCACACGTGTGTGTTGTAGTACAGGATGCTCCAAAAAAATCGCCTGTGCTATAGTAAAATATAGCATTATACGGTATAGTATAGCATTAGTAAACTTTTTGCTCCTGACCACCGATTTTACTACGTCTAGGAAAAACATGAGGCAAATTCAATGTGGGCTGTTTCTTCGTTTGGGACACCCTGTTCTCCGTCTGCGCTGCTTCGGAGGGGCGGGTGGCTTCGGCATCAATATTTAAAAAGCGGAGGAGGGAGGGAAGGAAGGAAGGGAGAAGAAGCCTTTTTTTCAGCCTTCAAGCACCTCTCTCCACGTTTCGACGAAAGATGAATTCCACGAATGGCACAGTAGAACCTCGATATAGGTACAGTTGACTTTACCGAAGTTTCACTGTACCTACTGCATGCCTACATATTACTGTAAGCAGATGCAGCAGATGAGGGCCTCGTGTCGAAGCTTCTTTCTCGACGGCATTTAGCAGGGCCTTTGGGGCCTTTTTCCAACACTTTGGTGGTGCTTTCTCCTCTTTTTTTTCTACTCGCCTAAACATCCTATTTTTTCTCCTCCTTCTCCTCCTCTCTGCCGGGGCTGAATGGAGGAGGATCCCTTCTTCACTGCCACAGCTATCAGCTGTTTGGAGGAAGGAGAAGAGGAGGGAGACCAGCCAACATCCCCTCCTCCTCCCTTCCTCCTCTTTTAAGGCACCTGCTGTGAAGAGGAGAGTGGAAACTTTTTTGCCCTTTCCACTATCCTTAAAAATGGGGGGGAAATGGGGGAAGAGGAGTCTGGTAGAGGAGGCTTCTGCTGTCCATACACAAAATACAGAGAGGAAGCGAGAGAAGGAGGAGAAATGTTGTTGCTTTCTCTCTCTCTCTTTTTATTTATGGCCATCTGGCACCATTTCATTCGTGAAATGTTACAGACAAAGGATGGAGGATGTGGAAAGTTTGTTCTGGTCAAAATTCAAACAGCACTGAAAGTTATGCTGTCCTGCCTTTTGCATATTACGGTGCCACGTTTGCGAAACGACCTGTTTCTCTCTGCAAGGCACCACCGTAAGAACATAATCTCGATATATTATCGAGGGAGAACAATTGGAGGGCACTTGCCCTCTTCCCCTCCCCCATGAAAGAATGGAAAGAAGAAGGAGGAGGAGGAATGGATGGATGGAGAATGGCGGGTTTATTATGCATGCATCTGTGCGCCGGAGGGATGGGGGGAGGGGCGAGGAAGAGAGCAAGGAAAGAATAAAGGTCACGAGAAAGAAGGTTAAAAAAAGAGAGATAAAAGCGAAGCCACGTGAGAAAATTTGTTAAAAGTGCCAGCTACACCTTTTTTCTATAAAAAAAAGTTTGTGTTTGTTTAGTGTGTTTTCTCTTCTTTGGGTTGATAAAAAAAAGGTCTCCTCTCATGTGAGAATTGCGTGCTCGACGTTTGCGGACCTGTTTTCTCTCTCTCTCTCTCTCTTTCTCTGGCGTCGCTGTAAAAATTTATTACCTGGCTTGAGAGGTAGAAAGGGAAGGTTGCAGCTACTAGAAATTGCGCCCTCGACTCCTCATACTTTTTTTCAGCATGAAACAGGGGAAGAGGAGGAGGGGGAGGAGGAGGAAGCCTTTCAGCAGTTTTGCAGCTTTCTCTCCTCCCTACTAGTAGAGACGATTACAATTCTCGGTTCGGGTGCAACACATACATAGTATGCACACGGAAGGAAGAGGGGCGGGCAGGAATGTTCATGACAGCATTTTTGGTTTTCTGACCCCCCCCCCCTCAAATGGAGCTCTTGTGTAGTAACTCTCTATAGCTGTGGTTGATCGCACGAAAAGAGGGTGGAAAAAGTCAAGACCGACCAGCAGCCATCCTCACACTTTTTCCTTCTTCTTCTCGTGTGCTGCGCGACCGCGTTGAGCTGAGCTGTTGCCTTCGTTTTCTGCTCCTCCACCCTCCTCCAATTGCCATTTCCTCCTTCTTTTCCCTCTTTTCCCCCCCTTCTTTCTCATGAAAACAAGAACGAAAAGCATGAAGAAAAAATTGTGGAGAAAATATATTACTACACCTTGTTTTTTAAAATGATCCCCCTCTTCTTAGCTTCATGGTCCTGATAAAATACAGACAAGGACGACAAGAAAGGCAAGTTTTAGACCTCGATGCTTGCTGCGTGGAACAGAGGGAGGAAGGAAAAAAGGGGGGGGGGGGGAAGAGCTCAAAGCATGAGGCAACGGAAGGCGAATACAAAAATGGCACGTTGCTTTGTGGAAAGGGGGGAACCAACCCTTCCTCCTCCTCCTCCTCCTCCTCCTCTTTCCCTGTGTTGGTTGGTAGGTGCTTTCCCCTCTCCGAACAAAGCTTTGACCCCTTTCAGAGAAAAAATGGGAAAGAATGTGTTGTGCTCCCAAAAGAGATGAAGTCATCATCACACACACACACACACACGACCAACTAATAATATCGCTTCCGCAAAAAAAGTCGGGACGCATTCACTTCCTGCTTTCTATACGTATATGAAAGTACAGTAGACCTCCACTAAGCACCACTATAAAAAACTCCACAGCAAAGATTGCTGATGACCAGCAACTTTATTATATCGGAGTTCTTCTGTACTAGTAAAGAAGGAATTCTTGTGTACGTAATTGAAGCGTTGTCGGAGGAGGAAGAAACAATCAGCCCTCCGCGTAAAAAAACATAGAGAGAGGGTGGCACACCTGGTGCAATACAAGTCGGCAGTAAACTTTCTTCTTCTTCTTCCTTCCGCACTGCGTTTGTTTGCACAGGGTGTCTCAGAAAGACTGACGAAAATGCTACTGTAGTGAACCAAGGGAGAACCACTTCAGGACATAAATAAGTTCATTACTTTTGTAGTCTTTTTTTCTGAGACACCCCGTCCAAACTAAATAATGTACCGGTAATGCACATACTCAGGATATAGAAAAGTGTCAACTAAAGTGTGCTAACTCGTGTTCTAACGTGGTTCTTCCTTAGATCACTATAGCTACATTTGCCTTTCTCTTAGTTTTCTTGAGGCACCCGGTAGTAGCAGATAAGTGCCAGTAACATTATTCTGCTTTTTGGTCATTTACCGTGAGACACCCCGTAGAAGCAGCCTGGCCTCGTCCGCTCTCCTCTCTGATTGCGACCCAAATTGCCGCCTTCCTTCGCCTCTGGCCTCTTCCTCCTCACACAGCGATGAAAAGGAGGAAAGGAAAAAAAACCTAATAAGCCCCCTCTTCCCCTTCCCCCCCCCGAAATCTAATCATCAAAGGAAGGAAGTATGCTCCTTCTTCTTCTTCCTCTTCCGTTTTTCGACTTTTTATTCGATCCGTGTTCTTCATGTACAGTACGGGTTGTAAAAAAAGAAAAAGAGAAATCCAATCTCCATCGAAGGCAAAGGAACTTACACATTCGCTCTTCTTTTTTTTTTACCCAATTCCGCTGGGTGCAAGAGTTGTTGCTGTAGCTGGAAGGAAGAGCAGAGCACAGACTCATACATGGGCACAGAGTCAATCCAACCCAACTATTTTAGGCAGCAAGAATCCCCATCCGATGGGGATTAAAAAGTGTGATTTCAAGGTTTCACCACAATTTTTATTTTATTAATTTTTGTGGCGCACTGCAAAAAGTGAGAGGTCAGCTAAGGGAGGGAGGATCAGACCCCCCCTTTCCCCTCCCCCATTACCCCCTCCTTGCCCATGTGTGACCACACTGCTGGCTTTGCGATAATTTCCTGTCTGGCTTCCTCCCTTCCTTCCTTCCTTCTCTTTGGTGCCGGAACCTCCACTTCCTCCCCTAACGAAGAAGGAGAACTCTTGATCTTGGAAGGGAGGAAGAATGGAATATCCTGCGTCAGGAAAAAGAAGCCAGACATAGTCACACAGGATCTCTTTTACTGTGGAACCTTAAAAAGTAACAGCATTAAAATCTTTTTTTTTTCAACCAAGAAAAAACTTTTGTCAAACCGCAGGTGAAAGAAAAAGTTTCTTACTTTTCTACCCGTGGTAGATCCTGATGCATAGTTACCATGGGGATTCCAGATACTAGTATACGGAGAGGAAGGAAGTAAGACTTGATGTGCGGAGCAGAGATGAGGGGTGGTTGAAGAAGAAGAAGAAAGAGCAGGAGGAGGAGGAGGAGGAGGAGGAGGAGGAGGAGGAGGAGTTCGTTAGGTTTTTGCAGCACCGAAGGGAGAAGGCAAGTGAAGCAGAAAAAGAAGTTGTTTCACCCTTGGGAGTCGTAACTTCAGGAGACACGCAGAGAGAGAGAGAGGGAGAGAAAAAGAGAAGAAAGAGGGAGAGAGAGAGAGAAGTGGAAATAAGGCACTTTGGCGATAGGTTGACCCTCTTATGGTGCTAAAAGGAGAGGAGAGAGAGAATTGAAGGGAGTGTTGACAGGGGAGTTTTGGGGGGTGAAGAAGAGAAGGGGTCGCCGTTGCCTTCTCTTCCTCCTTCCAATATATCACGGTTCGCTGCACTTTCTTTTTCCACCTCCTATTTTCTTTCTTTCTCTCCGTCCCGACCAGACATTCGCTCCATCTGTTATTTACACTTACATACTTCAGACTTTACATAGTCAGCGCGCAAGCGTGTGAGCCGGTCTACTGAGATGCTTCGCGTACCTTAAATGGACTCCGACTTGAGCAATAGACTCGACGTGGTATGGTAGACGTCTGGTCGGGTTCTATTGCCTCCAAGATCAGCATCTTCCCCTTTCTTTTCTGCAGATAAGGCGGAGTCAGAAAGTGAGAAAAAAGAGGTGGAGGGAAAGACAAAACTTTTTTTCTTTTCTTTTCTGCTTCTTCTTCTTTCTGGGGTCTTTCTTTCTCTCTCTCTCTCTCTCTCTCTCTAATTAGCTGCTGTAGCTTTTCATTTATGTATCTCCTGCAAGAGAAAAAGAGGCTTTCACACGAGGGCGCGGGCTGCGCTCCCAAGAGACCTGTTCCACATCTTTGTAGTCGGACAACAAAGAAAGTCGTAGTAGCCCCCTCCGCAAATTACGCCTCCTCCTCCTCCATCCTTTTGAAGGAGGAGCTAAACAGACCTTGACGTTGAGTTAGTGTATACCACATTTAGTAGCGGCGAGGAAAGCAGGAGAGGAACCTGCTTTGAGTTCAGAAGCTGCTTCATTGTGTGCCTGTGTGTGTGTGAGAGAGAGAGAAACTTTTTTCTTCAGCGCTGCCTCTAAAGCATCGTCGGGTCCTGTGAAGAAGTCTACTCTTTTTATAACGGAAAACACTGTGGTGATTGAAACGGACATTAGCTCCTTCTTCTCATCTTCAAGCAGGAGACGAAAACGATAGATGCGAATGTGACATCCTAGAAAAAGTTTTTTGTTGTTGTTCCATCTTGTGGAAAGAACAAGGAGACTTCTCTCTCCCCCTCTCTGTTTTTAGGAGGGGAGGAGGACGAGCTGTGGCATCCCTTTGTTCTGTCATCCTGGAGGGTGTTCAGCGTTTCGTACGTAGTTATTAGCAAGAAAGATGAACATCTACAACAACTTTTTTTTTGCTACTGCCTTTTTCTCTCTCTCTCCTGGAAGAAAAAAAAGCAAGGAAAAAGAACAATCCCTCCACTCAATTCCGTTCCCATTTGTTTCCTCTCTTACTCGCGTGAGAGCTTCTCTGGGAAGAAGAAAAAAATGGCCTTTTCGTGATTCTGATGGTCACATTCATCAACATCGACTTTCCCATATTTTCCCATTTTTTTCGCGTAAGAAGAGGAGAGGGAGGAGGGAAAGGCGTGATTGGCACAACCGTGCAACAAGCCAGCAATTTTTTTTTGGCTTTTACAGCTAGGGGATTGGACGATATAGCCAAAAATTTTATAATATCGAGATTTTTGCGACCTAATGCTAATAAAAAAAAATGGCCAGTTAAATTTGAGAACAATTGCACAATTGTGCAAATTAACAAGCACCTGATCAATCAAAATCATCAAGGAAAACACTACGAGGCACAAATAGCACAACAACTTACCAGTGGACTAGCATGCCCTAGCATGCCTCACGCAAGTCATAATGTGGCAACTTTTTTTCCGAGGCTGGAGAGGGAGAGAGAGGAAAAAGGTGTCACACACACACACACAAAGCCACCAACACCCTTAATGATCCCTGGAAACGGGAGAGGGAAAAGAGGGAGGAGGAAGTGGAGGGGGTGTGTGTGGGGGTCATAATTAGGCGCCACTCTGAAGGGGGGGAGAGGGGAGAGGAAGAAAAAGCACTTTTTTTGCGAAAGGAGGTGTTGAAAAGTAAAATGTGGCACACAGAGGACAAGAGAGAAAAAAAATCTTGTAAATACCCAACAGTGTTTTCCTTGTCGAAATATCCATTAGGCTCAAAAATATTTTTTTTTAATAATAATTATCCAAGAAAAAAAAGATCTCCAAAGTTTTCTTCCTTCTGTACTTACGACCAAAGTGCAAACAAGTTTCGCACCAGTTCTTTCCTGTGACCCTCCAGTCTATTGACAGCAGCAATCACAAACCTCCTCCTTTCCACCAAAAAAAGGAAGACTTTTCTCCTTCCCTTCTCTCTCCTTCAAAAACTCCGTCAATCGGCAATCCAAGGGGAGGGGAGGGAAGGAGGGGGGAAAACCTTTGTTGTGTGCCGATAAGAGGAGGAGAGAGTTCTGAAATTCAGGCTTGCCACGTGACGTGAAGCTGGGATAACTCACCCAATCCAAAAAATGTAGTCAAACAGTAAAATGTGCACAACTTAAAAAAGAGTAACAAGAATTTTACTGTTTTGTTAGCAAGCAACTCCATTTGTGGTTAAAAACGACTACATATAAACTAGGCAGACCTGGCAAACCTGCCAAAATTTCCCCCTTTTCCTCCTTCCCATTGCAATAACCCTTTTCCTTTATCCCCCCTCCTCCTCCTCCTTCCTTCCTCTTCCCTTTTCTAAACCGACGGATTTTACGCAGCCTTTACTTTCCCAACTCTTTCTCCTTCCGCCACTACAGTAAAGCTGTGTCCGACTCTAACCTCGATTTCTTCCTGCAGAATGTTAATTTTTTTTTAACAAAGACATATAGGGGTATGTGTAGACCATTTGCAAAATCCGTAAAAGGGTGAAAAAATTTAACATTGTATGTGTCTTTACGGATGTATTACCAGGTTAAAGTATTATGTAAAAAAAAGAATTCTCCTTTCTTTCTTCACCGTCCTCCGTGCAATGTCTGCGGTCATGGTGCAAGAATTTTGTCTCCTTCCTCCTCCTCCTCCTCCTCTTTCCCCCGTCTTCTCCTCCCATTTTCCCCTTCACCTCCTCGCTGCACCAAAAGCAGGGAGAAGAAGAAAAAGGCTAGGAGAAAGAGGAGGTGGAGGAGGCGATTTTTGAATGGTCTTCCTGATTGCGATCACACCGTTTTATTTTACTTCCCCTCCTTGATGCAATCTCGGGAAAAGGAGCTCCGGGGAAACTTTTCCTTCTTCTTTCTCTCCCTTCAAAATCCTCCTTCCCCCTTCACCTTGCTGTCGATCCTCAGAGTCAAGACCTTTAAGTTTTCCTGCATTGACTTTGGGGGAAAGGGGAGGGGGGATCTTGCACTTCTTGGGGGGATCGGGATGAGTTCCTAC
>JAAUYM010057472.1_pt1 | contig 10277 bp, 12 predicted proteins | sample 7278001 | NCBI WGS metagenome assembly JAAUYM01 (sample SAMN14350224, study PRJNA611818) | marine sediment metagenome | isolation source: surface marine sediment (1.8m) | place: French Polynesia: Moorea | collected 2018-08
CCCCGCTGACGGAAAAATACGTAAAATCGAGTTTCGACTGTAATTACTGTATAGTTTCAGCAATAACATAGTTTTGTTTCGATCTAGGGGTTCGTACCGCCATCTAGTGGATGTGCCTTAAATTTTCCTCCGTCCTTGCACAGGAACTTGGGCGTGAACCGATTTCCGCACTTCCCCACCCGCGGCCTCAAGTCTGTCCTCTACATCAAGACGCACAACAACCCCAACTTGGAGGACTTCCCCTCGTCCGAGCACTTTCCAAACGTGAGCCAAGCACCTACAAGTTTGCGCAAAATTCTGATTTTTTCTTCTTTCTTTTTTATATTTAAAAAAATATTAGGTCCGCTCCCTGGTTCTCTCGTACGCCTACCACTGCTGCCTTTTCCTGCCCTCCACCTTCGCCAACCGGGTGCCGGACTTTGCCCTCGACGGAGACGACGGACAACTCAAGGTCAGAAACCAGTAATACACACACACACGTACAGTACGTATAATTTAACAACTCCTATGTCTTGCACTGTGTGTGGTTTTTCCAAATTGCACTTCAGGAGTCCGTGTTCTTCCCTGGCGACGGCAACTTCGACCACTCGCTGTGGCACACCAACGGCTCCGACATCTGGTCCTCCGGCTCCGTCAACCTGGACAGCATCGGCGGCGTTGACGGCGGCAACGGCGGCAGCGGGGGCGACTCCCTGTTGAGCAACGACCCCTGGGCCGCGCTGGGAGGAGCCTTCGGGCCGGACCTCTACGACCTGTCCTCCGGCCCGGCCACCCCTCCTCCGGGAATCGAGTGCTCCCCGGCGCCGGGTCCATTCCTCCCTTGCAATGACCTCTTCGACTGGTGGGCGCTGCGCTGTTCGGTGTGGATCGTCTTCCTCCTGGCCCTGCTGGGCAACGGATGCGTCGTCATCGTCCTCGTCGCCTCCAGGGGGAAGATGGACGTTCCCAGATTTCTTGTCTGCAACCTAGCCATGGCAGACTTCTTTATGGGACTTTACCTTGGTGAGTATGAATTGTTGATTTGGGGAGCCATCACGTGAAATGAACTACGTACTGTCCATTAGCATTATCTTTTCGTGCAGGGAGAAAAGAATAAATTATTTCTGGGAAACTGTGACTACATGCAATAATCCGTACTTTTCCACCAGGATTCCTAGCTGTGGTGGACGCCTCGACGTTGGGGGAGTTCCGTAAATTTGCTCTGCCATGGCAGTTCTCAGCGGGATGTCAGGTAATTCGCTATCAATAAAAAATACTTATTATTATATGGTGTTTAACAAAAGGCCATTTCCCAGGCCGCCGGCTTCTTCGGTGTCCTCTCCTCCGAGCTGTCGGTGTTCACCCTGGCCGTGATCACCCTGGAGAGGAACTACGCCATCACCCACGCGATGCACCTAAACAAGCGCCTCTCGCTGAGGCACGCCTCCTACATCATGGCCTGCGGGTGGTCCTTCGCCCTCATAATGGCCACCATGCCGCTGCTCGGGGTCTCGGACTATCGCAAGTTTGCCGTCTGCTTGCCCTTCGAGACCGGCGACCCGGTCTCCCTCACCTACGTCGTCTTTCTCATGTTCATCAACGGCGTGGCCTTCTCCATCCTCATGGGATGCTACCTGAAGATGTACTGCGCCATCCGCGGCTCGCAGGCGTGGAACTCCAACGACTCCCGCATCGCCAAGCGGATGGCGCTCCTCGTCTTCACCGACTTTATCTGCTGGGCTCCCATCGCCTTCCTGGCGCTCTCCTCCTGTTTCGGGCTGCACCTCATCTCGCTGGAACAGGCCAAGGTCTTCACCATCTTCGTGCTGCCCCTCAACTCCTGCTGCAATCCCTTCCTGTACGCCATCCTGACAAAGCAGTTCAAGAAGGACTGCGTCATGATCTGCAAGGCCATCGAGGAGTCTCGTGTCACCCGCGGCATCGGACGCTGCAGGCACTCGTCCAACTTCTCCAACCGCCAGACGCCGGCAAACACCAACAGCCTCAACTCGGGCGGGACCGGCACCGGGCACTCGCACCAGTCCAAGCAGGGCGCTGGCGGAGGAGGCACCATCTGCAGCTGCAGTGGGCACCAAAAGGGTGGCAGCGCCGGCGGCGTTGGTGGAAGCGGCGCGGCCGGCAAGAACGGCGTCGGCGGCGCGGTGAGACTGGCCGTGCACTGGCCCTTCACCAAGATCAAGCGAATCTTCTACGGATACAAGGACGCTGCGGGAGACGGACACCACCACCACCATCACCACCATCACCACCACCACCAGCAGCAGCAGCACGGGAACCATAACAACGCCGGCAGCGACTCCTACACGCAGCAGATCGCGGACATCCAGCACAAGCAGCAGAAGACCAAGAGGCAGACGTCGCTCTCCTCCGACAACTGGTCCTCCTCCCGCTCAGACTCGTGGCGACACCACGGACACTGCATCCCAGGACTGCGGTTTGGTGGGATAGCGATCGGGGGCGGCGGCGGCGGCGGAGGCGCCGGCGGGCGACAGCAGAGGCACCGGCGGCGCAACTCGTGGACGGTGACGAGGAAGCCCTCTCAGGACTCTCAGCTCTCCTCCTCCAGGAACGACACCGCGTCCTCCCAGTCCACCAATACCTGGAGGATGTCCAGGTCCTCCGTCTCCAGTGACATGAGTAACAGCGTCGGCCGCACTGCCTCCTCTGGCGTGAACACCGCGGCCTCTGGCGCCGCCGGTGCCGCGGCTGCAGCGGGCCCCACCGGCGGGGCTGGAGCCGTGGGCAGCGTCGGCGCCGCCGCAGCCGCGGCGGGAGCTGGTGCCGCCGGCGTCGTTGCCGCCAGCGCTGGCGGCGCGGGGAAGTTCTCTGCGTTGGCGCAAAGAACTCAGCAGGCAAGGGCGGCGGCTGCCGCAGCCGCAGCCGGAGGCAACGCCCCGCCAGGGATTATGAAGCCATCTCCTTTCACAAGGTAAGAAAGGCTCACGTACTGTATATGTACGGTACAGTAGTTTGGTAAAAGGGTAAAATAGTGTAGATCTCACGACTTTTTTTTTCTCAGGGTGGCGTCCGACAACGTTGCTCTTCTGAAGTCCAGTGCTGCCGCCTCCTCCATTGATCCTGACGCCACCGGAGGAAAGCCTAAGCTGATCAGGCAAGCTGCGATCTTGGCAGACGCCGACTCGGGAGGGAGCCACAAGTCCGTCACCTTCCAGGAGCCCATCGGCCCTCGCTCCAGCTGCCCCGTCCACTCGGCAGAGTACGCAGCCATTCTGGGCAACAGGTACCGCAACCTGTACAACAAGCTGGTGGAGTCCAACCAGGAGGACGAGGAGTCGGACATGGAGGCGTCGGACGCCGACGTGGACGATGACTCCGACGACAACAACGGCGCTGCGGCGGCAAAGAGCAACGCATCGGCCGCCGCGGCTGCCGCGGCGCTCCTGCCACTTGGAGGAGCCCTGCGTGCCATCTCCGCCGCTCAGGCCGCCGCCATGGCCGCCGCCGCCGCGCAGAACCCTCCTCCCGCGGTCAGCGCGTCCTCCGCATCCGGCCTTCCACCGTCAGTTGGATTCATGCCTCGCAAGCTGAGCACCATCTCTTCGAAGGGCAGCTTCGCCGCCACCAGAGACGAGGAGGAGGCGGAGGAGGAGGAGAGGGCACCCCTTCGGGGGGACGTCGTCGCCGGGGAGGCCTCCGCGGCCGACAAGAGCCCGGAGAGTCGCGGGGAGACCAGGGCTGTGATTGAGGCCAGGCCGCAGGAGGTGGAGGAGGACGAGGAGGAGGAGGAGGCGGAGAAGGAGAGCCTACTGGCAGGATCTTCCTCTGCAGCAGCAGCACCTGGTCCCTCGTCGTCGTCCGTCTCCTCTCACCAGTTGCCCAACACCAGGACCGTCACGGAAGGAAACAGGAGATACCTGAACACCGACGTCTGAACGTCTGAACACAGAGTTCCGGGAAACAGCAGAGCATCGTATACCTACTACTACTGCACACAACTACTATGTACTTAAAAGGAGTAGAGCTACTTAATGTTTTCGAAACTGCCACTGCCTATTTGAAGCAGAATTGCAGCTACTAAAGTCTCATGCAGTACTACCTACTTTTCCTAGAATGAAATGAAGAAGAGATGATAAATTGAAGAAAGAATAGTATACATACTTTGTCAATACGTATTTATCGCCCATACGTATTTATCGTTGTCTATTTAATATTATTTATCGTACCTAGTCTGATGTCCGAAATGCATTGATCAAAGAAAAGCAGAAATCATTTTTCTCCACAGCTAGAGCGAAAAGTTTGTTGAATGGGAAGGTCAATAAAAGTTTCTTCCACGACAAATGCTATATGCACAAGGGGCAATGCGTCGAAAAAAGAATTGTTTGTCTTCCTCACCCATCATACAGCATGGTACATGGCACCCTATACTTTCTTCCTGTTTTTATAGCTAAAGAAAAGAATTACTAGAGTTAGATATGAAACAGATTGAAAGTTGTTTACAGCTGTATAGGTGTTTCTACAACAACCCTCAAAGAATGAGATAGAGCATGTTTTCAGAAAGTGGAGGAAAAAATGTAAAATAGTGCATTGCCCTCAAGGGAGGCTATGTCAAAAAAGTATATAAATAAATTTTCTATGTGATGCATTGTATTGAAATTACCTATAAGTCAAGTTCACTTCTTGCTGAATCCCCCCCTCGTAGTAGCTTAACTTGGTCGAAAACGTGACGACATTAGCATGACGGCTGTCTGGTAGGCTGTGTGCCTACTACTACCCGTAGTAGGCAGCTAGTACTACGTACAGTACATGTTCACATGTTTCCAACAAACATGTGAGAGCAGTTTCCATGTCCATACTACATACAGTACGTACTTTTCTTGACAGAGAAAGGGAGTTTATTATTCCTGTCGTCGAGATAAGTACAAGTCCAGTCACTTTATTGCTCTCTCTTTCTCTCTCTCGAACCCCCAAGTCTTAATTCTTCCCGAACAAACTCCCCCTACATGCAAAAGCAAGGAAACGAGATGGTCGAGAACGGCGAGAAGACGGTGAAGTTGGACTACGACCACTTCCTCGGTCGCACCACGGCCAACCGCAGGTCCAACCCGCTGAGAGACATGTCGATGCTGTGGATGTCGCCGAGGAGGCCGCCGGACACCATCCCGCTGTTCGGGGGCATCCCCAACCCGGACACCATCCCGTTCAGGGCGGTCACCGTTGAGGTGGCCGGCGGGACCGTGCTGGAAGTCAAGGTCAGTAGTCGGTGCTTGCCTGATGGCCAAGAAACGAATTTTTTTTAACCCTTGTACGTACATTAGGATTAAAAAAAATTGCTTTTATTAAACGTCGTGCACTTCCTTCGTTTCCATTAAAACGGGTTTGTGCTAGTGCAATGGTGTCTTGCTCCGATCGAGATCGGACGGACAGTCGCTGTGTCGCCCTCCTCTCTTGCTGACGAAACAAAGAGAACCATGACCGAGAGTGCCTGCGGGTCCGCCAGGCCGGACTACGGCCGCTTCCTGGGCCGCGTCTCCGCCCAGCGGGTGCCCAGCCCCATGAGGGAGATGGCGCTCGTCTTCTTCTCGCAGAAGAGGCCAGAGGAGACCATCCCGCTGTTCGGGGGCATCCCCAACCCAGGCACGGTGCCGTTCGTGGAGGCCAGGATCGGACTGACCGACGGTGGGGAGTTGAGGATCAAGGTAGGCTTCAAGGAGGAGGAGGAGGAAGAGAAAGCTGTTGCTAGATCAAGGTCAGTCAGTCGGTGTCGGTCTCGTCCTCATCATGCTTTGGCGAAGAAGATGCGGTAGGGGGGAAACTAGTTTTTTTCTCTAAGGAGACCCACTCTCTCTCTTTTTTAGGGGGGGGGGGGAACTTTATTTACCGTTACAAGCAGGGCAACTTCTGGCGATGACGATGTGTCCCACAAGTGCAAAGCAGCACTTGTCTTCAGGGCGTTCTTATGTGTACACACTGGCACTGCCGGTGCCACCTCTTTTCTGACATCCCCCCCCCCTCCCCAGAATGGAGTATCACCACTTTATCGGCGACCTCTCCTCCCGCCGCCAGCAGTCCATCACCCGGATGCTGGGCCGGGTCTACTACAGCGGGCCCCGGGACGTCATCCCGCTCTTCTCCGGGATGCCCAACCCGGCCATGTTCCCCTTCGCCGAGGCCAAGTTTGAGATGGCGGACGGTGCCAGGATCGAGCTCAAGGTGCAATCCCTTTTTGTTTCGGAAGATGTGGATTTCGCATATCTGATGCTCACGTTACGTGGTACATAAACCGGTAAGAAGGAAGGAAGGAAAGGGCATTCCAGCAAAACAGGTTCAGCAGAGAGGAAGTGCCTTCTCTGCCTTCCAATCATCATCATCATGTCTTCTTCATCCTCGCCCTTCGTGGGCCCGTTGTCCTCCCGTCGTGAGGACATGCCCCCGCTGCAGCTGATGAGGCTGATGGTGGGGATGGAGAGGCCGCACCACCACTACCACCACGAGGAGGACCTGATCCAGCTGGCGGTGGGAATGCCCAACCCGGACACCTTCCCCTTCGTGCGGGTGGCGCTGCAGTTGGCCGGCGGCGCCGACATCGTGCTGAAGGTCCTTCCACCGTTGATCCTATTTATAAGCGAAGCGTGCATTTTGTCGCCAGTGTTGCCACAGAAGCTGGATTAAAATTTCGCCAAGAAAAAAAAAATAATGAAGCAAAATTTCCTGAAAAAAATGGCTTTTTGGAGGTTAAGGTACACACTACCATTAATGTAATAAAATTGACTCTCAACTTCCAAATTCCCCAACCCAGCCACCCAGCACTCCGGAAGTAATTTAAAAGTCGCCAGAGGATTTCCAAATTTGGCCAGGTCGGCGAAAGTTGATCAAGTGTGGTAACACTGTTTGGCATATGATGAAAAGGGATGTTTGTTTACTCACATTCATCTACTGTTAGTGGCTACAAGGTTGATCCAGCTGGTACTGCTATGTCCTCACTTTCTATCCTTCCTTCCTTTCCATCATGGCCAGAGAAAAGAAAAACCGGTATGAGCGCATTTGTTGCGTCACATCACTATCACCATGCGGCGGGGACGGGGACGAGACGAGACCCCCCCTCCCTCATTCGCAGTAAACACATGAAACAGGAACCAGAAAATCGGCAGCAGCTTTGAGCAGCTTCCCTAGCACGTAGAGACAACATCATTGTCCGTCATGTCCGTCTCCTACGCCCGCTACATCGGGCGCGTCTCCGCCGCGCGCAACCCGTCCCTCATCCGCGAGATGACGAAGCGCCTGGCCTCCGCCCCCGAGGACGTCATCCCGCTCTCCGGCGGGCTGCCCAACCCGGCCATGTTCCCCTTCGTCGACGCCTCCGTCACCGCATACGACGGCACCAAGATACAGCTCGCGGTGATGAGTGGGTTGCTACCCCACGGGACTTTTGGTCATTTGCCAGGACAAAAAGTGTGACATTAAAGCATGGTGGTCTAATGACATGTTTCATTACATGTCAAGGGGCATTTGTTGCGCTCATAACTTTCAAAGTCCCGTCGGGTAGTTCCCGAGGTCTTAAAGCACGGCCAAATACCACATGTACTGACAGAATATATTGACAAATGACACCTTGTTTTATGCAAGGTCTAAAACAAAACTCTGTGCCTATACCGAGATTATTTTTCTTTTTAGGGCTCAGCACTGAAGCAGGCCTTGCAGTACCAGTCCACTAACGGCATCCAAGAACTTCTAGACAGGCTCGTGGTGAGTAGAAAAAACTTAACAAGATTGTAACAACTACTATACCGTTGCTCTCTTCGTGTCCCAGGCCTTGCAGAAGAAGGTTCACTCCCCGCCGCGCTCCGACTGGGACCTGGTGGCCACCAGCGGCAGCCAGGACGGGCTCTGCAAGGCCTGCGAGATGCTGCTGTCCGGGGAGCCCGACGGGGAGCCCGTCCTCATCGAGGAGTACGTGTACACGGGCGCGCTGGCCGTCCTCGACCCCTACCGGCCGAGGTACCTGGGGGTGGCTGCGGACGAAAAGGGCATGAGGGCGGACAAGCTAAGGGAGGCCATCGAGGGCTGCGACCCGGCCCGGAGGCCCCGATTCATGTACGTGAACCCGACGGGGGCCAATCCTACAGGAAAGGTGCTGCCAGAGGAGCGCAAGAGGGAGATCTACCGGATCTGCTGCGAGCACAACATCCTCATCCTGGAGGACGACCCCTACTACTACATGCAGTTCGGGGAGAAGGAGGAGCCCAGCTTCTTCTCCATGGACACGGAGGGGAGGGTACTTAGGTATGAAGAACTTAACAGCTGGCTTTAACTTGTAACATATGTAGACTTAACCATTCTACTATATTCGGTTTCAGGTTTGACAGTTTCTCCAAGATTCTGAGCTCCGGCATCAGGCTGGGCTTCGCGTCCGGCCCCAAGCCGCTCATCGACAGAATCGTACTTCACATGCAAGTAAGAGTTCTTCTACTGGTTTTTTTTTGCACATTTCCTTGAAACATCACATTTTTATTGCGCAGGTGTCGGTGGTGCACGCATCCTCGCTGTCCCAAGTGATCACCAACGAGCTGCTGAAGACGTGGGGCGACGAGGGCTTCTTCAAGCACGTCAAGGAGATCAGGGACTTTTACCAGAAGCGCAGGGACGTCATGGTGGCCGCAGCTGACAAGCACCTCACCGGTGAGTAGGATGTGTTTTTTTTAGGGTGAGGGAACATATGAAAATCTTAAGACAGAAAACAGTGAAAAAAATCAGTTTTATTGGTGATGTAGTACATATAACAAAATTCTACCCAAAGAGCAACACAGACAAAAATCGCCTGAACGTGATCAACTATAGAGTAAGCGGTAGGGTACTAAAATCATTCAACAAATATCGGTCAAAAGATCAAAAACTTACACAACCTCGTTAATTCCAGGCTGAACAAAATTCTGAATAAGAAAAAAAACCCTTTGGGCAATTGTAGCAGATCACTAGCTGACATTTTCCTGACATGTCAACATTTTATGTAGCACAGTATGTGCGACTACATAGTATCCGTATGCAGTACTATGTTCTGCATAATGCATTATATGCATTATGTACGGTACTATGTAGCCCGACGAGCTTGGAGATCGGATTTAGTCCGGGTTCTTATTCTATGTACGGTAGGTGCTGTCTGTTTTTCAGACCGGTGGGTTAATCTTCTCCTGAAGCAGAACATGGGAGACCTGAAATGTATACGTAGGTACCTACGTTGTAGCAGTGCAACGTAAGAAGATGTTTGGCGAGTTCGGAAACTCACCCGGGTTGAAATAGAGCTTCCTGTCGAAGTGTCGGGTTTCGATGTTGCAGGTCTGCTTTCGTCTCCCGTCCCCCTTGTTGCCCAGTTCCCTCGAAGTGATGGCCAGGAGGTCCATCAGGTTCAGCCTGCAGGCGAACTTCATGAAGACCTTCACGAGGCACTGGACGAACCAGGAGCCTGCAATGAAATGGGAGAGGGTGGAACTCTCGAAATTGTACCATTTTTCCTGCAACTACTACTACAAAGACTCCAAAAAAGCAGTATACCTCTCTCCTCGTTTCTCCAGGCGACGTATCCTGGAATTGTGGAGTAGGCAATGACCATATCTTGCCATGACGGCCTGGCCGCCCCCAGCTCCTGCGAGTCTATGGACTCCTCCTTGTCCACCAGCATGGCTGAGGCGTCAGCACTGCTGCTGCCGAAAGTGCCGCCAGCCGCACCTGACGAAGTTGACGGCACTACCACCCCCTCGTCTTCGCAGGAACCTCGACAGGCCTGTTTGGAAGGGGGGAGAGAAACAGGCAGCAAAAATACTAAATCAACAAAAAAGTGTTGCTTTTCTTTGACCACCATTGTACAACCGATTATTATCTTTCTACATTCAGGGTCTTGCAGATAAATCCGTACTAGACTCCATTTCTGGAAGAATGTCATAGAGAAAGATGCTGTACTAAGGTGTACAACACACCTGTACAACATAGTGCTGTGTTGGAAAGTCCACGTTTACAACATTCTTTTTCCCTGTGTAATGCTCGAGTAAAGTGAAGTATAAGCTATAGCTACTTATGCCGTAGCATTTAGCTACTTATTATAGTACGATTACAGTTGATCTGTTTCCATACCTGAAATATGAAAAATTTTGGTTTTTCTACCAAATTGGGAGCGTGCTCGTTGTTGAAGTGCTCTAGAATGCTCTGGACTCCGAAGACGTGTCCATCCGAGGTGTAGATCTTATCCTTCTTCCCGTGAGACAGGATGACGACGATGGCCATGTCGCCCTCCAAGTGCTCTGGAGATGGAAAAATAAAACCAGCAA
>JAAUYM010142741.1_pt1 | contig 10277 bp, 12 predicted proteins | sample 7278001 | NCBI WGS metagenome assembly JAAUYM01 (sample SAMN14350224, study PRJNA611818) | marine sediment metagenome | isolation source: surface marine sediment (1.8m) | place: French Polynesia: Moorea | collected 2018-08
CGAATTTGCCGCTTCCTTCCTTCCTTCCTTCATCTCCTGTTTTGCTTTCCTCCGGCCACAAACTCCCGCACACGGACACGGCACGACGACGACACAGTCACACGTTGGTCTGATGCTTTTCCACTTTCTTAGCAGCAGGGATGCCAGTTGGGATCGTTTAAAAGCCAGATTAGAGAAATCTGGCCTTAAAAAAAACCATCGCTGGTTAAAAATTCTGTTAATAAAAATGCTATATATATTTTTTTAAAAAAGCCCGATATCGGGTCATTTGGTCTTTTCTTGTTACCTTGCCGCCCTGGCAACTCTGTCTATCAGCCAAGTGCAAACAGAGGCGATTGTACCGGTGTCGGCGTCGGCGTCGCCGTCGTCGTTGCGCTGCAGCTCCAAAACTCGTTCTCTCTCCGCGTTCAAAGTCCGTCCTCCCTTGAATTCAGTTCCATCGACCTGACCTGACCTGACCTGACCTGACCTGACCTGACCTGAACTTCCCCTCCCTTCCCCCCACCCGTGACGATGGCCTCCCCAGACATCCCCGGGAGGTGGCAGCTGACCCAGTCGGACAACTTCGACGCCTTCATGTCGGCCCTGGGCGTGGGGTACCTCACCAGGAAGTTGGGCAACGCGTCCAAGCCGCTCATCACGGTGCAGGAGATGGGGCCGGGGCAGTACAGCATCAAGCAGGAGTCGCTGGTCAAGACCACGGAGATCAAGTTCAAGATCGGGGAGCCGTTCGACGAGACCACCGCGGACGGCAGGCAGGTGAGCAGAGGAGAGGGGAAAGGGTACCCAACCACCAACGGTCGTGTACAAAATGCAAGCTCACTATATATATGTGGCACACATTGCTTAGACGATTTTGCACGTTTGGTGCCGATTTGTATGCTCGTTGGTGCTTATTAAAAAAATTATTTTAGTTATAGAAGTTTATTTCGTTGCTTTCGTTGTTGGTTGGGTGCGCAGTAATCATGTGCTTGCGATTGCAACGGTTTTAGGTCAAGTCCCTGATGACCCTGGAGCAGTCGAACGTGCTGGTCCACGACATGAAGGGAACCGGCGGAGGGAAGGACTCCATCTGCTGGAGAGAGTTCATGAAGGACAAGATGAAGTGCACCTGCAAGGTCAGAAACAAGTGCTATTGCACTTTTTTTTATTCCTCTTTTTGCCACTTTACACCATTTTTCTTTCTTGTTTCATTCAGGTCGATGACATCGTCACTGTCCGCATGTACGACCGCGTGCAATGACCCCCCTCTGAAGATGGAGGGACTCTCTAGTTCACCTTAGTGGAAAAAAAAGTTTGCCATTGCCGCTTTAATTATTCGGATTGCCGCTTTAATTATTCGGATTAATAAGTGCAATGTTAATTTATGTCCCTCTACTGTCACTTGTAGAGAGAATAAAAGTTTTTTTGATTTTTTTAAATAGTAGTCGCCCCTTTGCACACAAAACGTAATAAACCACACATGTCGCCATATATAAATCAGTACCGTATGTATTCAATCACTTTGCCGTAAAAAGCATTTGCTTTGCCATATACCGTACACATAAAAAGCCTTGCTTTCATCTCATGTAGATGCTGAGTCCCTCCGCGCCCTCCAGCGAGTCCCTCTCCTCACAGACAACCGGCTTGGCCTTGTCGCAGGTCAGGTCGTGCAGACCGGGAGACAGCCGCTGCCGCTGCCGCTGCCGCTGCTGCCGCTGGCGGAGAGGATAGGCGGTGATGGCGGCCGACGCCGCTGAGTCCGACCCCTGCGCGGCCGCAGCGGCGCCCACCGCCGCGGCCACGCACTCCTCGTCCCTCCCGCCGCCCTCCCCCCTGCCGGCGTAGTTGTCCGGCTGCGGGTCCCCGGCGAGGCCGTCCTCGGACCAGAAGCCCACCCCGGGCATGATCTCTTCCGTGCGGGTCATGCTGGTGGAAGCCCACATCACAGTCGGGAGGGAACTTGGGGGGGGGGGAAGAAAAAAAACTTGTTTTGCCCCACGTAGTAATCGCTAAATTTTTGTGTGGTGCTTTACCCGTCTTTTGAGTGTGTGACGTGCCCCGAGGTCCAGAACGAGTCCATCCTGAAATCGACGTCCAGCATCTTCTCCAAGATGTCCGTGATGTCCTCGTCGGCCTTGTCGTCGCCCAGCGACACCGCCTGCATCCCCGCCGACTGGCAGAAGTCCAGCGCGCGGCCCCAGGTCATGTTGCCACAGCTAATCCAGAGGGATTCTAGTCATTCCGGACCCGCTAGTTCGACCAGCGCCACCTAGGCTACATACTTGGGGTCCTTGGAGGTGAAGATGAAGTTCTTGACTCCGTCCGACAGCTTGATCTGGGTGTTGATCTTCTTGGGGCAGGGGTCGGCCACAGAGAACTCGTCGGCGTGAGTGTGGAACGGATGGTCAAACCCGTCGGAACCTTAATGGATACACAACTACTTACGTACATGCTGAAAATGGAATTTTTTTCCCTAGATTTCTCCACCTCCCAAAAAATGTTTAAAAGACCTGTTGCGTCGTATATGTATCCCTCGTACACCGTGGGAATCTCCTCGAGTGGTCCCACGTAGCTGCCCTGATGATCCTGCTGGGGCGGAGAAGCAGTGGGCCTGGCCGGTTTGGTCTTGCCGCTCGGAGTTGCCGAACCGGTGGGGGAGGTTCTTGGGATCTGCGGAGGAGGACCCGCCTTCTTGGACCGACCCAGGTTCAGCGGGTTCTCTGGGTACTGGCAGCTGCACTTAGGTCCAGTGGGAAAATATCTGCGAGGCAAAAAAAAAATTAGTCTTGGCTGATAAATTATTCGGTAAAAGTGTTTTACTGCTGTTATTGCTGTTGCTGCTGCTGTTGCTGCTGCTGTTGCTGCTGCTTTAGTACGTACAAGCCGAGGCAATCCTGCTCTTCTGTTTCATCTCCTTACTTTGCAAATCTGTCCACCTTGCTCGGGTGCTTGACCTTTCGGCCGAACGACGATTCGATCCGGGTCCCCGTTCCAGGCGGGGGACGAGGAGTCGCTTGCGCCGTCGTCGCTCCGGGTGCGGGGGGCCTGAACGGGCCTGGACCTGATGGGGGCGGGCCACGAGGAGGGGCGGGACCGACACCCGGAGGGGGAAGGAAGAGGTCTGGCCCGGTGGGGAGTTAGAGAACAATTCGGCAAATTCGGCCAAAAAAAAAGGTATCTACCGGCCGTATATACAAGCTCCTTACTTTTCACTGGAGGTCCGTATTGGTTTGGGGGAGGCGCTGGGCCTCGAAACGGCATGGCGGACGTGGTGGCATGCAGGAAGTGGCCGACCAGAAGGAGCACGACGAGAGTCCACATCTGGCCGGGGAGGAGAGAGTCCTCCTCTTCTTTGGCACTGAATAAAAGCTCTTTCCTCGAGTAAGAAGAAGAAGAAAAAAAAGGTTGTCAGTTGTCAACTGTTTGCCGTTGTAGATGGCCGACGTTCATCGCTTCCCACCGACTGGAAAGTACGGATATTGGTTTCATCTGGAGAAGATGAAGGGGGCGAAGCTGTCCCTCCCTCCCCGCCACTTTCCCCAACAAAATTTCGCAACGCAAGTGGCGGGTTAAGCATTTCTTGCACACCTTTTTTCCGTCTAGTTGTGTTATGGAAAATACGAATGCTCGTATTACTTCATGACAAAATTAATAAACTTTGCTTACCCAAGTGTGCTCATAAAAAATAAAGAGACCTTCACACGACAAATCCTTGTTTTATTTGTGCATTTTCTTGGCATTTAAAAAGTTGAATTACGCATCAGTTTCCGATCTGACAAACCCAGGTAAGAAATGTCGTCATTACAGCGCAGGATGAATCCCCCCATCGCCTTCTCGCTCGCCACGAAGTCGTCGTTCGCTAATCTTCCCCATTCTCCACGACGAACGCCCGTCTCATCTGCGTCCCGACCCGCCTGACGGCCGCCCCCATGCTCTGCACGCTGCTCGTGATGGTGTTGAAGGCGGCGCCGATGTTGGCCAGGCCGTTCAACGGATTCATGGCCAGGGGATTCACCTAGGAACGACAACAACGACAAAAAGTAAAAATAAAAAACCGTTTGCAAACGAGTGGATATGAGGTAGTACGTAGGAGGATTCCGCTTCACCTGGTGCAGCACCATCTCCGCGCCCCCGATCGGGTCCGAGTTGAGCACGGTCCCAAGGAAGGACGCCCCCGGGTCCGGGCGGTTCTCCCTGCAGTGCGGCCGCCAGATGACCCGCTGCGGTCGCCCGGGGAAGAAGGCGCGGTCCTGGGCGCAGAAGACGTGGCGCTTGCCGCCGCCGAACTTCTCGATCTCGACCCGGTTGACGAACATCTTGGACGCGCTGAAGACCCTCCAGGTGAGCGGGTTGAGCGGGTGGAAGGCGAACTCCCAGATGAGGTCCGCGGCGTGCACGTGCCCGACGCCCCTGGTCGTCGTCACGAAGTTGTAGACCCGCCCGGACTCGAAGTAGGCCGTCCTCGGGTTCAGGAGCAGCTTCGACGTGGAGCCCTTCTCTCCGTGAAGAATCATGTAGAAGTCTCCCCTGTTTTTTTGTTTTTTTGTTTGTTTTTTTAAAGGAGTGAAATCGTAGGGTCTGAATTGTGCCTCCCGGCCCATATTTCTCACCTGTCTCCCCGCTGTCTCATGCTCAGCCTGGTGTCGCTGAGCACGATGGTCACCCTGTATGGCCAGGAGCAAAAAGGCTTCTCCGCCTCCGTCAGCAGGAAGAGCTGCCTGAACTCCCTGTCCGGCCTCGACCCGTTCAGGGTGGAGAAGGCCTTGAAGCCCATGAACTCGCATCCCCTGAACTCCTCCCCCATGAGGCACCCGTCGCACTGTCCGTTGGCGAAGGCCTCGTAGGACTCGCACTCCACCCCGGTGAACGGGCAGTCGGAGTTGATGGACTCGATGAAGTACTCGTAGGCGCGGAAGTGGTTGCACCCGATGAGGCGCCTGAAGGCGAAGGCCATGTTGCCGTCTTCTTGCTTGAGGCTGCCGACGATGGTCCTGTCGCAGCCCTTCATCATGACCCCCCCGTTCGGGTAGAAGTCGAGGTGGCCGCACGGCTGGTAGACCCCGGCCCCGGCGCTCATCAGCGGCCCGGCGTCCGTGTGGATGACGTCGACGAAGAAGGCGTCCGACGGGTCGAGGCGCACCACCGGATCGGTCCACTCGAAGTGCGGCTCCGCGGGGTCCAGGCCCGTGATGCGGCCCAGGGTGATGAACCATTCGCGCTGCAGGCACTCACCGACGTACCTGCCCAACCAATATTGGGGTCACTAGTGGTAATTAGTGGGGAGGTTTTTTCCAGTATTCTAACCACCTGCCCTGGCGTTAGAACAATATTGGTTGGGTGAGCATGCGGCCATCCGTGCAAGAAAAAAAACAACTCAAGATGCCCCCATGAATAAATACATGTAAATAAATAAAAACTCTCCTCCTGTCCTGCTCACCCACCCTGCCAGGTGCGCCCCGAGGCTGTGCCCGACCATGTGCACCTTCATCAGGTCGAGTCCGCCGTCGTGCGCCAGGAACGCCAGGAAGTGCGCCGTCTGCACGCCGATCAGCCGGATGTTGGCCACCGCTTGCGTGTACGGGGGGCGGGAACCGGTCAGCCAATCCTGTATGGGGGGGAGAAGAGAGGAGATAAAATATATGTATTTCCTTTGATTTGGTCCGAGAAGAAGGTGGAGGGGGGGGGATGATAATTTGGCTGCTTCTGTAAAAAAAAAGAAAGAAAGAAAGAAAGATTATTCTAACCTGCCAGGTCAATGAATAATATGGACATTCCCCACTATAAATGGGCAAGAAAAAAACCTCTTGATGGAATTATCAGTCAATCAACGTTCGTTCATGCTAACGAGCAGAATTTTTTTCCCCCCTTCCCGTGCCAGGAAATAAATGTACTTCGTTTTCCAGATCAGTGTTGCCAGATGACGGCCAACCTTAAAAAAATATCAATAAAGAAACAAATTTTGCAACAAAGGATTGCTAATCAATTCTTACTGTTTTTTTTAAAAATTACATTGCCTGAGTTTCTACCAGTTTGGCATCAACATAGAGAACCATCTGGCAACTGTATCCCTCGTAAAGATTTCTTTTTGCTTCTTCTTGTCCCCCTCCCCCCTTTTCCATTCTTCTTGTCCACACTTTTTCCCCCTTTCGGCAGCACCGGGCGACCAGGTAGACTTCAAGGTTCGTAAACCCCTTGTCCATCGCGTATGCCATTTGCGCGTACACCCACCCACACACACACACGACGTGGATTCAACGCAGACAGACAGACAGAGAGAGAGAGGGAGAGAGAGAGAGAGAGAGGACTCAAAGGAGGTAGCAGTAATCAGCCAGAAAAAAAGTGAAAGAGAGAGAGAGAGAGAGAGAAAGTATTTTTTCCCTCCCGCTTGCAGAAGAAAAAAGGGAGGGGGGGAGGAGGAGTGTACGTTTATATAGTACAGCGCAGGGGGAAAAAAATTGCAAGATTGAAGCTTAATTGTCCCTGGCGATAACGCCGCCTCCTTCCACCCCTCCCCACCCTCCTCCTGTATGAAAGTCGCAAACTTTCTTCTTTTCGCAAATATGGGGGGAAGGAAAGGGGGGAGGGAAAAGATATAAATGTTTTTCCCGTCTACTGACCACGATGATGACGTTGTGGTCCCCGTTCCTCAGCAGCTCCGACATCATCTCCTGCAGCCAGTTCTTCTTGCCGTGCTCCATGTAGCCGTGGGTGATCACGAAAGTCATCCTGGACAGGAAGAAAGAGAGAGAGAGGCACTCGACATTTTTTTTAAGGAAAAACACATTGCGAAAAAAAGGATCGCGTCATCACCAAGGAGCTGTCTTTTTCAAGAACCCATAAGAAGCTTCTTCTTCTTCTTCTCTCTTCCACTCCAGCTTCTGAATAGCTTTTTTCCCTTCCTGTCTTGTCAAACGTCTTTCATTCGTTTCAGAGGAGCGGGGGGGGGGGGGGGGGGGGGGAATTAAATGCCAGGAGAACTTTTTCCTTTTTTTTGCAATTCATTTATTCGCTTGAATATACGTATATGCGGGAAAGCGAAAGTTTCAAATATCTCGTCATCGCCAAGCATCAAAAACCACAGAAAAAAAGTTTTCTGCGTTTAAAACCTTTTTTTTCCTTCCTCGGGAGAACACCTCCTCCATTGCTCGGTTGACATAAAGCGCAACTTTATTGACAACCTGTAAAAAGTGCATATTTGTTCTTTTTGTTCGGGGGGAAGAGGGAAAAAAATCTTGTCCAAATCTTCTCCACCTCCTCCAGCTTGCAGGCGACGCATTGCACATTTGTACACGCCTCCTCCTCCTCCTCCTTCTCCTCCTCCTTGCATGGCTTCTTAATTCAAGGCACACACGCAAGAAGCAGTCAGGCGACGGAGACAACCAGACCATGAAGAAGAAAGAAGGGACCACAAGGAGCAGCAGATTCAACTCATATCTCAAATTGGCGGGCAAAAAGTACGGAAGGAAGGAAAAGAATTCGTCTTCTGTGATCACGATTCATATTCAGCCGTAGCCAAGTTGACACACCAGTTCCCGTGAGATCACTGAAGTTAAGCAACGTTGGGATTGGTTAGTGCATGGATGGGTAACCACCATGGGAAAGAGGGAAAGGAATGAGATTTTTCAATCCCTTCCTTTCTCTCTTGTGGGGTTGCTTTGAAGAGTGCCAATCAGTGAGTGTTGTGCTAGAGGTGTGGGGAGGGGTGACTCACTCGGTTCCAAGATACTGTCACATAGATGGTTGGGGCTCGCAACCCTTGGAGGTAAAATCCCCAGTTGGTCAGATAAAAAAAATGACTAATGCTCATAACAAGAGCCGCCACTGAATGAACGCAGAACGCAGAGAATGGAAAAAAAGGAGGAGGGGGGGGTGAAAACCTCTTCGGGAGGGATTAATGTGTCTTAAGGCCTCCCTGCGGGCAATGGAATGGCGCGCGCCATTCCATGGGGCAGACGGTTTCAACGGAGGATGCATCATGATGCATTTTTGACGCCTTGACAACCGCCAGGCAAGAAGATAAATGGGGAAAGAGAAATAAGAAGGGAAGAGGGGAAGAGGGGAAGAGGGAGGGAGTGAAAGCGAGTTTGATTGGATGTGTCGATAAGACTTTTTAATTGGCGCCTCCATCCAGTCTAATTGAAACTTTGGCTCCTGGAGCCCGTAGAGTCTAAAACATAATAATGACTTGCCCGTTACTCCCCTACCTGTCCGGGTCGAAGTTGCTCCTCCTGAGCCTGCCGAGGTCCCCGTCCACCAGCACGTCCATTGCGGGGGAAGGCCCCCCTCCTCCCCTGGTGTAGAGGAAGAAGTTGGGCCAGATGGCCCTGGGGCTCTTGGGTGCCATGTTGATGACCCTGCGCAGGCTGACCCAGGGGTGGTCCAGGGAGAAGCAGCCGAACTTGCCGTAACACACGCGCAGCAGCTGGTGGCGGTCTACGCCGGTCATCACGCGGAACACCCTGAAACGTGGGTTAGGCATGCAGTGTGAACACGCGTGTACAGTACTTTCCAAGCTAGCTTTTTTTCTCTTTCCTGCATTTTTTGTCTCCGAAATCCCTGAGAGGGGCCCCATAGTTTTTTCGCAATGGTTCAAGTGGCCCAGATTTCCAACGCATCAGGGGGATAATAAAGCACTGTGTGACCTCTCCTCCTCTCCCCTCCTCTCCCACAACCTCCAACCCGAAGTCAGTCATTTCAAAAGTGCGATAAAGAGAGAGAAAACATTTGACACATGCTATGAGAACAATAGCCGAACCGAAAGAAAGAAAGAAAGAAAAGCCTGTCCGAAAAGTACTACAGACCAACAAATACCTAACCCCTTCACTATTCTTTCCTTCTTTTTCCACTTCTATTTCATCTTGGACCCTCGTCTGCAGTCCATGGCTGGACTTGGGTACAAAAGTGATTCTTTTTTCCCCTTTTTTTATGGGGAAAAAGGTCTGAAGAAAGGAAGAAGAGAACTGCCAAACATAACTTGTACCTACAAGCGATTGAGCAAGACAATGGATGGATGGAGAGGAGGAGGGACAGGGGGGATCGCAGACCGGGCAGAGGGGGGGCAAACGAGGGAGGGCAAAAATCTCTTCTTCAGACTCCATCAACGTACGTACTACGTACGTACGTACTACAATATGCGGACACGCATATAGGTTGTACTACGTCTGGGTAAAAGGTCGCCGCCAAATGCCTGAGCATCTGCTTGACTCTCTCCTCCTCCCAGAAAAATTGTCTAGTCTCTCGACTTGTGAGCCTGAGGTTTCTTCTCCTTCCCCCCTTCCCTTCCTCACGACTACATACGTAGAGACGGTAAAAATATTCCTCGCATTCTCTCCTTGTCCGTGGATCGCGCGCGGACACGACTTGATGATCTTTTGCTTCTCTTGTGGCAGTGGCGGTGACGTGGGCTGAGCGCGAGAGAGTTGGAGGAGGGAAAAATCATAAATGTAAAGCGGAAGCAAGATTTCTGCTGGCATTACCCTTCCACTTTTACCAGCTTCAGCGTACTGCTCATCAATGCTACAGTAGTACGGATCGAGGACACAGTAAAAAGGAGGAAAACATATTTTTATTTACATATGTACGTACGCATGTACTACACAGACCGGCAAGCCTTTCCTTCCTTTGCGTCTATTGACGGGAAAAAAGGTAGAACCACTAGACGATGGAACCAGAACGGCTTTTTTTTAATACTAGTACAGTGAAATTCTTTTTTGTCTGCCCTGGGGGAAAGCATTTAAAATGGATGGACGGACGCGATCGAACATTGAGCAGTGGACGTTTTAGGAAGGGGGTCTGATCGGAGGAGAGAGATAGGAAGTAAAGGGGTAAGGAATCTGGTGGGGGTCTCCCTCACCCCACCCCTCTCCTTCCCCCTGTCAAGAAGCTTTTTAGGACATGTCAACCTGTCCTGGCAGGGTCACCACACGCGTGTCCGCCTGCTTGTCTGTGTCAAATTCTTCCACTACGTCAGGCTTGATCGGGTGCAAAAATCTACTCAGGAGAAGCAGGAACAAGGTGGAAATAACAGTATACTCTCTCCCTTTATTTTTCTACCGTCTCTATCTCTGTCTTTCTCTAAGGGTTGCCTGTTGTGATTTTCCTACAATTTCAGGATTTTGCATATTGGCTTTTTAATTACTAATAGTAATCACTAGGGATGGCCAAAACATGCAAATAGATTTTTTTTGCATAATCCACAATTTTTGGGTTTTTATGCATAATTGACCATTTTATTTGCATAATTAGCCTTTCGGCAAAAAATTTCAAAAACTGGCCCAATTTGGTGAATTTGGATA
>JAAUYM010019144.1_pt1 | contig 10276 bp, 13 predicted proteins | sample 7278001 | NCBI WGS metagenome assembly JAAUYM01 (sample SAMN14350224, study PRJNA611818) | marine sediment metagenome | isolation source: surface marine sediment (1.8m) | place: French Polynesia: Moorea | collected 2018-08
GCACGAACCAGCCAATCACTGCCGTAGAGAAAGAAAGTACCACACGAGCAATAGCAACAGTAGCAACAGCAGCAACAGCAACAACAGCAGCAACGGCAATAACAGCATCAAGCAGTCACGTCTTAACTATCATCGCTGTTTAATATCCGTTTGATTGTCCTGATTTTCCCAAACTGAAATTTTCCCAACTCGAATTTCCCGCTAATTCCATTTCTGCAAGCAACGTAAACAAACTTGCATGCAGCAGCAACAGCAGCAGCAGCAGCAGCAGCAGCAGCAGCGCTGCAGCGGCGACAAAACAAGTCTGATGGGCGAGGGCGAAGGCGATCCTGACTGACCAAGTTGGTTGTGTCTCCACCTCTCCGACTACGATGACGTCGACGTCGTCGACACCGTCGACACCATGACCGACCGGTTGGAGAACGCGACGCCCAAGGTGAGTGAGTGGGAGGAGGTCAGACTTTCAATCTTGTTCCCAAATATCAGACAGACCATAACCACGCCGCCACGCAGGTCTTCCGCGCCCTCCCGCCCCGGCCCGCGGCCCCGGGCGACCTCGACCCGTCGGTGCGCGACCCGTTCGACCCCAGGGAGGTGTTCGACCTCCTCAGGCACATCAACGACCCGGAGCACCCGCTGACGCTGGAGGAGCTCGGGGTGGTGGCGCTCGAGCAGGTGGAGGTCGACGACCGAGGGAACAAGGTGGTGAAGGGGGGGGGGGAAGGGACAAAATGTGGAAAAACGCGGGGCGCCAATTCTTTCAAATTCTCTCTCTCTCTTTTCTTTTTTTTGGAAGCAGGTTCGTGTGTTATTTACGCCGACCATCCCGCACTGCTCCATGGCCACCCTCATCGGTCTGGCCATCAGGGTCAAGCTGCTCAGGTCGCTGCCGCCGAGATTCAAGGCAAGAAGTTTTTTTAAAAACTGTGAAAAACTTGAATTTTGCCTCGCGCCTTTGATCAAATTGAGAGAGAGAGAAAATTGTTTTGACTTTTTCAGGTTGACGTGGTGATCACTCCGGGTTCCCACGCGTCCGAGGAGGCCGTGAACAAGCAGCTGGCGGACAAGGAGCGGGTGGCGGCGGCCTTGGAGAATTCACACCTCCTGGAGGTATCAGCAGACTTCCACAAATCTTGTTCTGTGAAAACTACTGGATTTTTTTTTGGGTAGGTGGTGAACCAGTGCCTTATCAACAAGAGAGATGGCAAAGCATCGAAGTCCTCAGAGGATGACGAGGATGACAGCGAAGAGGATTGTTAAAGACTAACATGAAGCAGGTACAGTATGTTTTTAAGGCAATTTGCTCCCTCAGCTCGTCACTAAATCGATTTCCACCCACCCACCACCCCATTCCACCCCCCAAGAATACGCGAAACCACGTGTTGGCCCCGGGCTTCGGCCACCGCGCGGCCCCGCCGCCCCCGCGCACGCGCTCCTCCCTCCGCTACCTCCTCTTCCTGCTCTGGCTGTCGGCCTCGCTCGCCACCTCCCTCCTCCTCTTCACCAACGGCTTCCTGCTGAGGAGGCAGGTGCTGGAGGCGCGGTCCAACTCGACGGCGGCCCCGCCGGTTTTCGCCAAGGCGGTGGTGGTCGTCGTGGACGCGCTGAGGCACGACTTCGCCCTATGGGAGGAGGAGGAGGACGCGTCGAGGTTGAGGGAAGAGGAGCGGCACTTCAGGAACAGGATGCCGGTGGTCAGGGAACTTCAGAGAGAGGGAACTGCAAAGGTACAAAGAGATACACGCTTGGCTGTTTCAGACAAAGAGAGGCCCTGGGATGGATCAAAAAGTTGGATAAATTTACAGTTGTGATTATAATATACGGTATAAAAGTATATATTATAATCATGTATGTATTGCAATATTGTATATAAAATTACAGTCCTTATCCAGCGAAGCGGGTAGCCTCAGGCTAGTAGTATACCATACTGTGTATAATTTCAGTTGTTCGAGTTCATCGCGGACCCGCCGACGACGACGCTGCAGCGGCTGAAGGGCCTGACCACCGGCGGGCTGCCGACCTTCATCGACGTCTCCGCCAACTTCGCCTCCTCCGACGTGGGAGAGGACAACGTCATCCAGCAGCTGGCGGGGGCGGGCAAGAGGTTAGCCAGAAAAAAAAATAGAAAATGGAAAAAAAATACGGGTAAACTGTGTAGTACTGAACTTTCCCATGATTGGACAGGATCGTCTTCATGGGGGACGACACCTGGACGGGCCTCTTTCCCCCCGAGTCGGGCGCCTTCGTCCAGTCGTACCCCTACCCGTCTTTCGACGTCTGGGACCTGGACACCGTCGACAGGGGCGTCGACAAGCACTTGTTCGAGGTCAGAACAAGAAAAAAAGCCCACTTTTTTATTTACTAGTTGAATCACAGTTCAAGTACTCGTCGGGGATGGGAAGCACTTTGACGTTGAACTTGGGCTCGGCCAGCCTGTTCTCCAGCAGGATCCAGTCGTAGTTGACCTCGTCGAAGAGGTAGATGGTGTCGCTGGGCTGGTTGCTCCCAAAAACGGCGAAGGTCGTCTCCAGCTGCCCGGACCCGGCGTACCTGACGTCCTGCGGCATCGGGGGACCCTCTCTCCACTCCAGAGATCGCAGGGAGAAGATCTCCGTGTCGTTCCCGTACTGGGCGACCACCTCCTGCGCCCCCTCGCCGTTCACCACGAACCCGCAGCCCAGCCCGGCCTTCGGGGTGGCCATGGACGGCACCCGGGTCCAGCTGTAGTCGGTCGTGTCCAGGAAGTAGGCGTCGGCGGACATGTCGTCCTCGTCGGTGCCCCCGCTCATGCCGCCGATGAGCATGGCTAGGCTGGCGTTGATCCTCAGGAGGCAGTAGTGGTACAGCCCGCCGTCGGGCAGCCGCAGCTGGTCAAAGTCCGACCAGTCCCCATCCGAGTAGACCTCGGAGTCTGCCAGCCAGACGTTGTCCGCTGCCTTCCCCCCGGCCACCACCATCTCCCCGCTGTCCAACAGGATGCTCTCCGGGTCGAACCTCTGTCGCCGCATCGGCGCGTCCGGGATCCAGACGTCTCGGTCAAAGTCGTACCTGCTGCAGTCGTCGGTGGCGCCGAAGTCGTCCCCGCTCTCGTCCACGTACCCGCCGCAGACCAGCAGGTGTCTCGTCTCTTGTCCGTCGTCGCCCGTCATGACCACCACCTGCGCCTCCGGCGCCGACCTCCCGAAGGGCATGGAAGGTGGGTCCACGCACTCGTCGGCCGGGTCGTCCACGTCGTGGATCTCCACCTCGGAGAGGAACTCTTCGCCGCCGTAGCCCCCGATAACCATGAGCTTTGTGGCGCCTTGTGGAAATGGATTTTACTGGAATACACTTATAACAAGTAAATTAATAATTACCTTGAGCTAAATTTAGCTGGCCGATTGCTAATAACAAGCACATTACTTTAAGTATCTTGGGCATGTCTTCAGGATTTTCTCCACTTTAGCTGTTTAAGTCGTGTTTTCTCTCTGAAACAGTCCTGATAGACATCGTACTACTGTAACAATCGATAAGGATTTCGTGCTCTGCAATGTACTTTCGGCGTAACAAAAATCATCTTGAGATGAATCGCAATTGTGTAGTACACTTTAATTTTTTGTGTGATACTGTAGTAGGTATATCTTCTTTTTTTTCTATAGTTAATCAAACATCCCGAAGACTGGGACGTGTTGGTGGCGCACTACCTCGGCGTGGACCACGCCGGCCACAAGTTCGGCCCGCGCCACCCGGAGATGGCCCGCAAGCTGGGCGAGGCCGACAGGGCCGTGCGCCGCCTGGCCATGGAGCTGCCGGCGGACTGCCTCCTCCTGGTGGCCGGGGACCACGGGATGACCAGTTCGGGCGACCACGGCGGGGACTCCCAGGACGAGGTCAGGGCGGCGCTGGTGGCGCACTCCAAGAGGTTCCGGTTCCGCGCGGCGCGCGGGGACCAGCCCGTCGCCCAGGTGGACCTCGCCACAACACTAGCCCTGCTGCTGGGCGTCCCCATCCCCTATTCTAGTCTTGGTCGCCTCATCCCGGACCTGTTCACCGACCTGAGGGGCGCCCGCCCCGACATCGAGTCGCTGCTGGAGGCCAACGTGGACCAGGTGGCAAACTACCTGGATGAGTACGCCAGGCAGGGCGGTAGACTGCCAGAGGAGACAAAGGCGAGGGTGGCGAAGGAAGTGGCGGACTTCAGAGCGACCCCGCGGGGCTCCCGGGGCCGGTTCGACTCTGGGATGGCGTTGCTGGCGTTGGTGCGGCGATCGTGCGCCGCGGTGTGGGCCCAATTCGACACGAGGCTGATGGCGGCGGGCGCCACGGCCGCCATGCTCCTGCTGGCCACGGCGTCGGCGCTCGTGCTGACGCCGCGGGCGAGGTTGCTCACTGGCGTCGTCAGCGCCGACCTGCTCGGCTGGCTCGCGGCGGCGGCCGCCCTCGGCGCAGTCTCCGCGGCGGCGCTGGCGCCGGCGAACGCCAACACCTGCGAGCTGGCAGCGGGCGCCGCCGTCTTCTCGTCCACGATGGTCTTCGGGTTCGTCCTCTTCTGGAAGCTGAGCCTCTCGGCCGGCGCCATCATCTCCTCCATCAGCCTCACGGACGGCAAAACCAGCGTCAACGTAGCCATCGCCGCCGCCGTCTTCCTCTTCTCCTTTTCCAATTCCTTCGTGGTGGAGGAGGCCGCTGTGCTCAACTTCTGCTGCGTGTCCTTCCTCCTGGGCTACCTGTGGCTCCTCCGCCGCCCCGCAGAGCCGGACGACGAGACGGCCTCCTCCTCCACCTCTTCCTCCTTCCGCCGGCAGACGCCACTGTCCATCAAACTCCGGACCTCGCCCAGTCCTTCCAGGTCCGCCCGGATGGCCTTCGTCGTCCTCTCCCTTTGCGGTCTGGTCAGGCTGAGCAACGTCTACTTCCGTTGCCGCGAGGAGCAGTCCCCGCACTGCCTCCCGACCGAGCACCACAAGCCCCTGGGCACGCTGCCCTCCACCCCGGAGTACGCCTCCTACCGTCACTACCGCTTCGGCTCCACCGTCGTCTCAGCCGCGGCCGGGGTCGTCGCCGTCACCCTGTGGCTGAGGAGGTGCGGCAACCTGAACGCGCTCTCTCCCGCAGTCACCGCCGCCACCTACGTCCCCACCGTCTCGGCCCTGTGCACGGTGTTCTACTGGGCACTACAGGTATGATGATCGGCTCTCGCAGTCGAAAAATACGTAGGCAGTACTTTTGCGATTTATTTCACATTGTGGGCACAAGACTTGTACTATAGTGGTACTACATGTACGTACAGTGTATGTACAGTAATTGCGCATTATTATAGGTACATTATTATTTTGTGGCACTATATTGGCCTGTCGAGGTGTTCCACCAACTTGCTTCCGTCTTCACTTCATGACTTTGACGGCGGTGCCGGAGACGACCATGTCGAGGGAGCCCTCGAAGATGGTGTTGGTCTGGAAACTCAGGCCGATGATGGCGTTCGCACCCAACGCCCTGTCAATTGAGAGGAAAAAAAAACCAGTTTTGCCAAGTGTGGTGTTGCTGTTATTGATCTTTTCCCTCTTCTGACCTGGCCTGGGTTGCGGCCTGCTCCAGCAACTCGTTCCTGGTGTTCTCCGAGAGCCGGCTGAGGTTCTTCATCTCCCCGCCGAAGCAGCTCCGGATGGCCGTGCCGCAGTCGGCCACGATGTTCTTGGTCGTGGCCTGGAAGAGAATTTTTGTCAGGTTGTCTTGTCACCGGGGGGAAGACGAGGTGGCGCGCGCTCACCTTGTTGACCACGACGAGCCCCTTGTACTCCATGCCCTGCGCGTTGCACGGCTGGTGGCTGGTGTACAGCTCCACCGTGTGGCTGCTGGCGGACATGCTGTCGTTCCCTCTCTCCTACTAGGTTCTTGGCTGCACCGACCTTTTTGAATAGGCACGCTGGAATTTTACGATCAATTGCTGCTCTCCTGTCTTGGGAGCTGGGAGAAGGGACTGGAGAACCATCAATTATGCATGAGAGACCGATAGAGGTGGGCACACACATATACTGTACTCGTATGCGTCAGTCCGGGAGAAGAGGAGGAGACGGGGCGACGCAACGATCCCTGCTTTCTCTTTTCCGATGGAGAGCTGTCATCCACGCGGGAGGAGCACCACTTTCCCAACCAGACAACCGTCACCGTAAATTTGTCACCATTTTGACCTGGTAGTTAACTAAGCTATTTTTGATTGCCACGCAAGTCAACTTTTTTTTCCCAGTGTCAGTGCTTGTTAATTAACGTTTTGCGTACATGTGAGGAAAACTGATGCTAAATTAATACCAAGCATTAAACAATTTACATGTTTGAAATATGTCAGATATGTACTGACGAGAAAAAGGGAATGTCTAGTCGGGTCTTTCAGACAAGAGGCATATGGGACGCGCAATGTTGGACAATAGTCAGTACTACATAGAATAGAAATTGTTGACGTGATATTTCTTTGGTTTATTAGTTTAATGACGCTTAGTTTTTACTACCAAGTACAACATTTTAAGAACAAAACAGATGTTTACTTAAACCTTATTGTGTAGTCTGTATCTTTCAACTGATCTTCCAGCCACTTGTCAAACTCCTTGCTGAGTTCCTCGCTGAAGTGGTTGGTCCAGTCGCCGACGATGCCCTTCCTGATAAAGCCAGGGCCCAGCTCGTCCGCCTTGTTGACAAACGGGTTTCTCTTGACATTTTCAAAGGCCACTTCTTTCCTCAAGACTTCCAACTCCTTGGACAGGCTGGCTCCCAAGAACTCTGCCAGCTTCTTGACCACGCCATCAAAGTCACCGGACAGCTCCTCGTAGGTGTAGAAGAGGAGGTTCCTGTGGTGCCTCAGGTTCCAGGCCGCCAGGATGGACGGGATGACCGGGGTGAGACTGATGCTGCCCCTCATAAAGAGCCTGACAAAGAGCTCGAAGGGGTCCTTGATGGTCCGGGGGCGTGGAGCCCTCCTGGCATCATGATGGCATTTTGACAAGGTGGAAAAGTTTGGTGCTGGTAGAGAAGCTACGTACCTTATAAATTCCAGGGAGTGCGCCTGGAACCACCCTCAACTCTCTTGGTTCGTAGAAACTCTCAAAAAATCAAAATCCAGAAACAAATTTAGGATGGCAATTTATGATATAAAGTGTCCAGTTAGCACGCACGAATCTTGGCACAATTTGGGCATTTTTTTTAAATGGGTGTCTGGTAGGGAACACCTCACACACATTTGTGTTTCTACAATTCCAGGCACATGAGCTCGGCGCACAGTTGGTGGGGAAGGCGGAGCTGCTGGCGCGCGCTGCGATGGCGCTGCAGGGACTGCTGCTGGCGTGTGCCGTGGCGGCGCCGGCCATGGTCTACGTGTCGGGGCAGCGGCAGCAGCAGGGCCGGCAGAGGCGCGCTGGCGGCGGCGCGGCCGGTCGGCGCACCTACGGCTTCGGGCTGGGCACGGCGCTGAGCGCCCCACTGACCTGCGCCGTGGCTGGGGCACTGGCGCAGGCGTCGGCGCTGCTCCTCGGGGACGGGCTGGCCCCGGCTGCCATGCTGGCCTGCGCCTGCGCGGCGGGGTACCTGGCGGCGTCGACGGCAGCGCGGCTGGAGCGGGCGGCGGCCCGGCGGCGCGGGCTGGCGGACCTGCTGGAGGTGCCGTGGGACACCGTCATGGGGTGGTGGCTGCTGGAGGCTCTCTTCTTTTATGCAACTGGTGAGCGAAATCTCCTCTAGTAGGACGAATCCATTGCCATCTGATCTGCATCCTCATGTTTTGTCCCCAACAGGCCACCAACCGACGTTTCCCTCCATCCACTGGCACGCGGCCTTCGTGGGGTTCTCTGGCGCCGACTACGGCTCCTCCTCCTCGTCTGCCTCCGCGCTCGCCACCTTTGTCCTCCCCGCCACCCTCATCGGGTGGAACACGTTCGCCTCCCGCGTCCTCTTCGGCCTCGGCCTCCCCGCCCTCCTCCTTGCCCCGTTCTGCCTCTGGCTGGCCTGGCCGGCGGTGCGGAGGCACTACCATGTCCAGGCGAAGGGCGGCGTCCCCACCGTGGAGGAAGGGGTGGTGACGCAGGAGGACTTCGACCAGGGGGAGGTCTTCCTCCTGGAGAGGCCGGAGGAGGCCAGGTCGCAGCTCTTCAAGCTGTGCTGCAAGTACCTCTGCCTGCAGACGTTCCGGCTGCTGTCCACCATGTTCGCGGCCGCCGTCCTCCGCCGACACCTCATGGTGTGGAAGATCTTCGCGCCGCGCTTCGTCTTTGAGGCGGTCGGATTCCTGGTCAGCCTGGCATGCGTGGTCGCCTCCTTCGCCGCCTCCGCGAGGGTCCTGTCGGTCATGGTGCACTTCTACAGGAGGCTGGAGAAGGAGGAGGAGTGAGAAACGCTACGTTAGTGAATTAATGGTGAAAAAAATGCATTTCGACAACTATATACGTACAAGTCACCACACACCACACCCGGTGGCCAGTTTGTGGTGTGCAGAGTGAGCAATCACATCATTGAAATGCAATACTATGTATGAGTGATCTCTATCTAGAAGAGAACCGAACTCTGGGTTTTTTTTCTAATTTTGTAGTCGTGCAGTGACCGTGACCGGCTGTGTCCACCCCACCATTATGAAAAAAAAAATACTTGCATACCTTTCTTACCCAAAATAAAGTTGGAAAAAATCGGAACATATTTAGTTTACTTATTATAAAATTTATTAGATATTATATAATAAATATATATAATAGTAGTGTTAGAAAATTGGCTTAAAAATCATGTTTCCGGCGAACAAAATTGTAAAATTTCCTGTCTTTGACGATTTTCGTATTGACACCTGGGTTGTTACATCTGACTTGAACGTGGAGGGAAAGGAAATGGGGCATAAGGCACCAGCGGAAGAAAAGAAAAAAAACCCGATTTTTTTTGTCTTAATGGTACTAGTCCATGGGGGGGTTGAAGTGGAATGTGAGAGGAGGGCGAGGGTTGCATTCTCACAGGGAGGGTCACCCCGGCAGGTAGAGAGAAGGAGCTGAACTCTCGTCTTCTTCCCAAGATGCCCGAAGAGCAACTGGCCCAGCAGTTTACCGGGAGGCTGCACGACCTGCTCGGGAAGGAGGACCTCGACGCGGAGGGGTCAGTCAGGTTCTACGAGGAGGAGGTGGAGAAGTACGACAAGGTCCTGGAGGAGGTGTATGCCTCCAAGGGCCCGCCGATGGCCGCGGCCAGGCTGGCCGAACTCGTCCCGGAGGCGGAGAGGGCCGGGATGAAGGTCCTGGACGTGGCCGCCGGCACGGGAAGGGTGGGGAAGCACCTGGCCGACGAACACGGCTTCAGGAACGTGGACGTGCTGGGTGGGGACCCCCCCCAAAAAAAAAAACAATTATGACAAACCTCGTGTAAATCTTCTTCTTGTCCCCAGAACCGAGCAGGAAGATGCTGGACGTGCTGGAGGGCAAGAAGGTCTACAACAGGACCTTCTGCCAGTACTTTGGTGGCGGCAACAAGTTTGACATGGCCGACAGGCACTACGACGCCGTCATCATCAGCGGCACCTTCGTCAAGGGCCATCTGCCCATAGACGCTCTCAGAGAGGTGGCCAGGGTGTTGATGCCGGGTATTGTGGGATATTTTTTTTTATTTTGTTGTACTGTACGGTATGTGCAGTGTAAGAGAAACAATTTTTTTTTGCCCCGCAAAGGTGGCCACTTTGTGACATCCATCACCCATGAGAAGTTTAGAGAGGACTACGACAAGGCGGTGGAGGACGAGCTGGCCAAGATGTAGGAGGAGAAGGTATGGCGCCTCCTGGAAAAGAAGTACTACAGCAACAGGGAGGACGTGAAGGGAATCTGCTACGCGTTCCAGAAGATCTAACCCGACCAGACACCCATGTCTAAAAAATGCCCAAAACGTGCTAAAACTGTGTGGGAAAAATGACTGGTTTGTGTGGGAAAAATGTCTAGTTTGTGCGCACAAACTGGACACTTTTATATCATGGAGTTACTGTTTTCAATTTATTCGCATGAAAGGAACATAAAAGGGGCATTCCAACAGCTTCGCGGCTGCAGCCGCCTCTGCCTCCGCCGCGGCCGCCGCGGCCGCCGTGGCGCCGGTACGCGCGTTGGTGACCTTGCCCATGTTTCTGTCATTGAAGATCTTGTTCAAGTTGAGGCCAAAATCAACAATCTGGCTGCCGGTGCACCTCAGGGAAGGATTCAGCTTTAAAAAGAGGTATTGTGCATTTTTGTAACTGTAATATTAAGGCTCTAAATTGAAAAAAAAGAGTTGCGACATAATTTTTGAACTGTGGGGTACA
>JAAUYM010026226.1_pt1 | contig 10269 bp, 9 predicted proteins | sample 7278001 | NCBI WGS metagenome assembly JAAUYM01 (sample SAMN14350224, study PRJNA611818) | marine sediment metagenome | isolation source: surface marine sediment (1.8m) | place: French Polynesia: Moorea | collected 2018-08
TAGTGAATTTACTTCTTCTTTCTTTTTCCCCGTCCCCCTACTCAGGTGCCCGCACAAGGGGAGGGGGCGGTCTGTTCTGGACACTAACAAGCAGAGCATCCCCTCGGTGGAGGAGGAGGAGGAGGAGGAGGAGGAGGAGGAGGAGGAGGAGAGAACCGCATTAAGCAATTTGTCTCTGTGGCATCGAAAGAGATTATTAAAGTTTTGGAAGTCTCGTCATTACATTGTAGTATTTTTTTTTTTCGAAAACAAAACTCTCTCTCCCTCTCTTTTCTTCTTCATCTCAGGAGATGACGATTTACTGCCCTTTAAAAAGTTCCCTTCTCTTCTTTTTATTGTCCTCGTCCTGAGAGGGCGGTGATTCATCTTTACTACGTTGTATGCAAAGGTGGCAATCCACACAGAGAGAAGGAGGAGACACCCCCCTTTTTTATCCTTGGCTTGTTGGACAAACACATACACACACACATGGAGCTGCAAATCAGACATGTGACAACAATTGTTGGTGTTGCCACTGCTGTCGCCGCTGAGACATCATCCTCAGTATCTGGGCAGATCAATCAGGTGGAAGACGTGGAAGTAGTGGGTGCTTCCATTGGTATTTTTCTTTCTTGTTCTTCTTGTCTTTCTTGGTTTAATCACTTTTGAAGCCATTTCAGAACTTTTTTACCTTTTTTTTGTTCTTGCCATCCCATCTCCGCTGAAATGTTGAGGCTCTAGAATTCAGGCCATCAGGGGTTCTCAACAGGATTGGATTGGTCTTTCTTTTACCTTTTTACCACTCTCCTATCCGAACCTCCTTTACGCAGCTGTGCTGCCAGTACAGTAGAACTCAGAAAGTTAGCGGCCCTGGCAGAAAGTTTGTAAAGTGGTCGATGCAGTTTTTTTAAACAAGCAGGATTATAGAGAGAAAGCACAAATGTGGTGATCATATCGTCAATCTGATCCGAGTTCTATTTACTGTAGTGGTAGGGGGAGGAGGAGATGAACACAAGTGTCGAAAGAAGTGAATCATTCTCACTCGTTGTCGCAACGGGGGCCTTGGGTGGGTGGGGAGAGAGAGAGAGGGGGGGGGGGCGAGAGAGAGAGAGAAAGAGAGAAAGAGAGTGAGAGAGAAAGAGAGAGAGAGATGCTGCTGAGAGAAACAGTGACTCTCAAGAGAACCCTTTCACTATAATTCGAGGGGTTGCATGGTTGGAGGAGTTTGCTATGAGTATATTTGGAAGAAGATGCCCGATTTACTTGATTTTTTTTAACCGGGGCCTCTATGTACACTAGTTTGTGTACTAGATCTACATACATAGGAAAAGAATTCTCAATCGTTGGTCCTTTTCTTGCTTGAAAAATTCTGTGTTTTGGCTGCGACGTGAGATGGATATGTAACTTCTTCCCCTCTCTCTCTCTCTCTCTGGAAGCAAAGACTTTTTGACAGCGTAATTGTCTGGGAAAAAAAGTTTGAAATGAGACCAAAAAACAATAATGACACACACACACCCAGACACCGGCAACAAAAATCCACCTGTATTTTGCAATTTGAGCAATTTTGAGCAATGAAAACGCAGCAGAGCCTTCTTTAACGATTCTTTTCTTTATTTCCTGCTTTGATACCCACAGAGGCGCGCCATTATCTCTTCAGCTAGTACACTACTACGTGGCAAAAAAGAATGGAACCAAAGTTTGTGGTTACATAATAACTTCCTGTCTCCCCTGCCTGCCTAGGCAGTTTTTGACATGTGCGCTAACGAAAATATTTTGGCTCGAGTGTTTTTTTTCTTTTCCAATCAAACATAAACATTATTTGACTATTTTTCTGTCAATGTAAAAGCTTTTATATATTTTTAAATAAATTCTTTTGAAATTGGTAATGCACTTTTAAAAAGTTGACCGTTTTGCCATATTAGTTATTAAGTTTTTTTTGTGCTGGAAAAAACATGCTGTACAATATCACAGTTACATTCTCTCTCTCTCCCTCTCTCTCTCTCTCTCTCCCCTCCTGCGTGCTGCAAGGACAGGATGCGTTTTCCCATATGCATGCATAACTTCTTCAATTACTGGTCGAGGCACACACACACACACACACTAATATTGTATACGAGATTTCGGAAATGATAATTTTTGTTTCTTTTCTTTCTGGTGTGTATGCCTGGAGAAGAAGAAGAAAAGCTTTTCTCTTTCCCACACGAAAAAGGAAAAAATACATTGCGGGCTACAGGGCGACTCATACACAATTGGATAAAAAAAAATTACAATTTATATTAAGAAAGAGCTTGTGTTGACTAATAACAAACCTCATTTTTTGTGGAAAAAAATGGCATGTCTTCTACAAATATTAGATAGACGCCTTTTTGGTACATACTAGTAGTAGTACTCTTTGTGAAAAGTGAAACTGTCCTCCTTCTTAGTTTAGAAATGGCATTCCTCCTCCTCTCCTCTTTCTCTCGGTGTCCGCGGGCTAGCGTCCCGTCTTCCCAGATATCTCACCACGTGAGAATAGAAAGGGGGAGGGAGATGATGGACATTTTTCACACAAATTCAAGAGGCAGTCCAAGATATGTATACGTAGGTACATACAGGGATAGGGGAGGAAGAGGAGGGGGAGAAAGAGGAAGAGGAGGAGGAGGAGGAGGGGGAAAAAGTTTTTATGATTGTAGCGGCGGACATCATGGAAATGTTGTCGTTGTGCTGTACAAACGCACATAGTCAATAAAGTAGAGACGCGAATGCGGGAAACTGCGGTGAGCAGAGTGAAGCGCGATTATCGCCACTTTGCATGTGTGGAATAGATTAATATTGTGCTACCTACATAGGGGAGGAGGAGGGGAGAACCTCATTTGCAAAAAGGCTTTGGAAAAAAAGGCAAAAGTTCTGCCACGTTTCTTTACTATCTTGGTTATCCGATTTCGACATACGACTTGGTGACTCTTGCAGATATCGTCGAGGCCTTGAATCTGTCCGCGTGCGTGACATGAGTAAAAAAAAAAATCTGGGATAGTCATGCCACCCGGACCGACATGTTACGTACTCATTACACAACTTTGTACTGTAGGTATTGCTAACTAACTACCCTTTAGATCAGAGGTTCTCAACCTTTTCGAGGCGCGACCCCACGTTTAGACCCTTCCAGAGCACTCCGTGACCCACGATCGTCTAAATAAAATATACATACGCGGACCCACTCGGAAAAACTTCCCGACCAACTTCTGGGTCTCTGCTTTTAGATGATAGTGGTACTAAGATATGGATATATACGTGTTGGCTGTCATACCTGTACTAGACAGACTATTAATGTCGTTCTACTCCCCCAATTCAGGAGCTTCAGCATGAGGTGAGCAGCCTGCTTGAGTTCCGGGACGCCCTGCTGGAGACCTTCCCGCACCTGCAGCTGCAGGGGCGACTGCTGCAGGAACAGGCAGCAGCCCCGGCCTCATCCTCATCCTCCCCTGCCGCCGCTGCCGCCGGACAGGTCAGCAGGAGGCAGGACGGAGGCGGCAACAACCATGGCGGCGGCGGCGGAGTCGGCGCCGCGGGGAGACAGGTGCATCGGGCGACGGCCACGTCGGGAGTCATTCAGAGGTGAGCACAATAAAAAAAAAGTGTCAAATTATGTAACGGAACAACACTCGATTTCCCACATGTCAAAGTAACAACATTCGATTTCCTCCTTTTTTTTTCCCTTTGCAGGACTGACAGTGTGTCGGACGAAGTGGTCTCCTCCTGGAACAACACATCCGGCAGCCTCGGGGGACACCACGCGGGGTCGGCAAACGCGGCCGCCACCAGAGGAGGTGGGAGCAGGAGGACGGGCAACGCGGTGGGGGGCACCAGCGGCGACTCCGGGTTCTGCACCAGCGAGCAGCAGCAACTGCTCAACCAGTTGCAGCTGCAGCAGCAGCAGCAGCTGAGCCCAAAGCTGCCGACGCAGGGAGCTCTACCCCTCATGGCTTATCCGCAGGCAAGAAACTTGCTATGTTGTTCGGGCATGTGACTTAGGCAATGCATTTTTATTTATTTTTGGTCATTTTTTGACTTGAAACTTAAGACACTTTAACTCTTTAAGCAACAAATCCACTTTAGGCAACTTTGCACATACTTTGCGTGCTACTCATCTTTACAATCAGGTGTTGGGTGTCGACGGCGGCGTCGGCGGCGTCGGCGGCGTCGCGATGCCGCCTGCCTGGGACGGGCACCAGCAACACCAACATCAACATCATCCGCCGCCTGCCGCCGCGGCCTATCGCGGTAGCCTCGGACTGCACACCCCGGGAACAAGTCCTGTTCACCACCACCAGCAGGATGAGCTGCTGACGCTGCTGGACGTCATCCACAGGAAGACGGTCAGGCTACGGAGAGACCTGGACTCACGGGTGAGGATGAAAAATTATGATGAATTGCAGAGACCTCTGTTTACGCCAAGCATCCGTGCGTATGCTACGTTGCAGTACACCCTGGAAGAGCTCTCAGCCGCGGTGGGGAGCACCACCAAGTCGGCAGCTGCTGCAGCTGTGCCAGCTGTCCAACACCCGCCGCCGCCATCCTCGCTGAGCGGAGTCCAACAGCAACTGGGCGCCATCTCGGAGGGATCAGAGCTCAATCCTGGCAGCGGCGCCGGTGCCGTCGCTGGCGTCGGCGCGGCCGACGCCAGGTCGGACCAAGCAATCGCCGGCGCCGGAGGGATCGTCCACTCAGTTCAGATACGTACGGGAGGAGGAGGAAGTGGCAGCTCTGGTGGATCTGAAGTCGACGAGGAGCAAATGCAGCAGCAGCAGCACCAACAGCAGCAGCAGCAGCACCAACACCACGTCAACATTGAAATCAAGCCGAAGCACCATCACCACAACCAAGCGAATCATGGCAGCAGCAACAGGGGGCATCACCACCACAGCAGGCTCTCCCACCCGCCCCAGACCAAGGTGTCGGTTGTCAATCTCAAGAGCGGTGACGCCGGCCACCACCATCCACACCAACATCCCCACCTATCTCAGCATCAGCTCGGAGGCGGTGGAAGGAGCAGGAGCTTCAATAACCTGGCTGCTGCGGCGGCGGCCGCCGGGGGCGGTGGCGGCAGCAGGCCGCCCAAGGTCAGGCTTCCCCCGGGTGCCGCTAGAAGCCAGCAGCAGCAGCGGTTGGCCCCGAATCCGAGCAAGTCCCGCTCAGTGGAGAACCTGGTTGTCGGTCCCGGTGGTGCCCCCGTGCTGGGGCTCAAGGCCGCCAACAGCGAAATGAACATGCTCAGGAGGGCCACCAGCACCAGACAGTTGTTGCAGCAACAGCAGCAGCAAGGTCGGCTGAGGGGTACGACGAGCGAGCTACAGGTGGACCGTCTGTCCGCGCCCGGGGAGAAGGTCCGCCTGACCGAGTCGGTGGTAGAGGGGATCCTTAGCCTGCCGGCCGAGCTTCGCCCTCCTCCGGGGGGGTTGCTCTCCGGGGTGCGCCCGGACAGGGAGAGGATCGGGCGCATCCTCAGGACCGACTCGGTGGTCGACCTGCAGAGGCAGCTGCTCACCACCGTAATGGAGAACGAGGTGAGTTGCGGGTTGCGGCTTCCCCGACTGGACATTTCTTTTGCCAGGTCTAAATTTTTGGCAAATGTGGTGCAGTGTACAGTACTACTTCTCCAAGGTGTGGGAGACATCCAACTTGGATGTATGATCGGATAAAAAAAACCTTTTTTTTAGTGCATCGTCGTCAACCACTCGAAAATCTTTGTGTGTGTAGGTGTACAAGACGCAGCTGGAGCGGGTGTCGGACAGCTGGAGCAGGAAAGTGGGTGACTTCGAGAGAGCCAACTCGGGGCTGAAGGCGGAGGTCAATAACCTCAGGAGGGAGAACAAGGAGCTCAGGGGAAAGGTTAGGACGAAGGGTGGAACCAAATTGTGGCAAGATGTTCATTTTGAGAAAGGGAGCCTAATACTTGCCAACTTGCCAGTTGAGTTGCCATAACTTTATTCTTTACTTCGATGAAGCACCACACTTTATTCAATAAGAGCCAAGTCACAAACTTGCCCCCCCCCAAAAAAAATGAACGTCTTGCCATAACTTGCCATAATCGAATGTCAACTGTATTGGAATGTAAGTATACTGTTTTGACTATTTTTCTAATGTCTTGCATGTAACGTATATAGGTGACAAAGAAGGTGGTGCCCACGGAGCTGGAAGCCACAAGATCTCGACTAAAATCCCCAACTCCGACGGCAGCGGCGACGGCGACGGCGACTGCCCAGTCCCCTTCCTCCCCATCTCCGCTTCCAAACACCTCGTCAACTCCCACGACGACGGTCGCAAAGCCTCCTAGGAGGGGCCAGCAAACAGTGGGAGACGACAATTACATCCAGTATGGACAGCAGCAACAGCAGCATCCGGGAAAGCACGAGAATAGGGTGGTGCATTTCGACCTGAAAAACACTGTCAAGAAGATCCCGGACCCGGGTGGCGGCACAGCCACGGCCACAGCTGTCGGACGACAGCTGCCAGCTGATGCCAGGAGGAGGCTGGAGGAGATGGCCTCTGGAGGCGGTGGCGGGGGCGGCAGCGCCGTCAGCGACGCCATCAAGAGGTACAACAACGGCAGTAGCGTGGTAAACCCGAGACCGGTCAGGAACGGTAGCACCTTCTCCAACGCCCACCACCCAACCACAACGGCCTCCAAGGCCCACGGCAGAGATCCTGTCCAGGAGCTCATAGCCAGCAGGTTCAGCCACTCCCCGTCCGCAACTGCCGCGGCCGTTGCTAGGGCGTCGGCGGCGCACAATGCAACGACAACTGGTCTGCCCCCGCCGCCGCAGGCGGCTGCGGTGGCTGCAGCAACAACCACAGCCACAGCAGGCACCGGAAGATTCGCCAGGAGAGACTCCTCAGCCGGGAGCAAGCCGGCGGGGTCGTCTGCGGCAGCTGTCGGAGGAACCCTGAGGCACCTGCAGCAACAGCAGCAACAACAGCTGCAGCAACTGCAACAGCAGAAGTCCGGATCGGCGGTTACAAGAAGCACCAGCAGCAGATCCCTCAACCTGGCCAACGGCAGCGAGGCCGCAAACGGCTACAACAGGTTTGGGAGCAGCGAGACGGTGGCAAGCAGCGGCAGCGCCTCCAACAACCTGGCCCAGACGCCCCCGGCCCAAGTGACTTCTTCAGCTGATCAGTTGTCGGCGGCGGACAGAAAGGTACGGCCCACGCGGTCCTCCTTCTGGGCAAACTGGTGGCGATTCTGAGCCAACAGAGGATTAACACTACTACTACTACTACTACTACTACCACCTACTACCACCTCCATCCACCACGAGCAAAAGAATTCTGGTGCCCCCTTGGCGCGACTGTGCCCATTACCTCCTCCTCATGGTCTGTCTGCTCTGTGTCATTTAGTAAGTGTGATCATACCGGCTAATCGAGAAGCTTAACTACAGTTTGCCTTGGCACACACAGCGGGGGGAAAGTATGACTTTTTTTTAAAAAAAGGCACTGCTTTTCGGGGGGAAAAAAGGATGAAATGTGGTGGTGTTGGTTCTAAAATTCTCTCTAACTCCTTCACTTTACATTCGGGACGTGGGCTGAAGGTCTCTTTGCTTCCTAAACTATGCTTCCTCCAGCTTCTCTTTTCTGAGCATATGATAACCTCGTGACGTTTGGCTAACAATCAATGGCACAGCTCAGACAGACCTCACCAGACTCAGACGACTCGACCAAACGACAAAGATGGAGACGTAATTAAAAAGAACTCGTACAAGTACTTCGCAAAAAAAAAAGAGAAAGACCGTCTTTGTCCTTTGTACGGGCCTGCGCACACACTGCTATTGTGACCTGATCACTCTAGCTACCTATTTCTATCTAATTATGGTTTCTTCCTTCCTTTCCCTCTTTCTCTGTCTCCTCCCCTCTGATCCTCTCCCGACCCCAGGAGCTGAGTGAAAAAGACCTCAAGTCCATGGGGAGGGAGACCATTGCAGGGCTGATAGCCGGCATCCTCCAGAAGTACTCCCACGACAGCAAGGAGGAGCAGGAGGAGGTAGTACTAACGGATCCACAAGTCACACAAAATCTCTCTTTCTTGCGCACCTCAATTGGACGCACTCTCACCTCTCCTGCAGTAGAGATGGACGGTTCCAACGTCTAACTCTCCTGTGGGTAACTAGTACAGTAAAGGTTTATCTTGAATGGAATCTTCGTCTTTTCAGATGAAAACTGCACTTGTGAAGTAAACTGGAAAAAAGCTGCTGTACTACGTATGTAAGAAGAAACAAATGTCTGACTTTTGCTGATGCTATTCTGGCATTTTTGTTGAGCGTCTCATCAGCTTTGTTTTTGTCCTTATATTACGTCTTACATAGGTACAATGGGGCAAAATACGATGTTTGTCAACAGTCTTGAACGAGACCTTGACCCTTTCCTCTGTGTGCTTGCTTGCTACAACTTCCTCCCTCTTGCGCTTTCCAGACGCCAGTCCAAGTTTCAGCGAGAAGCCACCAGCTGCGCCAACAGCCGTCGCCGGCCGCCGTCAACAACGCCGGCCAAGGCAGCGGTAGCAGCATCGTGAAGCCGTCCTGGGAGGAGGCAAACAACGGCCTGGAGGAGGTCACCCACCAGCTGCAGCAGAGGCGGGCAGCCGAGGAGGCCGTCTCGGTCAGCGACGTCAAGTTGAACAACTTCCTGGAGGCACCGGAAGAGGACGCACCCCCAGCTGAACAAGTCCCGGAGGAACCTGCAGCTGCTCAGCCGAAATCGGGAGGCGGCGGTGAGCGAATGGAACTCTTTCGACACCACCACCACCGTCAGCCGAGGAGGCAGTCCAGGAGCAACGTGGAGGACTCTCTGAGCAGCACGGCTTGCGACGACTCACTGAGCGGGAGGGCAGTAAGAGGAGAAGGAGGGGAGGAACAGGCCATGGACCTGGAGTCGGTCGGGACGTTGAACACGACAGAGGAGGAAGAGGAGGAGCTGGACTCGCTGCAGGATCAGACGACCGCCACGACCACAGCGCAGCAGCAGCTGCAGCAGCCTGAACCCGACTCACTCTCCTTCGACGAGGACACCTTCGCCCACGCGCAGACGAGGCACAGGGAGCAGTTCTACGACTCCATCGGACCCGTCTCCGTCTCCGGCAACGAGGGCGGCGGCGGGGGCGGCGGAGGCGGCATCGGCGGAAAGAAGCTCATCATCCCGTACGCCGACTCTTACTCCTCCGACTCGTTCAGCAGTCAAGAGTCACTCGCGGACAGGGACGACGACGAGGAGAAGGTGATCGGCGGCGGGAAGGAGAGGACGGGAAACAACGACAACAACAACAGTGGCAGTTTCCCAGGAGACATCAGAGAGGCGCTGCTCTCTCCACAGAGGAGAATGGACGAAGAAGAAGAGGAGGAGGAGGAAGACAGTCTCCTGGTGACGGAAAGGCGGGTCAAAAAGAAGCCGGCGCCGGCGACAACCAGCGCCGGGAACAGGCCTCAGTCTGCGTCGTCGGTGCATCAGCAACAGCAGCAACAGCAGAGGGGTTTCCAATGGGCCTCCTCCACCGACCTCAGGCCTCAGAACAGGCTCCTGCCTCACCTGCCACAGCACCAACAGCAGCAACAGCAGCGTCCCTCCCCGCTGCCGCCGACCGCCAGCGCCGGCGGCGACGCCGCCAGGCAGTACTCGCCAATGATGATGGCGAACCTGGCCCGGCTGGGGTCCCCCGTGGGCGCGGTCGGTCGGCAGGGGTCGCCGGCGTCCAGCGCCGCCTCCGCCGGGGTCCAGGGGATTGGCTCACCAGCCGGCAGCGGCCAGCGGAAGTCTCCGGCGGCCGGGTTCAGGAGGCAGTCAGAAGACGCCCACCACCGCCACCATCGGCTCCACCAACACCAGGGCGCCGCTGCTGGGAAGCACCCGATCGCCAACTCGTCCTCCGCCTCTTCCTCCTCCATCGTTCGGATGGCCACTGAGAGACTCAAGAGGAAGTTTCTCGGGGGAGGAGGTGGCGGCGGTGGTGGAAACTGATAGGTGACAGACGGTAGAGTCACTTTATGACACCGTACCTACTACTACTAATGCGCCACCCAAAGAATCTACATACTACACTATACTACTACATTTTGTGGTTGTCAGAGATTGTTAAGTATCGGAGCCTTTGCAGTCGGTGATATTAAGGAGGGCTGCAAGGCCGGAAAAAAAGGAAAGGAAAACCAAAGATAAAACAAGAAAACCCAATCCTGATATAATAACTCTGTGCAATTTTTTTTCTCTTCCCCCCCCTCGACCACAAGCCAGTCCCAAAGGAAAAAAAAAGACACGAGAAGAATAGAA
>JAAUYM010062969.1_pt1 | contig 10269 bp, 20 predicted proteins | sample 7278001 | NCBI WGS metagenome assembly JAAUYM01 (sample SAMN14350224, study PRJNA611818) | marine sediment metagenome | isolation source: surface marine sediment (1.8m) | place: French Polynesia: Moorea | collected 2018-08
ACAGAAGAACGCAAGAAAAGGTACTGACGTGTGTATTTTCGGTCTGCCCTCTATCGCTCGAAAGAGAGCAGCCTGCCGTTATAGGCCTTATACGATATAAGCGAATTTTTTACAGTGGTTAGGACTGCGGATATTGCCAAGGTTTCAAGCGTGACTTCTCAAGTCCCGAACACAAAAAAGAGGGGCAGAAGGGCAAAAAGAAGAGGAAATATATAGGAAAGACCAAAAGCAGAAAGAAGACCCTGCCCTCGGCTATCTGGATCCATTCGTTCATCCCCTTGTTTGCTTGACCGCAAGTGACAGCTCTGGAGGTGGGCAGAGGAGGGATAGGGAAGAGAAAAAAAAAGAAAGGGGCACAGGATGGAGATAGGGCAAGGGAGAGGATTACAGGACCAAACATCATTTCAGCTTCCGTTAACTCTGCTTGCACAGAGTTCGCCTCCTCTGCTCAGTTAAAGGAGAAGGCGCCTTTTGGTGTCGTTAAAACTTTGGCTCAGAATGGAGCCAAAGTGGAGAAGAGGTAGAGGAGGGGAGGGGCCGGGGAGGAAAATGTAGAAGGTAGAAAAAAGGGCAACTAGTATACAATTTCATGGTTTTCAAAAGCCTTTCTCACGCAGGTGGTGCGGGGATGAATAGGATCGGACTTTCGCAGGAAGTAAATGGATCAGCTATAGGGAGGCCGGAAAGTGGGAGGAAAGATGAATAGGTGGGAGGGAAGGAAGGAGAAAAAAAACCTAGCAAACTGCATCAAAAAAGCTAGATCCTGACGTAAGTTTTGCAACTTTTAAAGAGAAGAAGAAATCCGCCAGGCAGGCTTTGTTGCAACTTTAATGTTAAAAAAATGCCTGGAATGGGCCGGTCTGTACTATGTGAATGTAGACCTAGGGCTTTACGCCAAAGAAAAAAAAGATATACTCTGGGATCTAGGAGTTCCCTTTGGAGGGGAAGAAGAAGAGGCAGTGTGTGGAGAAAGCCAAATAGACACAACGAGGAGGAGGCGTGCCCCCTCCTCTTCCTCGTCTTCCTCCCCCACCCTGAAATCGAAAACCCAGAAAAAAAGAAAGAGGGGGATGGAGATGGAGGAGAAGAGTAGCATCAACAACTAGCTCTTTCCAGAGAAAGAAGAGGAATGTACGTGGAAGCAAAAGAAGAGGAGAGGGAAAGGGAGACTTCTTTCGTTCCTTCCTTCTTTCTTCCTTCCTTCCTTCCTTCCTTCCTTCTTTCCTTCCTTCCAGAGGGACCTTTATGACTGCAAACAAAGTCAAATAAAAGGATTCAGGAAGATGGGAAACAGGGGAGGGAATCTCGTGAGCTTTTGTAGTTGCATCCCATCGCGGTCAGTCCTTTTTCCTCACAGTTGCAACTGTGACGCCAACCCAATCAAAAAAGGGCCCCTCCCCTCCTCCCCCTTCTTGTCAACACCAGCCGTTTCGCTCTTCCCTTCGCACCAGTGTCGCCAACTGGCACATATCACAGCCAAAAAATGCAAATTGCATATGGCGTATTTTGCGCCATATGTTTGCACTTTCTTTTTTAACAATTTTAATGTACCGCATATAAGTTTAATAGTACGACTTTAACAGAACTGTCATGCTTTCACTTGAAATTCGGCATATTGACTTCCAATGGAGTTAGCAACTCTGCTTCCCACTCACCGTGACGTATATGATGGCATCCTTCGACTGCTGTGCCGCCACCTCGTCCCTGTTGCCCTGGTAGTAGCCGCCGTGCTGCTGGAGGGTGCTGCTCAGGACAGCGCTGCAGTCCTTGCCCAGGAGTCTGTGAGATACAAGGGGAGAGCGAATGAGATTTTGGCGAAATGGTCTGGACATCTGGACATGGAAGGGGATGCAGAAAGCGACGACCCATGTCAGAGGTTCTCAACCTACAGGTCTCGATGCCTAAAATTGGGTCGCTAGAGGGTCATGGGAGAAAAAAGTAAAGAAGATTCCACTAGAACGCATAGTACGAGTGAAATATTGTACTACGTAGAGCAGAGTGGGTATTGGAGTCTTAGAGATACATGTCCAAAGCTCTGATCTACGATGTAGATGTAACGCAGAGTTGACTCACTTTGCCTGCTGACACAGCTTGGCCCTGGCCTCCACCAGGGTCATTGCCGCCGCCCCGCGACCCAGGATCATTTTTTAGGACCAAGTCCGACCCGATGTACGAGTGAACGACAGGACAGTTGTAGAGATCCGAACCTGGAAGATAAAAAAAAATAAGCCACACCTTGCTTGTACTGCAAAAATGGACTTTCCCTTCTCTATCCTCTCTGAAGCAGACATAGTAGGTAGTACAGTGAATTTCGCCTATATAAAAAGACCGAATATACGTAATAACAGTGTCTGAGAAACAAAGAAGTAAGTTTGTTCTCGTGCTTGTGGACATGAAAACACTCCGGTTCGTAGCAGTTTGCTTTGGTCCCCGGGGTGTTCTTGCCCTAGTAAGCGGGAGTCCATTGTACTGTAACACCATTACTTTCACGTGAATTCGCAAATAGACTTCTCCATTGACAGAGCTGTCCAAGATCCAATTTCTCTCCTTTTTTTCTTTCTTTCCTTTTTTTTTCGAAAGAGGCCTTCTACTTCGTAAACATATTGTGTAGTAGCTCCCAAGTGAGAGGATGGAAATGGCCTCCGCACCACCATTTTTCCTCCTCTTGCCCTTCTTTCCGTGTGAAATTCTCTCTTTCTCCTTCAGCCTCGATCCCCGATCCTCGATCCCCGAACCCAGGCCAGTTCGAACCGAACGAACTGAACGGCGGCCATCCGTTCATTCATCCTCTCCGCGGTGGCGGCGGAGGAGGAGGGGAGGCCAGAGTAGATAAGGGAGAGAGCCTGATGGTCGAGGCTGCGGAGGCTGAGGCCGCCTCTTTCCTTTCTTCCCTTCCCATCTCCTTCCCTTCCTCTCCGTCATGTGGTGCGGCAAGGGCTGGCACATACAAAAAAAAAATGAAGATAGATTTGGCTTAAGCGCTCGAACGAAGAATGAAAAGATGGAAACTAAAGATGAGAGAGTTTATCTGGAAAACACTTCGATCTTCTGAAGCGCTCTTTGCCCTCTCCCCACTGCTGTGAATTTCCTGAAAGTAGTACTGTATATGTACTACTAAGTAGTACTAGAGGAAACGAACTGAAAAGGTCTCGAGCAGAACTGCTTTTTCTAAAAATTCATTCAGAAGCTCGCTTTTGACGGCCACCAACACTGACCAACCCATTTTTTTTTATGAATTCGGACAATGGGGAAAATGGGGGAGGGAGGGAAGAAGCGCAGAAGGGGAGGAGGCAAAAGAGGAAATCGAAGATGCGGCCTTCTGCCAAAGAGAGAAATGGAAAAGGAAAAGACGGAGAGAGAGAGAGAGAGGAGGCAAAAAAAGAAAAGGGAAAGGGTCTGTCTGTCGGTAATAGAGTTAAAGAGGCCTCGCAGCCAGCAGCATGAGCAGAGGTCGTTATGGAGATGGTCGAATTGGTGAGGGGCGGGGAGGAAGCACACATGGGTGCAGGGGTCAATCCTGGGTGGGTGTAAGATTCCCAATTTTAGGGATGTAAGAGAGGGGTCGGGGGTTAAAAGTAAAAAATATAGATTTTTTTTTTCATTTTTATCAGCAAGTCAGACAACTTTTCTGGGGGAAGGGTTGAGGCTCGAGGGGTGGGGGTCAGACCTTTCCCCCCCTCCTTCTCCCTCTTGCCCACGTGTGGGGAGAAAAGCAGAAGAAAGAGCTGAGGAGACTTTAATCGAAATCTGAATTGAGCCCCTCTCTCCCCCTTCCCCTCTGCTCTGACAGAGGGGGGAACTGAGGGATGTAAAAAGAAACCTTTAAAAATGGAAGAGGAGGAAAATCGGGAAAGAGACGGTACTACAGGAAAGTCGGCTCCTACTCTTCCAATTCTCTGTCTTTGAAAAAAAAGTTCATAAAAGATCTTTTTTTTTTTTGGCAAACACAATTACTTATATGTTCAGACAAAACGTTCTGCCCTATTATAGCAAACGTCTCTCTCACTCCTTTATGAGCATTGCTTCATTCTTTTCTACATACCATATACATTTTCGCAACTTTGAAGGCCTTTTTACCGATGGGCTTTAAGAGCACAGACGTGTACAGTACTTGGTACGTAGGTAGGTAGGTGGGTAGCCCTCTCTCCTACGCAATTTTCAAGCAATTTGCTCCTTGGCTGGTGCCCAAAAAAGAAAGTACCCAAAAATTGGAAGGAGAAAGAGGGGGAAAAGGTGTGGCTGCAGCGACGGCGGAGGAAAAGGGAAAAGAGGAAAAGCAGAAAGGCAAGGTGGTTTTTTTTTGCGAAGACCTGAGACGAATACCAAAGGGGGAGGGAAGAGGGTGGAAAGCAGAGACGGAAGACTCAGCAGAGGGCTTTTCTGGAGACCAGACTTACTTTTTTAGGGCGGGGGGGGAGGGTCTTAGATGTTTTTCCTATACTGCCTACGTAGTACAGATATATTTTTCATAAGTACAGCAAACTATAAGATCTACTATCCCATGGTTCATCCCAGCTTCAACCACTTTTTTCTTTCAAATACAATTTCGCGTGCAAGGAGCAAGTGTTCTGCCTTTCCCCATTTACTCGCCAACAAAGAAGGTGGTCTCAGGTGTGCGTTCCACACCCAACACCATCCGGCCGGAGACGGCAAAAAGAGAGCCCTCGTTAGGAAAAAGAAAAACCTCCTTCGAGAGCGAGGACTTTTTTGCCGCCTCTCTCTCCCTCCTTCTGTCTTTCTTTCTAACGTGAAAGAAGAGCAAGTTGAATAGGAAGAAAGAAAAGGGAGGGTAACAAAACACAGACGGACAATTGTCGGTTGGGCCCCAAGAGGATCCGACTGGAAAGGCCAAGTCCCTTATTTCTTCTTTCTTTCTCTTCCCTTCTTTTCCCTTTCCTGACAACAACTGTCTGCACTCCAATTATCGCCCTCTTTCCATCCTTTTCTTGCCCTCTTGTATTCTTTGCGCTAGAATCGCGGTCTGTACGTCGGAAAGTTGTCATGCAGCTACACTATACGTATGAAAAGTCATGTTTGTTTTACTGCGTACATCTTGCCCTAAAGTTCCTTGTTTTGCAGAGCACCGTAGTTGACTCGAGTTGTTAAGAATGCTTTGTTTTTGCGTGCCTGTTCCTTTCCCCCTTTTCTTCTTCCTTCTCTTCCCTTCTGCAACTTGCTTCGTCTTTCTTATCGCATCAAGAGCAAATTTCTTTTCCTCTTTTTCTCCGTTCTTCGCGTGTTTTTCCCTCCGACTTTTCTACTTCTACTTCCAACTCATTTTTTGTCCAATCTGAACTCGCTCCCAACAAAAAAAGGGCGGAAACGGGGGAGGGAGGGATCCAAATTGAGATTGAACGCCCTTTATATGCAGTTCCGGTTGCACGACTACTAGTAGAGTAAGTATACAGAAAGGTTGGCGTGGCTTTGCAGGGGAGAAAAAAAGTAGAAAAAAAATTTGCAATGCGGATAAAAACAGGCGTTGCGTGCGGAGATCTTATTCGTCTTTCAGGGGAAAAGAAGTGAGTTTTTCTGCAACAAAAGAAAGACAGAGAGAGAGAGGCAGCAGCAGCAGCAACAGATCTTGCATGCGATAAAAATGGCAGACGGCTCCATTTTTTAAAGGAATCCAGGCTGAGAAAGAAGCAGCAGAAGAAGGGATTTCGCTAGTCGGAGGGAGTGGAACGTGGAGGGGGAGAGAGAGAGAGAGAGAGAAGGACGGACGAGGAGTAAGATTGGAAAGGCAGACGGAACTGAACGAGAAGAAAGAAGAAAACTTTAAGCATAAGACGAAAGAAGCCGAGAAAAAAAAATCACCCACACCTATACGTACGCACGTAGTAGATATACCACATGCTATACTACCCCGCCATTGATAAGACGGGAGAAAGTTTGAGCGTGAGAAAGTATGCTTCAAAATCCGCCCGAAGATAAGGAGAAAGTTTCAAAAAACGACGACGATGGAGAGAGGGAGGGAAAGGGAGCAGAGAAAGAAAGGCGCTCTCTCCGCGCTTACCACTCCCCATTTGACGGCGACAAACGTAGTAGTACTCTGTACTAGTACAGTGGACTCTGCCTAAATGAGTATGGGCGGGAGCAAAAAAAAAATTATCACTGATTCGAGATTCTCACTTGTCCGAAGAAAAAAAAACTAGTTTAGTAAAGTAAAGAATAGTTTCTAAACTGTCTCTCTAAAACTGCCCCCCCTTTAAGCAGGATTTACGCGTACACTTAACACTTCGACTTCAACTGTAGTAACTTTTCTCCCCCTCAAAAAATGTCAGTGTAAAAAATGTTCCTAAAATTCCTGCTCAATCCTCAAAGGGGCCCCTCTCTCCTCACCATCCTTCTCTTTCTTCCTCCCTCCCCCCGATACTTTTGTTCCCATGCCTGCTTTTCCACCTCCGAGCTAGCAAGCATCAATCTGTTGCTCGACTCCTGTGTGAGATATTCCCAGCTTTTCTCGAGAAAGGAGATTAGATGGGTAAAGGGAGAGGAGTTATTGGGGTGGGAGGGGGAGGGAGGGGGAAGTGAGAGACGTTCTATGGGAGTAAAATTTTCTTACGTCAGCAAACCCACACCATGTCGTCACGGAGGGTTTGTCAGAGCTTAGTAGTATGTGATAGCACAAAACAAGACCATCCAAATCTCTTTGAGGTATACGCATTCCCAACTACGTACTAGGACTAAGCATTACCTTTCTCAACATCTGTACAAATTATGTGCCAGTTGGAATACTCTACTAAGCAACGTTGTGTCAACTTTGCAGTATATTTCCTTTATATTGAGATTGCCTTGTTGCAGTGGCACGTAGCATAGCTCGTCACTCTTCTTTTATGGAAAAAGCAGCGTAGAGAGCTTTCCCACAGAGGGAAATGAATGACCCACATCTTGTCCGTTTAGACTACCAGATGCCGCTGAGCGCCGCATTTTCTCGCCCAGATGACCACACAATGAGCGGGAGCGAAAAGAGAGGGTCGATCGGTGATAGACGGGAAACATCATCAATCATACTTTCTCCTCTCTGGGTCTTTCCGAGCAAGTCCTGTGTGTGTGTGTGGGCATGTGTAGGCCCTTTTAATCGCATTTATCTTCACCATGCCGTCACCGCCGCCACCCGGGCCATTCAGAGCTGATCTGCACAATGGAGGATAGGTTGTATTTATTACAATACCGTACTCCGGACCCTCCTTTTTGATAATGACAGAAAGCATTTCCACACTGGACATACCTACAATATACGTATAGTGATGCTAGATTTGGTGGCGGATGGTGGTGCTCAACCACCATGTGTGTATGTACTACATAGGTTGGGAAAGAGCCGTGGGTTTGTTGTTATCTTTTCCATTAGAATGGTGTCCCTTCCTTCTTCTCCCCCTTCTTCCCCTATCTCCCTTCCTTTCTGCTCTTTTCTCCCCGAAGCCACATGCAACCATGCAGGAAGCCGTGGAGGGGGAGAAGATGCTATATCTAACGAGTGCCATGGCAACGAATCGGCAGCACAGTTAAACCCACTTGAGTACGAAATGGTTAAAAAGTGCATCCTGCTTAAATGGGCCAGTTTTTCGCCTGCTACCGACCACTCTCCACTTTGAGCGGGTTTGACTGTACTATCTCTTCACTCCTTTTGCTTCTCTTCTAGTCTACGTACGTATGGATTTCACACTTAGTAAGAGACACTTTTCTACCAACAAAAAAAAAAGAAACAGAAGGGAGTCAGTACACAAGACAATGACGGAGAGCTTAAAGTGACATTCGATCTTTAAACTTTCACGAGTAACCCAAGGACCAGCATGGACAGGTAAATTTTGGAAAGGTGTGGTAGGAAAAGAAGGAAGCGGGATAAACTTCCAGCAAGCAGGAAAGGGGGGAGGAAAGAAGAGAGAGCCTAAGTCTGTATCAATCATGTATGTGGGAGGGGGAGGAGGAAGGAGGAAAGGGGGCTGGACAGAGCTGCTCAAAAGTTTCCACACGTAGTAGTACGCGAGCGAGACCGACTCGAGTGTGAGTCTCATCCACGTACCTTCATCTTCGCTCTAGTTTTGGTCGAAAAATACTAGTCCAGAGGGGCCTTAAGGGGAGCACGCGTGTGGTACAGAAACAGAGGCCCTTCAGACTAATTTGCAGTCCTAAATTTCACCAAATTTACATTCGTTCATATTCTTTCTTTTTCCACGCCTGACTTGTCGCGTAATTTCTTTTCCTTGCAACATGAGAGCCTCTCCTTCTCCTCCAACGTTATGAGGGTAGTGGCATCACATGCTCAAGAAAGGCGCCCCCCCCCCGTCCTCCCCATCATCATCATCATCTCCTTTTACCTCCCACTCGTAAAAACCGTTTCTCCTTTCTTCGGCATCACATCTTGGTTCTTGGCGAAAAGGAGGGGAATAGGTAGAAAGACGGCATAAATCTTGTAGGCATAAAGGGACTTTAAAGCAAGATAAATTGGGATGATGAAAGGTAGCCTCCTCCCTTTTCCCCCTTACTCTTTTCTCTCTTTCTCGGGGTAAATGGCCTGTTGATTTTTGGTGAGAGCTGCCATCCACACTCCCCCTCCTGGTTTTCCTCCTCCGCTTCGTGACTCCGCATACAGGATAAAGCACCAGAGGAAAGGAAAGAAGAGCCGAATGTCGTCCAAAATTTATGCTCTCCGCGGACCCCTCTCCCCCTCCCCCACCTACCCACCGGGCGGGCTATGCTTTGGGTTCTACTAAATTAGAGAAACGTTGAATTTGCATAATTCCGCTCATATAGTCCATTAGTACGGGGGATGGAGGGAGCTCAGAAGAAGCGCACATTCATATCCCAAAAAGTTAAGTTGCTGCGTCCGTTTCCTGGTGTTGTACTACATACTTGTTTGCGTATACGCATTCCAGAGAAGGCCCTGTCCATCCATCCTCTCCCCACCCTCGGCAGCCAACAGCAACATCCTCCCGGGGGGAATAAAGAGGTCTCCTTTCTTCCTTCCCGGCCTCCTCCTAGTGCCGGAGGAGTAACTTACTACAATAGAGAGCACGAAAGGAGCCTCCAAGAGAAGGATCCCCCACAGTCTCCAAACTAATTTGTCCCTTCCCATCCATCGTTTGGACACCCCGCCCCTCTCCTCTCCACCTTTTGAAACAACTGGCTTTGCTCACCGATATTACATAATTACAACAAATGGAAACTACGTATTTTTAGCGCCCATTCCCCCTCCCCCCCATATTTCTCCCCACATGGCATGTGGAGAGATGTGTAATATCTTGTATGAGATGTTCTAGTAATACTAGAGCACAGCAGAGCCCCTTGTTTGCAGTCTTTGTTTTCCTCCGGCTTTGTTGCTTGCCCTCTAGTGCCCTCCCCCTCCCTCCCTTTTCCCCTTTTCCTTCCCTCATTTCCTCCCCCTTCCGCCCGCCTCCAGGGCTGTGTTGACATGCATTTCCGCTCGTTCTACTATTTCTCTACCTCCTCTTCTCCTTCTGGCATATACGAGTGACCGTAGCACACAAAGGCGGCGCAAGGGAGGGGCAATCAAGTAAGATGCGTCGTAGCTCCCGCACCTCATAATGGTACTCCTAGTACTACTAACATGTACAATACTATCACTGCCGCACGCTGCTTTATCGGATCCTGCAGTCTTTTCAGCTCCTCACAATCCAGTTATCGGCAAGTGACACGCCCACCACATAACCGCGTGCCAGTCTACAATAGCAATAGGTAGCAGACGCACATCAAATAAGATTAACTCTCTTTCTTACCTTGCCTTTATCTCGTTGAGGCGAGACGCCCCCCCCCTCCAACCCCCTTCTCCATCTCTCTCTCCCTCTCCGGAGAACTGCTTCAACGAAGAGAGAGAGAGACGTCCTTTTCCAATCAACAAGCCTGCTTATCTTGTACGCTAGAACAAGTGCCCGTACTTACCCTACCTTCCAATACTAATAGTACAGTGAAACCACAATAAGTGAACTTCCATAAGACCAATCTGGCTGTAGTAAGTAGAAGTGGCAGCATTGATAATCTACAGTAAATTAATTGCATTGATGTATAGTAAACTTTTTTGCAGCTTATTACCATACATACCCAACCACCAAGGGTTCGGTACAATTTCGGATCCGTTGAGGAGCCTCCGAGATTCCCACTTTTTCCCACCGAAATTTTTAAATCTTATTTACTTCATTAAAAAAAATTTCGGAACCCCAGGGTTCCGAGATTTTTTGTTCCGAAATTTTTATTAATAAGTAAATAAAAAAAGTTCAAAATCGGTGGAAAAAGGTGCCATTCATGTACAAATCT
>JAAUYM010094529.1_pt1 | contig 10269 bp, 13 predicted proteins | sample 7278001 | NCBI WGS metagenome assembly JAAUYM01 (sample SAMN14350224, study PRJNA611818) | marine sediment metagenome | isolation source: surface marine sediment (1.8m) | place: French Polynesia: Moorea | collected 2018-08
GGAATGTTCAGGAGGGATTTTGCCAGTTCTTTCGGAGGAGAAGCGGCCAAGGGAAACCAAAGACTGACAAATGGTTAAAGTACCAGCATGATAGGTAATGTACACTGTACGTACTAGGTATGCACCACTTATTGCTGTAGGGAAAGCAATGTGCTTGAAGTCTTCAGATCGGGCGGGGACGCTCTCATCACTGGAGATCTTCCGTCCTCTTTCGCCGCTGTTCCAGGTGTAGTCCTGCTTTCTTCCTCCCGTTCCTCCTCCTTCTCCACCATCTCCACTTCCAGCCTCCTGATGGTCACCCATTCCCCCTCTGCCGCCAGCACCACCATCCTCAGGCAGGCCCAACGCCTCCTGTCGCTCTTCCCTTTCATCTCCATCTCAATCCTCCCTCCGCGGCTTGCCTCCGCCGCGTCCGCCAACATCACCATCTCCTCGCACTCTGCTGACATCCCGTCGGGCGACACTCCCACGAAGCGAGTAGAGCCGAGCAGGGAGGCCCGGAGAACCCTCTCGGACGACGCCGAGACTGATGCTGACGCTGACGTCGGTGAACCCCTGTCGACTCCGGTGACGGCCACGAACCGCCTTACCCTGACTGGCCCCCTGGCGAACACCACGTCGACTCGACCCATCCCGCCTTCATCGAAGGACATTCGGCCCCTGAACGCGGATGGCGGCGACTTCCTGTAGGCGTCCTCTAAACGCATCTTCCTCTTCCACGGACTTAGATTGGTGTACAGGTTGGCTGATGGGTTCGTCTTTGTCTTCTTCTTCTTCTTCTTCCCCCCGCCACTACCCTTGGCCTCCCTGTCCATCCTGGCAAACGTCTCCTTAGTGGAGACGTCCCCGAAATGCCTGAAGAGCGGTCTTCCCCTCCGGAACGCGTCCGGCCTGAATCCGTCGGCCAGTTGCAGTGCGTCGAAGTAGTGCATGAGGAAGTCCACCGGCTGGGACAAGTAGGAAGTGAGGATAAAGGGAACGAGCCTGGGCAACGTCTGTGTGCGGTAGAGGCGGCCGATGCTCAGGTGGCGAGACAGGGAGAGGGAGACCCACTCAGGGTGGGTGCGCTCCACGTCAGAGGCAAACTGCAGGGCCGCGCGGACAAAGTGAGGCTCGGTCGGCTCCACATCGTCTTCCTGCGCACGAGGAAAAAGAGAGGGGAAAGGATAAATACGATTAAATGGGGAAATTATTAATTAAATAATTATCGAGTTGCTCTTTCCTATCTCACCAGGTTTAGGTAGTATCGCGCCGGCAAGCCCTCGGCGTAAGCCATGAGAAAGGCAAAGTCGAGCGCCAGTTTCGAGCGCCACCTCGCCACGTTTGGGCCGTCGCCGTAGGTAGCGCCGCCCCCGCCCTCACCGTGACTGGCATTTGTCAGCAGAGCTGTCGGGTATATGTTGCTCGGCGGCGCCACCAGCTGTACGAGTCCGCTGTCGACCGTCTCTTGGTACCGTCCGTAGAGCTCTTCCGCCCTGGCGCGGCGCACCTTGGCGTCGGCGTCCGTCAGGCAGATGACGACGGTGACAATTCGGCGCTCCTCCTCGTCCGTGTGGGACAGGAGGGAGTCCAAAGTCCGGGTCACGTAGTAGAGGCTGGAGGAGTTGGAGTTGGAGTTGTTGCGGCTTCGGTGCGGTCGGGAGGTGGAGGCAATCCCGATTGTCAACACGGGCTTCCGCCGACGCCGGCTGCTGCTGCTGCTGCTGTTGTTGTTCTTATCGTGTTGTTGCTGTGGCTGTTGGTAAAGGCTTTATTAACCACAAAAAAAGTTATACATAGTATAAAAAACGGGAAAAAGGATGTTGAAAGCATCATTTGTCGACCTAGAACCGCACCTCTTCTTCTCCGTCCGATCCGTAGATGAGCGCGGTTGACCGATCCGGGTACTGGATGCGTGAGAGAACCGTCAGCTCCGAGTCCTCAATCAGCCTGACCACGCTGACCTGCCTGAGTCTGCCGGCCCTGCCGCCGAGGCCGGAGTCCGGGCCGCCGCCGAACCTAACGTAGACAAAGACGTTGGCGGCGGTCACGACGGCGAGAAGGAGCAGGAGGTAGACGAACGGGTGCGGGAGGCGGCGGCAGAGCAGCATGCGGCGAAGGAGGAAGCGACTCATGGCGAGGGCGGAGGAGGTAGAGGAGAAAGGCGTTCGTCCCCACCGACATCAAGTCCGGCCATAAGGATGTGGGAAAATCGAGGCCTAAAGGAAGGAGAGAGAGTGAGAGAATGTCGGCATCACATGTGCGTCACAACATGGAGCTTATACTAACTAGGAGGAGGAGGAGAAAGTAAGTGATGGAAGATGACATGTGAGAAATGGGCGACGTTCACCTCATGTTGTTCCACAGTACATACATACGTTAAACAACGATCGAGGTTTTCCGAGAAATAAGGACGTGCATGAACCACCACGTACGAGTATAATTCCCTATAAATGTCAGTGGCAGGCATTTCGGTTCGATAGGAAGGATACACATATCAAGGAGGTCGGATCGATCGAAATATCGGAAATGTGACTCTGGAGTTAGGTCGGGGATACCCTTCTCCTTAGCGCACGCGCACACGAGTGAGTGACAAGTTGGGAATTCCAATTAATTGAAATTATCTGCAGAGAGTAGATTGTCCTCTCTCTCTCTCGCTCGCTCTCTGCTACTACCGGCCTTAGTTCTGCTACTGCTTCATTGCTTTTTTCTCCTTCTCTCTGTTTCCCTGTCTTTCTTCCTTCCTTGCCATGCAATATTCGTATGGGATCGACGGGTAGCCATGCTGAATGTGTGTGGTGTTCGTGCAGAGGGGAAGGAATTTCCTTCATTACTCTCCGTCTCGCTCCCTTGGGACGTCAGCTCCCAGTCCCAACCACTGGCAGTCAAAGCCCTTCTTTCTTGCGCACCTACTTCATGCTACCACAGATGTACTACTAGCACACACGTTAAGGAAAGGAAAGAATTAGGGAAAAGACTGATAAAGCAAGGGAAAGAAGGTCAGTTATTCATGCAGGCACCGGCAGGAAATGGAATCGTATCCAACGCACATGTGCGAACAATCCCTAATCCACTACGAAAGCAAAATGAATAATGAAATGTATCAAATAGCTTTCTCCCCAAAAATGGGGCAACGTTGTAGGAGAATGTGGGCGTACAATGTAATGTACTGTACATACGAAAGCAGCCAAAAGTTGCAGTCCCCCGAGAGTATCAAGCAGGGAAGAAAAGAGGATGCTTACCATCAAGGGAGAGAGAGAGGGATAGTCAGCCTCCACCACTTTTTCCTCCTGCTGCGTTGAAAGCCCGCATGAGGATGGAGGGGAGCAAGGCCTCCTCGACGGACGGAGTCCTCATGACTGCGCTGGAGAGAGGGAAGAGGAGCTATATAGTAGTAAGAAGTAGCCTTGAGGAGGGGGAGAAGGAAGAGGAGGGCCCTCTCTCATGGTTCTCTCTTAAGGACGCCGTAGTAAAACGGAGGGAGGGAGGAAAGGTTCGGCTTGCTGCGCTGCGACGAGAGAGAGGAAGAAAAAGACTAGCTGGCCCCACCAAGAACAACCCAACTCTCTGAATGTCGGGGGAGAAAATAGGAAGGAGGAAGGGAAGAAAGGGAAATCTGGAGGAAGGGCAAAAAAGAAAAGTTTGTGGTCTTTTTTATTCTCCGTGGCTTCTTTATCTCCGTTCTTCTTGGCCGACTGGAAAGGTTTGACATAAATAATGTACATAGCACTAGTACTTAGCAGGAGCAAGGCAGAAGAAGGAGCATGACTGCTTTGTTGAGGTGAACAACAACTTCTTCTGTGGCAGAGAGGGAGATCGAGACATACAGTATACCTAACTACTACACAAACCAAGGGGGAAGGGGGGGGGAATCATCAATAACGTCAGTGCAATAACAGCGTCGTGGAATGCACAGAAAAGTGGGTACATGCAGACAGATACTCACAAAGCAGTGTACCTCATTTCCAACACATTACTATCCTATTGCGAGAAGAGTGGTCTTGGAGAAAAAGAAACAGAGCAGAGCTGTATGACACAAGATCTGTAATGGATAACGAGGAGAAGGCTTGTGAAAAGAAAAAAGTCCGGAAAGGAAGTTAGATCATCCGGAAGCAGTAGCAAAAATCATTGCTTTTTTTTCCTTTCAATGGCAAGTAACGATCGCCGGAGTCGCGAAACCTCGATTCTCGAAAATTTTTGGGTTTTTTCTCTTTCGGGGAATTTCCACCTAGAGGACGTCGTCTTTTTTTTTTTAGGGGGCAAGCGGCAGGACAAACGAAATTAACTTCGCTTTGGGCTTTCCCCCTCCCCTCCCCTCTCTCTATCTTGTGACGTAATTCTGATGAGTGTTGACGTAGGGAAAACGAGTCATTAGGTGCTTCAGAGGAAGGTACCAATTGGTCATCCCGACCAGGACATCTTTGCCGGAGTGACAAAGAAAAAAAAAATGCGTTACGTTGCTGCGAGAAGCAACAGAGAAAATGGGTCGGGTCAATCATACAATACGTGGTTTACTACATCCAGAAACTTCGCAAGTTACCCTAGTATTACGTACTACGTACAGTGCTCCATGCTTAATAGTGCCACGGTTAATAGTGCAACTCACTTAATTGTGCAATATTTTGGAGTCCCATTTTGAGATTTTACTTCATAAATCTCCTCGCTTTATTGTGCACCTCGCTTTATAGTGCAATTTTTCCCTGGCCCACCATTGCACTATTAACCGGTGGACTACTGTACTAGCAATTATCATTGTGGTGATGTTTTGCACCTAAAAAAAAAGTGGTAGATGGTACTTACATGTGTCTATGCATTTTATTTGTGTTCCGAGCCTGGCTTAGCTCGGCTCGCATGTTTACGAGCCGAGCCCGGCTCGCGCCGACCCCTATTTTTGTTTTGATTTTTGGCCCGCGCTCGCCGACTTTGTTGCTCTCTCTCTCTGTTCTGTTTATTCTGTGTATCTTGATTCTTGATCATCTCCAGACTATTCCGCCATCTCAAGGTCTATTTTGAAGACGTATGTATACCCATTTTTAAAGATGTCTGATCCAAGCGCCCCCGTCAGTAAGGACGACACTTTTGAGGCTAATTCGGTGGCAAAGGTGAGTTCCTCCTCTTTTTCCATTCTTTTTCTTTAATTAAAGAAACCATGCTTCGTGCCTCCAGGGTGTCTTCGTCTTCAAGAAGGGGTCGCTGGTGTCGGGACAGGGGCAGGAACAGTGCGACGACCAGGCGAGGAAGAAGAGGTCCGCCAAGAAGCGAAGGTCGGCCTCCAGGAAGAGGAACTCTGCCAAGAAGAAGAGCAGGAAGGAAGATGAGGACGACTATGATTCCAAGAACCCGTGGGAGTGGACCTGGTCCAGGGCCTCGCGGGCCTTCGCCCAGCTGCAGGGACAGACCTTCGGCGAGGTGTTGGACGCCGTCGTTTCCTTCGCCTCCGACGACGGCGGTGGCGGCGGCGGCGACGGCGACGGCGGCGGCGGCTTTGCCCCCTCCTCCGTCCGCGCATGCGCGCTCCTCACCGGCGTCAACCTGCCAGACCACGACAGCCTCTTCAGGCTCCTGGCCTCCAAGATGAGAGACAAGGTGGATAGATGGGGAAACCCAACCACCAATGGTGGTATGCAAACTGGAAGATCAGTCGGAATTTGCACACACTTTTTACCGACTTGTTTGCTCTGTCGGCACTTATTAACAAAATTTCTGCATTGGAGCTCAGTCGTAAGATTATTAAGGGTGTCGGTTGTTGGTTGGGAAGGCAGTGTCGTTCAAGGGCAGTTGAGATCGAGATTATGATGCTGTCGTTTCTTTTTCCCAGGTGAGTCCACACGTGGCCTCGCTGAGGACTTCTGGCTCTGGTGGTGGGGCTGCCGCATCCCAGAGGGCCATTGTCCGCGCGGCGGTGGGGCAGCTCATGCTCAGAGGGGGAGGAGAAGGCGGCGACGGTGATGAGGTAATATAGATAGAACAGAAACATGTGCAAACGTGGATGAGTTGTAACCCTGGAGCAGGAGGACGAGGGTGAGCAGCACCCCCTTGAGGTGAGGGGAGCTGATCTGGTGCTCCCTGCACTGGAGGCCTGGTACAACAACCAGTATCCTGAGAGCGGGGGGCTGAGGAGGCCGCCACTAATCGTAATATTTGAAGACTTTGAGGCCTTCCCAGCTCAAGTGCTGCAGGACTTCATACTCAACATTGCGTACGATCAGGAAGAAATGTTGCTTTTTTGTTGTTGTTCACACCCGTAAGCTTCCCAATTATCCCCATTCAGAGAGTACGCGATCTCCCTGCCGTTCCTGCTCGTGTTTGGCGTGGCCACCACGGTGTCTGCCGTCCACCAGAAACTGCCACTCCACGTCTCTTCCTACCTCAGCCTTGAGACCTTCGCTGGTCAGAAGGCGTCTGAGCTCATGACCAAAGTGGTCGAGCAGGTGGGACAGAAGGACTTTCCTGCCGCCAGATCGGAAGAAAACGAACATGGAGATCTTCTTTTTTTTTGGACAGGTCCTCATGAACGACGAAATTCCGTTCAAGCTTGGAGGAAAATGTCTTCAGCTACTCCAGGAGCTTTTTCTATTTGGAGACTTTTCTGTCAAGAAATTCTTGTTGGCCTATAAGGTAGGACAAATTATTTTTCACTGTTTTAAGAGCCTGATGATGCATGTTATTTGAAGCAAAATTCTGTAAAAAAAAACCCTTTATCCTTTATGCTGAGACCTTTCTGCTCTTTTGTAGTTCTGCCTCCTGGAGCACTACTCTCGCTCGCCTGTTATCCCCCTGCTCTGTGTCTGCCCAGACACACGCAGGAGGAACCTGGGAGATGAGACCAAGATGTCTCGACAGACCCTGGACATCTGCAGGTCACTGCCCTCCTTCCGGCGCTACGTCGAGGAGGACGTGCGCGGACGTGCGCACCTGCTGACTGATGACAGTGCCTTTTGCAAGATTTTATCACAATTGCTTGATGATCTGGTGAGCTGCGTCCTTGTAAATTATTTTAAATTTAGATGATATCGCCTAACATTGTGTTTCATTCTCGTAGGATGCTGCTTTTGCCAGAGCGACTCACTTTGCCAAAGCTCTTAATGCTCTGGGTGACGGTCTTCCTGGCGCTCCTCTCGGTCTGAGGGTTCACACAACCTATGGACTCTGTCTGGCAGAAGGAGGTCCCACTAGGTCGCATGGGTACAGGGAGGCATTCCAGCTGTTGGGACATGTCTGTCGGGAGGACCTTGCTCGGAGGCTGAAGAACTTCAGAGACCAACTGGAAGGTGCGTTTGAAGTTGGGCGTCTTGACAAGTTGAACAACGTGTGCCCTGAATAGGATCACGGAATGAGCTGACAGTAAAAACGTGCAAGGAGGCAACGGAGTACTTGAAGAAACTGGAGGATTTTCCAATGGCGGCCAACGTGACGTCACCCGTCGGGAGGAAGAATTCAACAGGTCTGACAAGGACGCCAGCTAGAAGTGGGGGGAAGAAGATTTCCAGGACAGAGCTGCAGAAGGTTGGTGCCGCCCACCCATCCTTGTGGTTGATGGCAAGTGAATTAAAGTCTTCCCCCCTCTTGCCATGTCCGACAGCAACTCTTGGAGCAGAGCCAGAAGCAACGACCGGCCTCTCCCTACGAGCAACTGAGGAAGGAGGTTCTGGGCTTCCTCCACCGGTCCGTGTCTGCCGCCACCTGCCGGTCTCCCGCCAGGATGCCGTTCCACGAGGTGGTCTCCTTCGACGACGACGCTCTCGTGCGACGCAGACTTGCCGCATTCCCCAGGGGAGTGGTCACCGCGGCGCTGGAGGACCCATTTGTCTATCTCGGAGTAAGTCATGAATGATGGACAGATTTTTTGCCTACCCGACGGGACTTCAAAGTCGTAACAAAATCCTCTTGTAAGCATGTAGTGGGACATGTCGTAATGTCACGTTTTTCCTTCTGGAAAATGACCAAAAGTCCCGTCGGGTAACAGTCTGCTGGTCCTGTAGGTAGCACTAGTTACACCAGAACTTGGGACGAGTAGAAATATTTTCTTAGCAATTTGATCTTTTGACTGCAGTTTTTACTGTAACCGATATGTATTTATACATTTTTTTCCATTTAAAACAGAGTCCAGGGTTGGAGATTCGCGACCGCAGGGAGATATCTTCGTCGTTCCCGGACATCTCCGTCGCCTTTAAGCTGCACCAGGAGGGAGGGAAGCTCATCAACCTCTATGACTGGTTGCAGGTGGGGGAAGACAACACGGGTCCATTGCACCAACTTCTCCCCCTCCCCAATAGGGTACTACAACTACTTCGTTATCGTCTTTTTAGTCGTGGCTTTCCATCGTGAGGCCTCCGTCTGCCGAGCACGATGGGGACGAGGAGGACGACGTGGACGACGTGGACCCGGTGGACCAAGCTCGCTTTGCTCGCGTGGTCTCTTCCCTCCAGTTCCTCGGCTTCGTGAAGCCCTCCCGGCGCAAGACGGACCACGTAGCCAAACTGACCTGGGGAGATTGAAGAGACTGTGCGTCTCTCGGAGGCTAGCTTTATTCTTACAAATAGTGAATGGTTGGCAGCAATTAATTTACCTGTCTTGCATTTTAAAAATACAAAAAAAAACATTTGAGACGTGGGTTTAACTCTTTGACATACTAGTCTTCATAGGCTGCATAGCCTGGCGAAAATCCAGAGTCGGCATTTATGCCCTGTAAAAGTCAAGTTTGCAACTGTAAGTGAATAATACTTTGCATGCATTTGTATTTATACTCCGAGACAATTTTTTTTTGTAAAAAATTACCCAAACCTTATCCTACCTTGCCAGATGACCATAACACAGATTCTCCGTACATGTCTTACATTGCGTATCTAGAGCACAACACCACATAAATGAACCAGTCGGCTGAGGCAGGATTGCAATCTCAACAGCACCTGCCAGGCGACTGTTATACCACTGATTTTCCTTAAGTGTAGTGCAATTAGAGCATAATAATGCATACTAGAACAAGTAACACACGTGTGTGTTTTACATGGCGTATTTAGAAACTGCACTGGACACCTCTAACCACTGAAAAAATGAAGTGTGATAATTTTCAAATAACTGCTTTTAAAATTTAAACTAGGAAACCACAGACTTTGCATTAAAGAAATGGAGCGCAACAATTACACGTACTTTCAAATGCTTAAAAGCAGATTTTTTCACCCAACGGAAAAAGTACGGTATATTAGCAGAGTCAACCTACACAGAGACGCTTTATTAAGGAAATCTGACAATGCCAGCAATAAAACCTCATTAACTTTGTATAAAAAAATCGGACATGTGATTTTTTTTCCGGGGGACGTTGTCTAGTCCTCCTTCGGTGATGTCTGACAAATCTGATTAAAAAAGCCAGCCTTTATGTAAAAAAAAAAATCAAACATGTGACACTTTTTTTCTGGGATCGTCGTTTATCCTTCCTTCTCCTCCTCCTCCTCTTGCGGCTTCGGGAAGTCCCTGACGGCGGTGATGTCCACGACGACGACCCCCTGCGCGGCCAGCCACCTCCGCCTGTCCTCCGCCGTCGCCTCTAGCAGGGAGCGCGACTTGGCGCGGTAGTCCGACAGCAGCGGGGAGAAGTCCACCGTGCCCGACAGCGACGGCGGGGGCTCCTCGCCCGGCGGGAACAGGAAGTGGCTGGGTGGGTAGGGGAGAAACATGAGTCGATCCAATTAGTCGCAGGATCATGCAATTTATCAGTAGGGAATAGTCCTCCACTAGGGCAAAGAGAGACATCATTCCATTCGTTTCGAGAGACGACTGATACTAGTAGAATTTTTTTTTTTTAATCTTTAAAAAATCCGAAATCTGGGAAAGGGGAAGGAATAATTGACATTTTCTGGGAAGTTGAGTCGAAGATTGAGTCCATTTCTGGCCCTCTGTTGCTTGAGTGGAGGGAGAGAGCGAGAGATTTCGCACCTCAACTCACCCTGTCAAGAACAGCTCAAGGCCCTGCTAAACCTTTTCCTCCTAACCGTTCTCTTGAGGGAAAAAATAAAGAGACTTTCAACTTTCTGATGAGAGAGGAGAATTTGAACTTTTGGGTGAAAAGCTATTATTTCTAGCTCACAGGACATGCTTTAACAACGGCCGCATCTACCCTCCCCTTCTCGTACTTCCTTTCTCCCCTCTCATTTTCTTGGCCCAAGTGCAATCATCCCCGTTGCCCCCCCCCCCCCCAGGCCCAGTGCAATTTTAAACCCCCGATACCCCCCAGTACCAGGGAAACTATGATTTGTTGGTTTTGTGAAAATCCGAGAGTTTTTGTTGCCCAGA
>JAAUYM010062414.1_pt1 | contig 10268 bp, 14 predicted proteins | sample 7278001 | NCBI WGS metagenome assembly JAAUYM01 (sample SAMN14350224, study PRJNA611818) | marine sediment metagenome | isolation source: surface marine sediment (1.8m) | place: French Polynesia: Moorea | collected 2018-08
AGACATAAAAGTTTTCTTGGCTTACATAGATGGCTAGACCAACTATGTTTCTCGATTTCTCCGTCAACTCGTCATGATACAAGCGCACGTTATTGCAATTAGCAATCACAAAGGAGGAGTGGCTAAAACCACCTCGGTCGTTAACCTGGGAGCCGGATTGCACCGTTGTGGTCAAAAAGTCCTCTTGATTGACATCGACCCCCAAGCCAACTTGACACAGAGTCTGGGAATCACTCAGCCGGAACTGACTATTTACGAAGCACTTATCGACCAAGTAGAAGAGCTTCCTCTCATCTCCATCCAAGAAGGCTTCTCGCTTACCCCATCATCATTAGATTTATCCGGTGCCGAATTGGAGCTGAGTAACGAGGCCGGAAGAGAGTATCTCTTGCGAGAGAAAATAGAGACCCTCCTCGACCAGTTTGATTACATCCTCATCGACTGTCCGCCCTCTCTGGGACTGCTGACTGTCAATGCTTTGACCGCCGCCCATGAAGTTTTCATCCCACTGCAAGCAGAGTTTCTTCCGACTCAAGGGCTAGCCAAGCTCATGGAAGTGATCGGCAAAATCCAAAAACGCCTCAATCAAACCTTAGAGGTAGGTGGGGTCTTTCTCACCCAGTACGACAGGCGCAAGATCTTGAATCGAGATGTAGCTGAAAGTCTGGCTGATTATTTTCAAGACAAACTGTTTCAAACCAAGATCCGAAACAATATCACCTTAGCTGAGGCTCCCAGCCAAGGAGTGGACGTGTTCCGCTACAGTCCCAAAAGCCCTGGCGCTCAAGATTACGCCGATTTATGCCAAGAAATTCTGAGGAAACATCAGAAGTTGGGAGTCCAGAAGAAACAGAAGAAGACTTGATTCCAGAAAAAACTTAAATTACTATGTTTACATAGTAATTTTAAGAAGACAGGGAAGATGAGTAAAAAAAGTTTCAAGGGGGGAATCGCCACTGTTTTGGGTGAGGTTAGCCCAAAAAAGGAGACAGAGTCTCCGGGCAAGAGAAAGCCGGATGCTCCCAAGCCAGGAGAAACCCGCGCTACTTTTTTAATTGCTGAAGACCAGTTATCAAAAATCAAAGCTATCGCCTATTGGGAGCGCCTCAAAATTAAAGAAGTCGTCAAGGAAGCACTGTCTAACTACATTCAGGAATACGAGCGCCAGCAAGGCGAAGTACAACCCATTCCCAAACGCTAATACTTGCCGAATCCTTATCAGAGAATGACTTTCTAGCATATTGCCATCCCACGTTTCTTTGCTGCACGATCCGATCAAATGTTTTAAACATTAAGTAATTCTAAATATTAGGTCTAACTTGATTGATTAGTAGCAGAGATTACTAAAAAGATAGATAGCAAAAAGTTAAGTTTTAAATAGTGGTTTCCCGTTCTCTTGATATTTCTTTACCGGCTTGAATTTTTTCTTGTTTACCTACTTAGCAATTAGGATTTATGGCAATCGCTATTTTCTAAATATTCCGATTTAGTTACGAGTAAAGAAGAGAACTTATAAGAATGGAATTGAAACCAACAGATGCCGAACAACTGGCGTTAGATTTTTTTCTTAAAGACTGGGAAATTCCGGAAGACGAGCGCGATTTTTTTGTCGTACTCGACTCTCGTGCAGTAGACGATCGCTGGTATGTGGTGGAAATTGGCGTAGAAGGGTTGCCCGATAAGTGGGTGATTCAAGTCTACGATGAAACCAAAGATTGCGACCCCTGTTTTACCTTTGTCTCTCCGATTAATGCCTCAGAAAGCGAGACGGGATTAGAAGAATTACCAGAAAGCATTGCCGAAATATTGCAGTCGGAACGTCAGGGTCAAGAAGTGTTTGTTACACAAAGGACAAACAACGAATGACAAAGAACAAAGAACAAAGGACAAAAACAAATGATCGATTCAACTGAAGCAGAAAAGTTAGCTTTTAAATTTTTAACTAGTGAGTGGAATGTACCATCAGAAGATCAAGACTGGTTTACGGTTGTTTCCTCTCGTACTCTGGGAGAAGATGGTTACGATGTAGAAATTGGCATTGATGGTTTTCCCGATCGCTGGATTGTGGAAGTCTACGATAATGGCAAGTGCGAGCCTTACTATGAATTTATCTCACCCATTAGAGATTCTGAAAGCAACAGCGATCTAGAAGACTTACCTGACTGGATCGCACAAGTATTAATTGCCGAAAGGAAGCGTAGATAGTTATTAGTCATTGGTTGTTGGTCTAATCGACCGCAAAGGACAAAAAACGAATGACAGAGAACCAAAAATAAACATAATGAAAACAGCAGATTGGTTGGTCAAAGAAGATGGCGTTTGCTGCCTGTGTCAATCCGTGCGTGAGTGGGATTTGTTAGCTGAAGAATATCGACTGTATCGGTTTTTGACGGAAGTGGAAGATATTATCAGATTGGCAGCAGCGGAAGGAATAGATGAAGAAAGTTCCCTATCGGGACTGCGGATGTTAGTCAGGAAACTAATTCTTAACTGTTATACAGTCAAAACTCGTCTACCCGAACCAAATCAGAAGATGGGAGTTTCTGTGTTCACGCTGTACGATGAATTGGGATTTCCCATGACTATCCAGACAGAAATGAATTTACCTGGGACAACTTCACCCATCCACAATCACGGCACTTGGGGCATAGTAATAGTATTACAGGGCAAACAGAAAAATACTTTCTGGAAGCGCGATCCTACTGCCGAATTTCCCGACAGAATCAATCGCGTCGGAGAACGAATTATCGAACCAGGAGATATTATCAGCTTTACTACCGAGGCAATTCATAGCATAGAAGCAGTGGGAGATGAACCGACGATAACGTTTAATTTATATGGGGAAACTCATGGCAGCAAAAGATTTCACTTCGATCCGGTTAATCATACTGCCAAGCATTTTTGAGCGGGATTGTAGTTATTAGTCATTAGTCATTAGTCAAATCACATTGAAAGATCGACAATCAACCAGCAATCCTTTTTTCTATCTTAATTACGAACTCGCTTTAGAGTCATTGGACAATGACTTTTTTGACCGCGTACAACCTGCTAACTTCTCCCAGCTTACCCTGCGTTTTCGTAACGATAAGCTGCTGCCTATTCTCGGTTTAGACTCAGCTACAGTTACCGATCGGCATTTCCTCGATTTTTGCGGTCGTTTTCGAGGAGGACAATCCTGTTTGGCATTGCGCTATCATGGTCATCAATTTGGTCAATACAATCCTTACTTGGGCGATGGACGGGGGTTTCTCTACGGTCAGGTGCGGGGAATTGATGGGAAACTATACGATTTTGGCACTAAAGGATCGGGACAAACTCCCCATTCCCAGTCTAGGGACGGTCGCTTGACTCTTAAAGGTGGCGTGCGGGAAGTCCTTGCTGCGGAGGCATTACATTATTCGGGAGTTAAGACATCTCGCTGTTTGAGTTTAATTGAAACTGAAGCTTTTACTAGAGACGGTGAGACTGTTCGCGGGTCGGTGATGGTGCGCTTCAGTCGCTCTCATCTGCGCTTTGGTACTTTTGAACGCTTAGATTATTACGATCGCCCCGATCTAATTCAGAAGCTATTAGACCATGGAATTCAATACTATTATCCTCATTTGTGGCAGCAACAAGACTGCTACATTCGCTTTTATGCCGAATTGGTAAAACGCATCGCTCAATTGGTGGCGCAATGGATGGCAGTAGGTTTTTGTCATGGTGTTCTCAATACCGATAATATGTCGATTACTGGGGAGAGTTTTGACTATGGACCTTATGCCTTTATAGATACTTACAACCCGTATTTTACGGCTGCTGCTTTCGATCGCCAGGGAAGATATAGTTATCGCAACCAGCCGAGTATCTGTCGTTGGAATTTAGAAATGTTGCAGCGTCCTCTATCCGCGGTAATTCCTGTTTCAGAAATGGAGGCGATTTTAGAAACTTTTCCCCAACTTTACACTCAGTATTACCATCAGCAAATGCTGCACAAGTTGGGATTTGAGCGTTTGTCTTTTCTAGAAACTGAAGAATTAATCGATTTGACCCTACAATTATTATTTTTAACCAAAGTTGGCTACGATCAGTTTTTTCGCGAACTCAGACAAAGATTTTCTCTTCAATGGTGCGAGGACGCTGACTATATTTTGCACGACTTAGAATTTTTGGTGTCTGGGGAGGAAGTGGTTATTTTAAAGCGTTGGTGCTGGCTTTATCATCAACTATTGTTAGAGCGATCGCTCAGGGAACTCGAAGATATTGCTCAACGCCTCCAACAAGCTAACCCTACATTAGTGTTACTTAAACCACAAATTGAGTCTGTTTGGAAGTCGATTGCCGAGGCAGATAACTGGCAGCCCTTTGTTAAATTACTCGAACAACTTAGGTTTAATAATTCTGGCTAATTCAAATAGTTAATATTAGGTAAAATAGAAAAATTCCTTAAATTATTTACATTTTCAGGCGTTCGCGATTACAATTACCTCGATAATTCCAACACCCGATACTGAATACCCGTTTCAAAAATCCTCACGCCACCACCTTCAGCTACAGTTTGTCTTAACGCCTCTAGGTTAGTTACAGCAACTCCTGCTAAATAATCTATCCCCATATCAGCTAAGTCAGGCAACCAAGGAACAGTAGGACCCATTAAGACTAATTTGGCATTTTGTGCTAACTCCACCAAACGAGGAAAGGTTTTATTGGGAATTGAAGTAGCAGTAAGGAACACCCAATCAGCTTCGGGTAATACATATTCTGAAGCAGGATCGGGCAAATCTTGGGAATTGGGTTGACGTTCAATTATCGTCATGGATACTTCTTGTTCGTAGCGAGATAACCCAGGATAACGACCAATTACCGCCACTTTTTTACCGCGAATCAACGGCAAAAAATGTTCAAAAACAGCCAAATTAGCCGAGCCTTGCGGGGATATGGGCTGTGCTTTGGCTGGTAAAGGAGAAGCAGAATTAATCGCAGCATTGATAACTGCCATGCCAACTGTAGCTTGATAACTATCCCAAGAACGGATCCAAGGTGCTAAAGATGCAATCGGTTGATTAACTAAAGTTCCTGACCAAGGTAAAGTGCGAGTAGGAGTACCGGGACTCATACATAAACCAATACCTTCCGCCTTACATAGCGTCCATGTCAAGCCAATAATAATTTCTCTGACTTTAGTTGCTGTTTGACTAGAATCTAATAAAAGCTCATATATTTCTCTGGGATTAATCATCACTGATAACTGTTAACTGTTTTTTAATCCCCTTTCAGCAGCTTTAGAAAGAATATAATTATCATCAAGAACTGCGCTGGTTTGTTGAAAATTTTTGCTGTAATTAATTAACACAGGTAGCTAAATTAGCAACTACAGATCCACCAACTTCATCCTTGGGATCTAGTTCTTGGAGTTTGGTAAGTACTTTTAAAGCATCATCTCGTTTATCTTGTTTTAAATAGATAAAAGCAAGAGCTTTTAGGCTATAAAGATAAAATCGTTTTGCGCCCGATGGTTTTGACCAATCTGTAGAGTGATAATCTAAATTCTGCCAATTTTTCCGAAAATTACCTTGACTAGCAGCAAGTTCTAAGCCTTGATATACAGCCTGTTCAGCTTCACTCATGCGATTTTGATAAGCATAAAATTTATAGAGAGCTAAATAAACTGCTAATTGTTGATTATCCAGTTTATAAGCCTGTTTCAGTAAACTTTCTGCTTGTGCAGGATTGTCATAGGATTGAGCAGCTTTTTGCAGCAAAGTATTGAGAACGGGAGGGAGGTTGAGATCAAATAAAACCCCATCTTCGTTACCGAAAGTTACAGAAGTCATAGTGTTGCCTCAAAAAAATAGAAAAGGAGCGGAGAACGTAGGGGAAAAGAAGAAGTACCACTGTTCGCCCCTAACTGTTAGAACCCTGCAAATCCTGTTGCTGCCAGATAAATATCATGCCAAGAAGGCTGTCTGTAGTCTTCATTAAAAGCCTGATCGACGTATTTAACTACTTGGGGAAGTTCTTCACTACTAATTTCTCCTTTGAGAAATAAATTTAGCTTGTCTTCCCAACCTTCTGGATAATCTCTGATAATTGGGTGTTTGATGGTAATCGATTGATATTCTCCTCGATCGATATCGACAATGAAATCAAGGCTAAGAACCCCTAAAGGACGAATAAAAATCCCCGTACCTGCAATTTTGAAGTCAGAATCTAACCCTTTCTGTCGCAGCACAACTACAAAATGTGCGCCTCTGGGAATACGATAGGGTAATTGACTGGGGTTATCAACTGGTTGTACTTCAACGTTGTAACCTTTGGTCAAACCTGCTTCTAAGGTAATATTTTCGTATTCTTGATCGGGATGAGGCAAATAGATCGTAAATTGGTGCGTGTCTAACCAAGGATTGTAGACCGTTTGATCGGTTTCTCCCATCCATTGGTTATATTTTTGGCGCATCTGTTGACCGACATAACTCTCTTGGTTACAGATGTTGATCGCAGAGATGTTGAGAACGCACTGCTCAAATTTATTAATCGCTCCTAAGACTGTTGTCATTTTTATGCATCTCCTTTTTTGTTTGTCCTTTGTCCTTTGTTTTTTGTCCTTGGTACGAAGCCATTAATTCAAGCTACTAATCAATAACTAATGACAGATGACCAATGACAGATAACTAATATCAACTAATCTTCATCAAGGGCAGGAAAAGCCTCCTCGATTTGAGCCAGGTTATTTTTGTGATCAATTAGCCAACTACGTGCTTCTGGAATTAATTGTTCCCACACAATATCAATAGGAATATAAGGAGAGGCGTACTGATACTTAATTCCTATTGATTCCAAGTTCTCTGCTACTCTCGGTGGAATTCCAAAAACCGACCAATCAACGTCTAATTTTCTGCCAGAAACTCCACCACTAGGGTCGGCAATGATTTGGGCAGTTCGGATTAAATCGGCAAAGTGTCGGGGTTCTAGTCCTGTTAGGTTTTGAATTTCGAGCGATCGCTCGTTTCTTTTAATCATGATTAGTTTGCACCTGTAGCCGAATAGTTTTTGACTCTTTGACCGTCGGCAACGCCTAAAACTTTAGCTAACCAAGGGGGAGGGGAAGTGGCGATCGCTTTTTGTAAGTCGGCGAGTATTTCTCTTGCCGATCCGCCTTCGGTTTTTTTCATGGGGTAGATATTGGCTTTGATCACTTTTGCTGCTGCGGGTCCTCCAACGGAGACAATAAACAGAACATGACAGTCTTTGATTAAATTGACGCGATAACCGTTTTTATCATCGGACAAGTCAGCTTCTACGGCGGATCTGGTGTCAATTAGTCTGATTTCTTCGGCGGATAACTGATAGATGAGATAGCGCAGACAAGAACCAAAATGACCGTCTAACTGTTCGCCAAGATTAGAAGCCACAGCTACACGGATGGAGTTGGGCAGATCTCCATCTTGATAGGGTTCTGTCTTGGGTAAAGATTCATCTTCATTAATTTGACCCCACAAAATCCTCACAGCTTCTTTGAAGGCGGATATGTCAGTAGTAGTGGCATCTTCACCTTCTTCTTCCCCGTCGAGATCGTAGGTTTGTCCGAAAGCGGTTTTAAGATTAGTAACGGTAATGGAATTGAGAGATTCTTCATCCAAGCGATCGCCAAGATAGTTTTGTAAGGCTTCGATTAGTTTGCCCACAGATACGTCTGGTAATACCCTGGAAGCCAAGGCAATTCTCAGGGCTACTTCATCAGAAATGGGTTGGGTACTCATGGTTTTATGCTCCAAAATCATGGGTTGCGACAAGAAAAAAACTGTTGTCGCGTAAAAGGTTTCCAGTTTCAAGATCGGAGAAATCAAGGAATTTCCGATCGCGAGGTAAGAAGCCCACGCCTACCGCGCAGCGGTTGCGATGGGAGAATGTCACGGGGAGCACTCAAAAATTACAATTGTTTTACCTGCGCTACTAACTTGGAGACAACATCCTGGGCGCTACCGAATAGCATGGTGGTTTTGTCTTTGTAGAACAGTTCGTTATCTACTCCCGCAAATCCTGTCCGCATACTGCGCTTAATCACAATTGCCTGTTGGGCTTGATCGACATTCAAAATCGGCATACCGTAGATCGGACTAGCCAAATCGTGACGGGCAGCAGGATTGACTACATCGTTAGCCCCAATGACGAGGGCAACATCAACGCGATCGAAGTCAGGATTGATATCATCCATATCGTAGAGGTGATTGTAAGGAACATTAGCTTCTGCTAACAAGACGTTCATGTGTCCTGGCATCCTACCAGCAACAGGGTGAATGGCGTATTTAACTTCTACCCCCATTTTTTCTAATTGATCGGCTAATTCCCTAACTCCATGTTGTGCTTGTGCTACTGCCATCCCATAACCAGGAACAATTACTACGGAACGGGCATAACCAAGCATCATCGCCCCTTCTTCGGGATCGATGGAACGATAGGTTTTATCGATCTGATTGCCACCACCAGCAACAGAAATAGAATCACCACCAAACGCCCCAAAAAGAACATTGCTAAGAGGGCGATTCATCGCCTTACACATAATCTGGGTGAGAATTAACCCCGATGCCCCCACTAATGCACCAGCAACAATCAGCATATTATTCATTAAAATAAAGCCAACCGCACTAGCAGCCAAACCAGAAAAGGAGTTCAAAAGGGAAACAACCACAGGCATATCTGCACCACCGATAGGTAGGACAAACAATGCGCCGAGTAACAGAGAAATTCCTGTTAAAACTAAGAAAATTGTTAGATTTTCTCGATGAATCAGGAGATAAGCGCTACCAGCTAGGAAGCTAATCAGCAGGAAAGCATTAAAAGGCTGTTGTAGAGGGAAAGTAATCGGCGAACCTTTGACTAACTCTTGTAATTTAGCAAAAGCCAACAAACTACCAGTAAGAGTTACCCCACCGATTAACACCCCTAAAATTGCAATGAAAGTTGCATCGAGAGGGACAGTCCCTGTGGCATTTAACACGCGATAGAATTCACCCACTGCAACCAAAGCCGAAGCAGCACCACCAACCCCATTGAAGATACCTACCATCTGGGGCATGGCAGTCATTGCTACTTTTTGGGCTGCGATCGCGCCAACGACCGAACCAATAATAATGCCAATCAGGATGAATTCGTAATTGAGTACTGATTGATTGAGTAAGGTGGCGACAATGGCGATCGACATTCCTACTGCTGCCAGGAAATTACCTTGACGGGCGGTAGCAGGAGAACCTAACTTTTTCAGTCCTAAGATAAATAAAGCAGCAGCAGTTAAATAAGCTAGTTCTATTCCTGTAATTAAGTACTCGCTCATGATGCTGTTTCCTTCTTCTTGAACATTTGCAACATTCTGTCTGTTACTAAAAAGCCACCGATAACATTAATGGTGGCTAGGATTACGGCAATAAAGCCTAAGAGGGTGACAAAATTCCCTTCTCTGCTACCTGTAATTAGTAAGGCACCAACTATGGCAATACCAGAGATCGCATTAGCACCAGACATCAAGGGAGTATGTAATGTCGGTGGTACTTTGTTGATCACCTCAAAACCAACAAATGAGGCGAGAAAAAACACAACTAAGCCAGTTAGTAATCCTGCTTCCATCAATTGACTCCATAATCTTTGTTATTAGTTATCTGTCCTTGATCAAAGGACTAACAAACAGTTAACAATGCTTCTTTAACCCGTTCGTTGCGAATTTCTCCTGCATGGGTAATGCAAGCTGCATTGAGAATGTCATCTTCAAAATCTAGTTGTTGGGATATTCCTAGGTTTTTGTCTTTAACCAAATACTGGACTAGAGTGAGGAGATTTTTGGCATACATTTGACTGCTGTTTAGCGGTACAGTAGCCGGAAGATTAATTGCTCCTAGAATCGTTACTCCCTGGTAGTTAATATTCTTCCCCACTTCGGTACAAGAACAATTTCCACCACTTTCTGCTGCTAGATCGACAATTACTGAACCTGACTTCATTTGAGCAACCATTGCTTCTGTAATTAACAGTGGTGCTGATTTACCTGGTACTTGTGCAGTCGTAATTACCACATCAGCTTTTTGGATATATTTGCTTAAACCTTGACGAATTCGCTCTTGAGTATCAATTTTTACCTGTTTGGCATAGCCACCTTCAGCAACCGTATCCTCTTCCAGGTTGATTTCGATAAATTTAGCACCAACGCTTTGAACTTCTTCTTTTACCGTAGGGCGAATATCAAACGCCTCTACCACTGCACCTAATCGACGGGCAGTCGCGATCGCCTGTAATCCTGC
>JAAUYM010113713.1_pt1 | contig 10264 bp, 14 predicted proteins | sample 7278001 | NCBI WGS metagenome assembly JAAUYM01 (sample SAMN14350224, study PRJNA611818) | marine sediment metagenome | isolation source: surface marine sediment (1.8m) | place: French Polynesia: Moorea | collected 2018-08
GAATTTTTCCAGCACGTAAGACTCCAGGGCCAGCAAGCGGTTCTCGGATGTAGCCCCCTTGCGACGCTCGTTATTCAGGCCATAGCTGATCGCAAGCACCGTGTTGTCGGCCCGCTTCAGGTTGGCTGCCAGGGCGCCATCGGTATCCAGCCGCTGGCGTGCCCGGAACAGCATGTCCTTGACCGTCTTTTCATACTTGCCGTCGTATTGATCGCGCATGCTATCGAGCCGCTTCACCCCGAACTCGCTTTGTGCGGTATGCAGCGGCAGTGCAATGCCGATGGAACGGGCACCCACGCCATCGAGCTTCTTGACCATGACCCCGAGTAAACTACGCGGCCAGGGCCATTTGCCCAGCTCTTCCAGTGATGCCTCGTCAATGGTGATGATTTCCAGGTTATCCTTGCTCTCGGGCGCCGGGGCCAGACGGGTGCCCAGGGCATAGGCCCGCCATTCCAGGGATGACGTGACCCCGCTCCAGCCCATCGATATAAATAGTAAAGTGATCAGCAATCCGGGAAACCAACTCGATTGCCAGAAGCGTTTTTTCGCCATAATGCCCTAGGGTAAATCCGAACTTATCTTGTTTTTGAGTAAATGAATGGTTAATGAGAGTCGCCAAGCCTACCGATTTGAGTTTAGCAGACGGCGCTCAATTTGCTGTGGGAATCAATGCTTAACAGAGGCAAACTACCTTACCTGGCTGATTGATAATTACTGTCACAGAACAAAGCCATGCTTTATGCTAGGAGTATAATGGCAGACGAGCGACGATACGGCGATGGGCGGACTGGGCAAGGTTAATAGCAACCGGCAAGACCTGCTAAAACGGGCTGGATTTCGTTCGTCTCTGGCTGCAACCAATAATGAGCTGGAGATCTTCTGCAGCCTGTGCGAGGGCCGGGTGTTTTTCAGCAAGCGCCGGCAGCGCCTGTATTTCGTCGATTCACCATCGTTCCCGGTATCCGAGATCATCCATCGGGTGTTTCACGGACTGGGACAGCGCGCTGACATCAACCAGCTGTACATGGATGAACACAAGGTACTGAAAGCTGCCTCCCGCATCCGGCTCTCACGGCGCCAGGTCAAACCGGTATTAACCGCCCTGAAATTAACCGGCATGCATATCGATGCTGGCTAACGCCAGATCTGACAAACTTTAAAAATCAACCACTTGCGACCATTTTTGCCGCAAAATGGGGCAAAACCGTCGACTGGGTAACAAAAACGACATGAGGTTAACACATGCGGCCGCGACTGTGGTTTAATGGCTGCAGGCTGTTTTCTTCGAGTAGTGCGTTATGAAAAAAAACAGATCAGACTTTGCAGTCAATGATGCCGAACTGAATTTCGACTTCGATGAGTGGGTTGAGTTGTATCGCCAATCCCCCGAGCAGTTCGAGCAACGACGGCTCAACTGGAGTCGCCGGGTCATCGAGGACGCACCCAAGTCCTATCAACGCCGTCTCTCCGGTATCCTGTTTCAAATCAACATGGAAAAACGTCGTTCCAGCAACCCTATCCAGCATTGCATGCGTATCTCACAGATGATGTGGGACAAATTCGATGAGATGAACTCCGGGCTTCAGACCCTGTGTAACGACCCGATCAATTCCCTGCTTTCTCCTGAGCAGCAACAATACGGACAGAAAATCCAGGGCCAGGTGCTGGCTTTCACTGATGATCCCGCCAAGCGTAAGAAAGGTTCTTGATGCTCATGGTTTGCAGGCCCTGGAATTCGAGGCCGGCAGTACCCCCACCTCGCAGATGGCCGCAGACCGAATTGGTTGTGAAGTTGGCCAGATCGCCAAGTCCATGGTGTTCAAGGGCAAGGACGGAACCTATCGCCTGATCGTGTGTGCCGGCGATCTTCGTGTCGATAACCGAAAACTCAAACAGGCGCTGGGGGTCAAGGCCCGCTTTGCCAGTGGCGAGGAAACCGAAAACATCACCGGCTTCAAGCCTGGGGGCGTCTGTCCGTTCGGCCTGGGCGATATCGATACCCTGATCGATATCAGCCTGCAACGCTTCGATATAATCTACCCGGCCGCGGGCAACGACGCATCGGGGGTGCCGATGAGTTTCGCTAAACTACAACAGATCACTAACGCCAGGGTTTGTGATGTGATGAGCTAGGCTTCCCGAATCCAGTCCACCGTGGTCTTGATTACCCTGTCATCCTTCAAAATACGAAAATGCCCCAGCTGGTCGGTCTTAACGACCTCGGATTTTGGCCAGTTATCTTTAATCCGTTCGAACTGGGACTGCGGCATCTCTTCATCTTCACTATCGTAAATAAGCAATCCCCTGGCGGTCGCATGGCGCAACGATTGTTGCGGCCGAAAGTATTGCCAGGGGTCATCGACCTCTGCGATCTCCGCCATCTTTTCGCCAACCCGGTCGCGTAATGCAGCGGCCAGTTGTGGCCGCAGATTCAGGCTGTCGCAATAACTGGCAAAGATATCGCCCACATCGAGGCCGGGGGCGATCAGGACCATTTGTCCGGGCTGTAACCCCTGCGAGCTCGCCATCAGTGTCGCCATCGCACCGAATGAATGTGCGATTACGCTATGGATCGGGCCAATCTGTTGTTCGATCGCATGCAGGCTATCGGAGAAATCCAGCAAGTGGGTTTGGCGCTCGGGATTCTGGCCATGCGCCGGGGCATCGAACAGTGCCACCTGGAAACCTGCCTGTTGCAACGCCGGGATAAACTGCCGGAACTGGGTACCGGAACCGCTCCAACCATGCATGCATACCACCAGCGGACCTTCGCCCCACAAATGCACCGGGATCCACTTATCCGCCAGGTGCAATTCCACGTGGCGATCGGCCTGCTTCCAGAATTTGTGGACCCAGGGCCGCGCCTTTGCTTGAAACACGGTAAACCAGAGTTCGCCCAGGTAGCGGGCTGTCGCCGGCAGATGAATGCGCGACAGCAGGTTGAAGACCTGGCCGGTCAGTCGCAAAATCGGCGGCACTGCCCTCTTCGGTGGTCGGGTTTTGCCGCTGCCGGCGCTGCCGCGAAATTGATTGCAGGATTGGCGGATTGCCTGGGCTAATGAGGTCATGATGTCGATCCCTGTTGTGATAGTGCAGATTATGTTGATTGTTTATCGGTAGCGACAGTGTCATAATCGACATATTAATGGTCAATTTGGACATCACCATGCGTATCGCGATATTCCTGATGGAGCGCTGTTTCGGTTCCGGTATCCACAGCATCATCGATGCATTGATTGCAGCCAATTATTCGATGGTCAAATCCGGGTTACCTCCGCTGTTCGAATGGGATACGGTGGCCCTCAGCGATGCCGCGGTGACGCCTACCAACGGTCTGAAGATTCAGCCCGACTATAGCCTGGCCCAGTATCAACAAATGGACATGCAACCGGATGCCTGGATTTTTCCCGCGGTATTCCATTCCTTTTCTGACCTTGCCAGGGCGCAAAAGGCAATGCAGTCACTGCAAGCGATGATCCCGGTCATTCAACAGCATCACCAAAACGATGGCCTGATGGTCAGCATCTGCAGTGGTTCTTTCCTACTGGCCGAGGCCGGATTGCTGGATCACCACCCGGCCCTGATGCACTGGAAAAGCGAAGACTTGTTCCGGCGCATGTACCCGCGCCTGAAGATCGAGACCGATAAGACCGTCGCCGACTACGGCAACATCATCTGCACCATCGGCGGCGGAATGGCATATGAATACCTGGTGTTGCACCTGGTGGAACGCTATGCCGGTCACCAGGCAGCGGTCAACACCGCCAAGCTGTTGATGATCAATCTCAATCCACCGTCACCCAGTCCTTTTCGCGATACGCTGGAAAACCGTTCGCATCCAGACAAGCTGGTATTGAGGGCACAGCGAATGATCGAGCAGCTTAGCAGCGCGGATGTCGCATTTGATGAGCTGGCTGGGCAGTTGCATATCAGCGAGCGCCAACTCAATCGACGCTTCAACCAGGCCCTGCAGTGTTCACCGTTGCAATACCTGCAGAAGGTACGTATTCAGCATGCCTGCAACCTGCTCGAGGCCAGTGGCTTACCATCGAGCAAGATCGTGTACGCCATCGGTTACCAGGATGAGAGCAGTTTCCGGCGCCTGTTCAAGAAACATCTCGGCACCACGATGGAACAATACCGGCGTCAATTTGGCCGTGAGCAGGCTAGCATGGAATTCGCCGGGGCGCTTTGAGCACATTCCACCGGTCGGCATGCTTAAAAGACCAGCAGGGCAGAAGTCAGCTTAACAATGACTAGAATCCTGTTATCTCCATTTTTGCTTCGCAATCACGCGCAATCCCATATAATTCCGTTTTTTATAAGTCTCTCTCCGCAGCGATGAATTTAGTTAGCTATATCCCCAACCGTTACAAATCCGCACTCCGTGAAAAAGCGATAAAACGCGCCGAGACCCGGATCATTATCGCCGGCCGCCGACCAACCGACCTCAGTGCCCAGGATCTTGAGATCGTGGTCCAGGAAGAGGAAGAAAAACTGCGCACCGAGATCAGGGAAAAAGGATTGCTCGCGGTGCTGGCCGTGCTCGGGCTGAGCTGGTTTGGCTGATGCTGAAGAACCTGCTCCATCTAACCGTGCTGACGGTGATATGGAAACGCTACCGCAAGCTGATCCTGTCCACCCTGTTATTGTTTCTGTGGTTCTGGCTGCTCGGGCATTTACATGACGACTATATCCGCTATATCGAGTTGAATGAGGATAAGCAATTCCTGGCCTTGTCTTTTGTTATCAAATGGTTGGCTTATATCGTTGCGGTGATCGGTTACCTGCTATATAACGCGCGCTTTTCACTTCGTGTCGGTTCACCCAGAGAGGTTTCCGGCATGCAAGATAGCCTGGAAAACTTTAAGGCCCAGGATGACAGGCAATTGGATGTCGACGATCCGTTTGCGCAGATTCGACAGCGTGACAAATTACGTTCGCGTGCTGACTTCATCATCGAAAAATCCAGGCCCAGGGACGATTGACCGATAACCATGGCACGTTTTATTCTGGCACTGGGCTTACTGACTGGCCTGCTGATAGCCCAGAGTTCGGCTTCGGGCCAGGACACCCTGACAAAGGCGGAGATGATCGCTCAATTCAATGGCGCTCTGACCCGTATTTATAACAATGACTTCGGTATCCCGATCAGCCTGGATTCGACTGCACGGAACGACTTGTTGCAGGGTGAGGTGCTAGGCATCATGCAGCATGATTTTTCCTCTGCCCGGGATATTTTCACCCAACCCGAGCACTGGTGCGACACCCTATTGTTGCATTTGAATACCAAGGCCTGTGTCTATCAGAATGGGCATGAACCAACCATCCATTTGTATTCCGGTCGCAAGTTTTACCAGCCAATCGCCAAAGCCACCCGCATATCTCTCAACTTCGATATAGCCGACCGGCATGATGATTTGGTCCGGGTACGGCTTCACGCCGATAAGGGTCCGATGGGTACTTCCGATTATACGATCGAATTAACCGCGATACCCTTACCCGCAAGCGCCAGGGAACAACGGCAGCATCAATACAGCCTGCTGCGCCTGCGTTTTTCCTACCGAACCAACTGGTTAGCGCGACGCATGATGAACCTGTATCTCAATCACATGGCTGATAACAAGGAGGGCTTCACCATCGTCGACCGGCAACAGCAGCAACCGGTTTATATCAAGGGACTGCCGGGTATCATCGAGCGCAACACGATGCGCTACTACCTGGCCATCCATACCCGGCTCGATGGGGTCAAGCAAGCTCACTCGATGCAACAGCAATTTGAGCACTGGTTCGATGCCACCGAGATCTACCATCGGCAGTTGCATGAAGTCAGCAAGCACGATTACCTGCAGGCTAAATCCCGCGAACTGGCCAATCAACGGCATCAACAACAACGAATCCACGCCACGGTCGAACCGCGCCTAACCCGTTTCAACAAATAAGCCCGGGGCTCATTACGGCCCAACCAGCTATTTGCAATTAGTGTTAACAGGCCCTAGTATGTGCGCCCGCCGAAAACAGCATGATTAACTAAGCTTTATAACCCCTGATGAAACTGTCCAAACCTGTCCTGATTCTCCAGTTACGTCCCGAGGACGATACCTCCGACAATGAGTTCGAGGCGATCCTGAAATATGGCGGACTGAAGCCGGAGGATGTGCACCGTTTACGCATCGAACAAAGCGGGATTCCCGAGGACCTAGAACTGGATGATTATTGCGCGGTGATCGTTGGCGGCAGCCCGTTTGATATCAGCACCCCGGAATCCGACAAGTCAGCAATCCAACATAAGATCGAACGGGATTTCAATCACCTGTTGGAGCAGATCGTTGAACGGGATTTTCCTTTCCTCGGGGCCTGTTCCGGAAACGGCCTGTTGGGTTCCTATCTCGGCACCAACATCTCGAACCTGTATGGAGAAGCGGTCGGTTGTGTCAGCCTGCACCTGACCGAGGCTGGTAAACAGGACCGTCTGCTCGAGGGTTTTCCGGAGCAGATCTCGGTGTTGCTGGGGCATAAGGAAGCCTGTGATGCAACGCCGGCCGGCGCAACCCTGTTGATGACCGGGACTGCCTGTCCGGTGCAAATGTTTCGCGTCGGGGAAAATGTTTACGCCACCCAGTTTCATCCGGAGGGCGATATCGAGGGTTTTACCCTGCGCATTCACGCCTACAAACATCACGGCTATTTCAGACCGGACGAGGCGCAAGACCTGATCGATGCGATCAGTGAAAAAGACACACCCTATGCGCAGCAGATCCTGCAACGCTTCGTCAGCCGCTATGCCGATCAGGCAGAGCCGCAACCAGGTAATTGACCCAGCGCATAGCCACGGTCAGGCAAGCGCCATAGACTGTAATGGAACATCCATTGCAGCCGGGGGGGAATCATCATGATGCCAATCACCGTTGAATTTACCGTTACCAAGGGTGGCCAGAGTTTCAAGGAAGACAGCGTCACGTTACGCAACGCACAAGAATTATTCGACTATGTCGCGCCCGGCGGTGGCTGTGAAAAGATGCCCGCCGTCCTCTGCGAAATCCAGATGATGTTCCTGCCCGCGGAACATCCCAATCAGATGAATCCGCTTGCCGATATGCGCGTTAACCTGCAACTGGGCATGGTGATGATGACCGGGCCGTTAGCGGAAATCGTCGAAGTATCCCAACAATTACTCGATCGGGTAGGTCGTGGTGAATTATCCGATGCTTTTCTCGCGGTAATCGGGGCCAACAGCTAGGCAGCGAAGTTTCTAACGGGTTGTCCGCTCCTTTCGCTGTTCGTTATTGATCAGCCCAACCAGGTTGCTGATCTGTTCTGACAATAAATCGATAATATCGTCGACCGTCAGAATACCGACCAGACCGTCATTGGCATCGACCACCGGCAGCCGGCGCACGCCTCTTTGCTTCATCAGACTGACCGCATCGACCAGGCTGGTATCCTCGCTAACCTTGACCAACTGGTCACTCATGATGTCGCCGACATCGACGCTGGCCATTTCAACATCCTGGGCCAGGATCTCCATGACAATATCACGATCGGTCAGGATTCCAACCGGCATCACCGTCTCGCCCTGTTGCTCGGTCACCACCAGCGAGCCGACATGCTGATTACGCATTAGTTCGATAGCTGAACGTACCGGCTCATCGCGCGCGACCACGACGACCTCACGGTTGCAATACTCACCGGCAGACATGACGAACTCGACGCTCGGGGATTTCCATTAGCACGGGATTAGCGGTCAACCCCGGGCAGACTCATGATGCTTTACCTTGCCTCTGCGCTTGCGCACATATTCTTCGAGTTGCCGGCGTGCCGCGTTGAACGCATCACGGATCGCCACGTAGACATCTTCATGCGCATGATCCTGATCTGGACTGCGGGTGACGACGATTTCTTCTCCGGGCAAGGTTATATCAACCTTGATCGCAAACAAACGACCCTTGTGATGATGCTTGTGTGGCGCTTCGACGGTTACCCGGCAACTGGTGATGTTTTCCGCGAAATGCTCAATTTTTCGGGCTTTTTCCTCGATATTGGCAGTCACGGCATCTGAGGGTTCCATATCACGAAAGGTAATTTGTAAGGGTATTTGCATCTATCTGTCCTCGTTTATTCATGTTCAATATTTATTAAATCGCCCGAAGATGCTATGACCCTGGTCAAAAGAACAGGATTTGCACCTTTCGGTCATCCCGGTTGACACTTTATCTGGCAAAAAACCACCTGCAACCGGCCTGATGGCAATATATCGAGGGGCAAATTGTTTTCCCAAGTTGGATTTTTATGAGCTAGAATCACAAGATATTCCCGATTATCAATAAAAATACCTGCTTGCTAGCAAAACCGGGGATCAGGCAGTAGCAACGATCATTTAGACTTTGACGACATGAACAAGGATACCAACGACGACATCGATGATATGGAAGTCGACGAGACCCAAATCGATATCGATGATACCGATTTCGAGTTCGAAGAGGATATCACCGAGGTGGATCATCGCGGTCTGGTAGAGTGCCGTAGATTTGTCGGTGAGCGGCGTAAGGTCAATGATCCGAATTACAGCGGTCCATCGCGGCGCATGAATCCGGATCGGCGCAAGAATGTGCGCGACCGCAGAGAAAATAGAAACAAAGACAACGACGAGTAACGCCAGCAGGCCTGCCCGGTACAAACTCTATCCCCACCCCCTCAAACACAGCCACCAGATATCCGCCTCAAGGATTCGTTTGATCGCGGCTTGCAGGCGCTATCCGCCAGTGGCATGGACCGCGAAAAAAAGGTTACTATTTTACTCACGAAAGCGAATGAGCCTGGATGCTGTGACTTGCCAATCTTTAACTGGATGGTTTGCTGAAACTTCACAGCCTTTACCTCGGTTTTATTAAATCCTGAATGTCTAAACAGCAATTTAACATTCCCCTGATTCCGACAAAGGATAACGGTAAACCGAGGAGGGTCGGCTTTGAACTGGAATTTACCGGCATCTCTCTGGATCAGGCCATGTCGGCACTCCGATCGGTCATAGCTGGTGATCTGCTCGTCGTCTCTCACTTCGAACAAAAGCTGGAATGTGAAATCGGCACCTTCGTGGTTGAACTTGACTGGAAATTTCTCAAACGCAAGGGACAGGAACAGGTTAATGACGGCGACTGGATCGACCTGCTGGGTCAGGCCGTCTACAGCAGTCAGTTGATTCCGCTGGAACTGGTATGCCCGCCCCTGCCAATTGAACAGATTAAAATATTACAGCCAATCGTCAAAGCACTGCGTAAAGCCGGCGCCCTGGGTACCTCGGATTCCCCTATTGCTGCTTTTGGGGTACATATCAATGTCGAGCCGCCCGATTTGCAGGCCGGCACCCTGTTACGTTACCTGCAGGCGTTTGCCTTGCTGCAATGGTGGCTAATGGAAACCCTGCATGTCGATTTATCGCGCAAGATCAGTCCATTCGTCGACCTCTATCCTGCCGCCTATGTAAAACTGCTGTTGAGTTATGACCAGGTCGAAATCGACCAGATCATCGAGGATTATCTTGAGCATAATCCCAGCCGTAACCGCGCCCTGGATATGCTGCCTTTGCTGTCACATATCAACCGGGATCGGGTGATGGCAAGGGTAGCCGATGACAAGATCAAATCCCGACCGACATTTCATTATCGCCTGCCCAACAGCCAGATCGAGAAAAAGGGCTGGTCGTTAGCCAGCGCCTGGAACAGTTGGTGGCTGGTCGAGCAACTGGCATCCAGGCCGGCGCTGCTGGATCAATTAATCCGCGAATACTTACTCGCATTTCGGCCCATAATCGGGGTCAATCGCAAAACCTGGGTGGAGTTCATCGAAACATGGCTAACCGACCAACAGTTGGGGTAACCGGTAATGCGCGGCGCTGGTCGCCAAGCTGGTGGTGCACCCGCCTGGCCCTATGGTTGGCCGGAGCCCGGGCCGTGCGTATCAGCGTGCGCCATCCTGGCAACGCCGGGAAACTGGACGCACTGGTTATCGGTGGTGGTGACGATATCCATCCGGAACATTACAACGGTGATCTGCGGCAGCCGGTCAAGGCTGATCCGCCCCGTGACCACCTGGAAATCGAGTGGATCCATACCGCGCTCAAGCACCGGTTGCCGGTATTGGGGATTTGCCGCGGTGCCCAATTGCTCAACGTAGTGCTCGGCGGCAATCTGCACCAGGACATACGCGCGATGCGCAAACTGACTCATAACCGGCCCGGATTACTGCCTACCAAGCAGGTGGA
>JAAUYM010080838.1_pt1 | contig 10263 bp, 12 predicted proteins | sample 7278001 | NCBI WGS metagenome assembly JAAUYM01 (sample SAMN14350224, study PRJNA611818) | marine sediment metagenome | isolation source: surface marine sediment (1.8m) | place: French Polynesia: Moorea | collected 2018-08
GCCCCTCTCCGGCCTGCCGCAGTTTCCCATATTTGAATTGTTGTTATTGAAAGAAATTGACATCGCACACCTTGTTGAATTTCGGCAGCACCTCAAGTTTCACGGCGGTGTGCAGACACACATGCTGCATAATAATAATAATCATAAGGTAGAGCGTTGAAATATATCAGGACAAGCGAACCTAAAACGGAAAAGAGTCTCGAGCTTTATTAGTAGTACTACATATTAGCAGACATATCATGTTTGCCCACATCTCGTTCAAAAAAATCTTTTGATTTCCTAGCGCTAGGAAACGACATAGTAAGTACAAAGATAAGTGAAATCTGACGCCTTCGCATCTTGTCAGTCCATATCTGAGTGAGGATGCTACTGCAGCTGATTCGGAGAAAAGAAGCGTACGTACGTATACATACATCCTCAGGAGATCACTTGTTATACCCCACAGTTCAAGAATTATGTCGCAACTCTTTTTTTCTGTTTGGAGCTTTATTATTAAAGGTGCAAGAATGCATAATACCTCTTTTTAAAGCTGAATCCTTCCCCCAGGTGAACCGGCAGCCGGATTGTTTATATTTGCTCAAGTTAATGCCAAAATCAACAATCAGGCTGCCGGTGCACCTCGGGAAAGGATTCAGCTTTAAAAAGAGGTATTGTGCATTCTTGTACCTTTAATATTAAAACTCCAAATTAAAAAAAAGGGTTGCGACATAGTTTTTGAACTGTGGGGTACATTGTAACAGATGTACTGTAGGGTCAAAGCTGCAGTAGTAAAAGGCAGAAAAATACCCCTGGGAGCAGAGAGAACCTGTCAGTGTTGCCAACTCTCAACCACTGGAAAGCAAATGCCAAATTTTCCAACAAAATATGCTGTGTTTGTGACTTTATTTACTGGCAGCACAAAAACTTTGATGTCAATATGACAGCAAGTAGATTTCCAAATAAATGCTTGTTAAACTGAATTCAAATATGCCAGAGTTGTGGTTTATGGCTATATAATACCTAGAATATGGTAGTTGGTAACACTGGAACCTATTTTCTCTCTCATTTTTTTTAGGTGTTTTCACATTAGCAAGTCACAAAAAGCAAAAGCAATGGCACCATATCAGAGGGAAACGAGGAGAGGTTTCATTATTTCCTTTCAGCTGTTCACCTAGTCGCGATTGTGCGCCATCTGACGGCCAAGGAGCCATTGCTTTATGCTGATTGGCTGAGGGAGCTTTTCTTCCTCCTCTCAGCTAATCAAAACAAAGCATTAAAATGAAAGGTCTGTAATTTCCATGAGTAATAATTCTAGTACATACAGTACAAAATAAACTTGCCAGGTCTAAATATTTTAATCCCCTCTTTAAACATTATTTACATTATGGATTAGTAACCCTAGCTTTGATTTTTAGAAAAGGAAACTCCTCTAATGTCAGATGGCACTAGTGCATAAAATGCAAAATTTGGTGAACAAATGGAACTAAACAATGCAACCTTTCTTTCTCATTTTTCTCTGACCATACATACGTAGTTTTGTAATAGAGTATAGCGTGCTTGATGCACCCGTGTATTTTCAGGGGAAAAAAATTAATTTCTCTCCCCGCTCATTAAAAGGTACATTGTTCTTTGATTCCCTAGCGCTAGGACACGACATAGTACAAAGATACGTCAAATCTGATGCCTTCCCAACTTGTCAGTCCATCCCTGAGTGCGGATGCTACTAAAGCTGATGTGGTGGAACATAGCGCACATCCTCAGCAGGAGATCACCTGTTATATACTAGTATATTGTAACAGATGTGGAGTCAAAGCTGCAGTAGTTGAAGGTAGAAAAGTGCACCCTGGGGGGAGAGGCAGAGAGAACCCATCAGTCTTGCCAACTCCCAGACACTAGGATGCAAATGCCAAATTTTCCAACAAAGTATGCTGTGTTTGTGACTTAATTTACTGATGGCACAAAAACCTTTATGCCAATGAAACAGCAAGTAGATTCCAAAATATTTTCCACGTTAAACTGAATTCAACTGTCCCACAGTTGTGTTTTATTGCTATGGTATAGCAGAATATGCCAGTTGGCAACACTGAAACCCATTTTTTTCTTTCAAATTCTTCTCTCTTGGTCGACATCCGGGTTGCTTTCCCACCTTCTGCTACTCGTAACTACACACCAGAAAAGGTGTCTTCTACGCGCACAATATAATTTGTACGTATGGACTGAAATTTTATTTCACCGATGTACCAGAATGCCTCCCACCTCTGCTGGCTTCCTGTTGCTGGCGTGCTTTTGGGCAGGCACCGTCGCCGGCCTTCCGGCAAGAGGTGCTGAACAACTTGCATCAGGTGAATCAGTACTAACAGTAATTGGAAGAAGGAATCTAAAATTGTGGTCGTCCAACTAAGGGTCCACTAGTACCTGCTCCGCCGACATTTGTGCCGTCAACGGATGGCCCAGCCAAGACACTTTGGACGCCTTAGGGCAGGTGAGTGTAAAAAAAAAGTGTTTTTTACTCCCCCCCCCCCCAAAAAAAAGATGCTAGTATGGTTCGAATCCAGGCGTCTGGAGTTGATGTTGGTCCTTCCGACGGACACCCGGTAGTCTTCCACCGCGGGGATCGCATCTGGGACCAGAACACCTTTGACAGGTAATCAAGGTGATTGATAATAAGCAGTGTGACAGTTTTGCTGCACCCGACGGGACTTTGGAAGTTACGAGCGTGTAATAAATTCCGCTTGGAAACATGTCACGGAAGAGGCGATTAAATGTCATTAACGTTACGGTTTTTTTGTTTGTTTGTTCTGGACATTGACAAAAAGTCCGGTCGGGTGATGTGATTAATCAAGTCTGCGCCAGCAGGCATGACAACTACACGGGCCCGCAGTATCCGATCCAGGAGGCGACGATCTTGAAAATAGACGCCGGGACGGGAGAAATCTTGCAATCGGTGGGTGCGCACCATCATGAAATAATACAACGTCATTAAATAAGGGATGTCTCTCTCTCTCTTTTTTTTCTTTACCCAGGGTTGCTCGGGGGTGTTCTACATGCCGCACATGCTGACCTTGGACGCCCAGTCCAACCTGTGGGTTACGGACGTCGCGATGCATCAGGTGTGTGGTGATTTTTCATTTTAATTAATCTTAATTTTTTGGGGATGGGTGGGGTTGAGTCAATTTTTCGTCAAACTCAATGTTGTTGGGCTCAAAATTTCAGGTGTTTCGCATTCCGCCGGAGGAGGCCTTTGGCGGAGACTGCAGACCCGACTTGACTCTCGGAACGGCGGTATACTATGAGTCCAAAAAAAAAAGACACAGGTGGGTGGAATCAGCTGATCTCTCTCTCTCCTCATCGCAGTTCGTGAACGGCAAAGACGACGACCACTTCTGCAAGCCAACCAGCGTGGCGGTGAGGGAGGACGCCAGCGCCTTCTACGTGGCGGACGGATACTGCAACAGCAGGTGGGGGGTGGGGATGGGGGCGGGCGGACAGCTAAAAGAGTTCCAGCATGGCACTTCCAACAGTTACTCTTGACGGCTTCTCCTTTGTATGTACTGTACAGGGTCATCAAGTACGAGTTGGAAGTGGAGGGCTCGAACGTCGAGGCCCGCAAGGTTTGGGAGGTCGGTCACCGGGGAGTCGGGCTAAATGACGACCTGGCGTTCAAGTGAGAGAACAGCGTGAAAAAAAAAGCAACTAACTCTGCATGGCGCGACGCGTCTAAAAGCAGCAGGGTTGCCACAGTTTGTGAATAGGATCGCAACTTTTTATTACATAAGAATCGTTAATTTGGGCAAATATTTCCGTTTTTGTGGTAAATTTGAGAGAGAACTAACTCCCTTTTTGGACAATGCGAATTTCTGTGACTACTTTTGCGAAATTTGAATGCTGACCTTGTGGCAACACTAAAAAAAATATATAAAATACCAGGATCCCGCACGCCCTGGCCCTATGCGAGCCGCTGAACCTGCTGTGCGTGGCCGACCGTGAGCACGGGCGGATCCAGTGCCTGGACGCGGACACCGGGGACTTTGTCAGGTCCTTCTCCGGGGCCGCTCGCGCAGGGCGGCGGAGGGGGGCACCCGTTTACGGGCTGGACTACGCGCAGGTGGAAGGTATGAAGATGAAAGAAAAAAAAATAGGTCATGACCATGATACAGTATTAGATCTTAGTTCCAAAATACTCGGGTGTGCAATGGTTGCTAAATAAATGTAGTTTCTTTCTTCTCCGTGGTAAGATGCTGCAGCAAAACTGCAGACTGCTGATCAGTCAACTTTGCAAATTGATTTCTACTCGTACTACCGTGGTTGGTCTTCAGGCCGCCACCTTCTCTACGCGGTCACGGGGAAGAAGTTGGCCACCGGGCTCATCTTCGACCTGGAGTCTCCTACTGATCCGCCTCCCGAACCGGACCGGTTCGGGTTCCCCACCTCGGCGGCCGGCTTCAAAGACGGGCTGGGGTTCTCCGCCCCGCACGACTTCGCGGCGCAGCCGGGAGGACGGCTCCTCTACGAGACGGAGCTCAGCGAGCCATTCAGGTTGAGTGGAGAAAAACGGAACTGTTCTACTACCCGACGGGACTCTTGGTCATTTTCCAGAACAAAAAGTGTGATATTAATGTATCGTAGTGTAACGGTAGTCCCAACATTCTGCTACGTGTACATGTTTTCAAGCGGAATTTGTCGCGCTCATATCTTTAGAAATCCCGTCGGGTAGTAGGTGTAGTTACAGTTCCAAAAAAAAAACCTACCCTGATTTCTTGAAGGGTCTACAAGCTGGAGGACAATCGGGTGGATAAGGACGCCAAAGGCAACGCCTGATCTCGCCTCGCTGCCCTTAACCCAATTTTGATCCTGACCTCCGTTCTAAATAGTAATTAGCCAGGATCTGCTGTCAGCTGTGCTACTATGTACATACAGCGTCTCCATTTAAAAGTGGATACTTCTTTCCTTTCCCAATCCAACATGAATTTTAATATTTTCTGGTTTTGTACCTATTCTTGAAATAAAATTTTATTATTTTTTAAAAACTTAACCATTTTGCCATAGTATAACCACACTAAGGTGCTTAAATGATAGGTAATCACTTTTTTAATAGACATGCTGTACGTACAGGCCTAGTATGATGCATACAAAATCGAAAAAAATATAGCTTTTGGGTTGCACTTGTACTATATTAATTTATCTAAAAATCACAGTGTTAGATCAAGTGAGCAGATGCGCAAAACAGACGTTCCACTGGGGTGGTGGGGAGGAAGGAGAGGGGGGAAAAGAGAGGGAAGACTTCAAGGCCGGTGGAACCTGCAAAGTACAATTACACAAATTTTAATCAAACCTCCGTCTGTGCAAAAGTCTGACCGTCTCTCTTATCTCTCTATCCCCATTACCTGGTGAGATGTCTGGACTCCTCGTGCACGTCCATCTCATTGGACTTGTAGTCGTTGAGCTCCTTCCTGATGGAGGCCTTGTCCTTTGGCGTCAGGCGCGTCCACGGTTTGTCTGCGCGGCGGTCGTACTCGTGACAGGGGGTCACCTCGATGTAGTCGTTGAATTTGATAATCTGTGGCAAAAAAAAGAGAGATTATTTGGTCATGAGATGCATAGTACAGGAGAGAAGAAGATTCTTCTCTTGATGCAACCAGAGGGCACCTTTCTATTTTTGAGCTCCTCCACCGTGGGCCGAAAGCTCAGTTTTCTGAGGAGGTACCGCTTCTTCTCTTCCCGGTCCTTCTTCAGCTCCTCATTGGTGCTTTCTGGGGAAGGAGGAAAAGGACCCGCATCACTTCCAGTAGATCAAAGCGGGCGAAACCCTTTTCACTGCTCTACTGTATCTCACTCTTGATGATGTTCCTCTCCTCCAGCTCCTCGATGGAGGGTCTGAGCGAGAGCCTCCTGATGAGTCTGGCCCCGATGATGGATCGGTCGACCCTCTTGTCCTCCTCGGACATGGAATGCAGGATGTTCCGCTCGATCAGCTCCTGTCGCGGCGGACGCTGAGAGATCTTGACTGCGAGGGAGTCCTTCTTGGCCAGCTTGGCAGCCAGGCGGTCTGAGAAGCCATGATAAAAGGGTCGATCAGTTGCGGATTGCATTCCCCCCCTATAAAAAAAAGCACCGTCCCTTTTCCCCCGTGCTCACCTTCCTCCTCCAGGTCTTCCTGATATGAGGTGAGATCGTCCTTCTCCTTGTTCCCCCTGCTGTCCTTGTCGCCCCTGTCCCTTGGGCCCCTGTTCTCCTTGTCGTCCTTGTATTGCGCGGCGAACTTGAGGGTTTTCGAAGGAATGCTGAAAGCGATTGGGGGAGGAGGAGATGTCTCAGATATGACTGTTTACGTATATGTACACTACTACAATACGGCGCATGTAACTGAGCAAAAAATTGACTCTTAAGCGTCCCGCCAATTGCAGAACAAGTGTTTCCATATTAACAAGACACAATAAAGATTTGTGTGACGGCACCATACTATTATATTGTAATATACAGGTATGTAGTGTGCTTGACACATCTGTGTTTTTTTTTAATTCTCTTTCCACTGATTGAAAGATACTGTGTGAACTACGTACGTTCAACCACAAACCTGAATCTAATCCTCGGCATAATCTGCCTCCTTTTATTGGCAGCGTGGGGGATGACAAGGAATGCGCAAACGGTCAGTCAACAAAACAAATCATCTCTGCTAATGCTTCCCTCTACCTTTTTACCTGCTCTCATATTTTGCCTCTGCCGGCTGCTGCTGTTGTTGTTGCTGCTGTTGTTGCTGCTGCTGCTGCGGGGTTCCGTTGAATGTAACTGCGCCACCTCCGCCGGCGACGGCTTGACCCTTCTTCATGGCGGACTTGAGCGGAACTGCATCTAAATGGGGCTCCTTCGCTGGGATCGTCTGGACAAGTCTGTAAATTGGAAAAGAAATTAATGTACTTACTGTACATTGCATTAATACATGTAATACACAGTGTTTACATACAAGATACAAGACAGAGAAGAAATTCTACCTGACTGCACTGGCGGCTGCTTCAGCCATTCCCATTCCTGGAGGCCCAGGAGCGCCGGGAGTGCCAGCTGGAAGCAGGAAGGCAGGATCGACCAGGTCAGAGACGTCGTCTTCTTCGTCCTCCTCCTCGTCCTCCTCCTCCTCACTTGAATCTGGAATGGATTAGAGGCGGGGAAAGAGGGTTAGTCATGGATCGTCAAGTCGTACCGATGTCTTGCTGCCCACCGGAATGTCTGAAGTGCTCGTCGACTGCGACCAACAACTCCTGTTGCGGCGGCGAAAGCTCCGTCGGCATCATCGGCGGGTGCGGCGGCAACGACGGGTGCGGCGGGTGCGGCGGTGGGTCAGAGCTGAACATCGGCGGGGGCGGGATGAGGCCCACGCCCAAGAGGTCGTCGTGGTCAGCATCAACCCCGATGCCGGCGCCGACTCCGACGCCGTCGACGTCGCAATCGTCCCCGTCGTCGACGTCGACGTCGCCCGCTGATATCATCTGGTCGCCCTTGAAGTGACTGCTGGGCGTCACCCGCTCGTCGGGATCCAAAGAGAGGAGGTCGATGCCCGCGTCTGCAGGAAAAAAGGATCACACCTTTTTGGGAGAGAACAATAAGCAGGAAAAGGCTCTCTCACGCGCACCTCCGTTCCGCAGTGAGTTCTGCAGGGCAACGGGCAAGCTGTTTGGCCTCTTATTGGAGTAGGAGTTGGGGATCTTGAAGCCGTGGTCGGTGGGCGACGGCGTGGACACGGCGGACTCGTCGGAGGAGGACGACGGCGACCCGTCGGAGGAGTTGTCTCTGGCGGCCGCGCCCGGGTAGCAGAGCAGCCACCGGGTGGGGCGAGACTTGGAGGACGAGGAGGAGGAAGAGGGCTTGGAGGAAGAGGAGGAGGAGGATTGTTGCTGGCTGCCTCCGCTGCCATCCTCTGTGGGGGCTGCAATGACCAATTTACATTTATGGGCAAAGGTAAAAAATGACCGTCGACATGTCTGCCCGCCCGAGTCTACTCCGAGTTACAAAATTATACTTGCGTCAGGTGCGCATTTTCTCACAGCCTCCCTTACCTGCATTGTGCTGGATGTTGGAAGTAGTGGCTGAGTGAATCTGGGTCGGCCTCTGCAACATTGATGTCGCTGCTGCGGTGGCGTTGGCACTGGCGCCGTTGGAAAATGCGTTGACTGGCTCGTGGTGATGATGGTGGTGGTGGTGGTGGTGGTGGAGGTGCTGGCGGTGCGAGCTCATCACGCCGCCGTCTCCGCCGACGCTGCTGCAGTCCGAGGAGGCGCTTCCCGCGGCCTTGGCTGAGGCCTTGGCTGAGGCCTTCGCGGCCGCCTCCGCCGCCAGCAAGCGCGGGAGAGGGTCCAAGGACGGGGCGGAGGAAGAGGACGAGGATTGGCGCTTCTCCCTGGAAGAGTCCTCTCGGAGGTCTTTTGTACTGTGCTCTTCTGACTGGAGGAGGAGGGTCTGTTGAAGGGCGGCGGCGGCGGCGGCAGCGCCCAAACCGTCGCCGCTGCTCTCTACAATGAGATGGGCGGGAGTGAGTGAGTGAGAGACCAGACTCAGCATAGGCGGGAGACGGAGAAGAGAGAGAGAGAGAAAGGAAGAGAGGAGCAACTAGGAAAAGAAAGCCCGCAGCAGAGAAAGTACTTTACAGTTGGGTTGGGAAAGGGGGAAGAGAAGAAAGCTCTTTTTTGTAAGCGGCAGAGTGATTTTTTCTGCGCTTGTGCCATTTTGCAATTCCTCCTTGTCTTTGCTAACAGGAAGAAAGGACGTGATAAAAAATTAACTTTTTGTTTAACGCATGCAGCAAAAAAAAATATTCCTTCCCATGATGCGCGATGTGCGTGCTCACTTTCGAAATAATTTCCGACCTTGTCCGATCAAGAAATTTGCATTGCTGTTAAAGACATAATTAACAGTATTGGAAATGTCGATACAGTCCGTCTTCCATTTGACGGCTGAGGATTCCAATAGGCACCAAAAGAATAGGTTCTACCCACCTACGTACAGTTCTTCTGTGTGGTGGGTTCAGTGAAATCTCGATAAAGTAGTAAAATTATCGTGCTTGATCTATCATTATATCGAGATACTACCGTACCACTCAACTACTAACTATTACGCACAGCAACATTTTCTCTATACTGAGATTTCACTGTACTACTGTACTACTACTACCGTAGTTATGTATATCTCGCCCACCTTGCTGTCCCGCGGCTCCTTTCCGCCTCTTCTTCCTCCGCTTGGACTTGCTCCACTTCCAGGGCTTGAAGAGGAAGCCGATCTTGGCCAGGTTGCGCCTCTTCCGGTGACGACGGCGCTGGATGGCCGAGGTGGCCGACGGCGGCGGCGGCGTCGACGACGACCATGTCGACGACGACGCCCCGGACGTCGACGACGACGCTCCCGACGCCTCCGGAGAGCGCGCAGACGTCATGGCAAACGCTGCTGGTCCTACAAAAAAAAAAAACAGATTGAAATCTTGTTCTAGTAATAAAAAACGTGGAAGTTTTTCTACTCTGCCAACCAAATGAGCTACTTTGTCTTGAGATGTTGACATGCCAAGACATTCTGTAATTCCTTTTTCGTACTTATGTGTGCATGCTGCCACAACCACTCATTCTCTGCTGCACCGAGTGATTAGGCACTGCGACCAGGTACACGAGAAATTACCATAAAACTACCATTTTTTGCATTTTTCTGTTCTTAAGTGCCGTTAGCCCTCGTCCCATTGCGTAGCAGCAAATCCTCTTGCTCTTCTTACCCTTGGGTTGCCTCCCCCTCGAGTGAGAGGAGGGGGGTCTGGGCGCGGCAGTCACCGTGGACGCATCCTCACACCGGGACTGGACGGGATGTGATGTCTGAGAGAGAGAGAGACAGAGACAGAGATGCCGAGGACACGAGGCTGTGGACTGTGATCCCGCCGGCGCGGAGACGACCAAATCAAAGAACGGACTGTGTTATTGTTTCTCTCCTTCACCAGTCAACAGCAGCTTCGTTCCTTCTTTCATATGATTTCAGTCCCCCTTCCCTCTCCTTCTCCCCTCCCCTTCTCCTCCCGCTCCCCTCCTTCCTTCCTCCTTTGCCTTGCGGCTGCGGGCCGCCTCCGCCTCCACCTCCGCCTTCGCCTCCGCCTTCGTCTCGTCCGTTGAAGAGCATGCACGAGAGCAAAGAGGTCTTGGGGGCGTCTCTTCTCCTGCTTGTGCCCAAATTCAAATTAAGTTAGACAACCGTCACTTTCCCTCTTTTTTTTGCAAAATAATTCTCGAAGCATTTTTTTTTTAGCCACGTTACAGTTTCGAA
>JAAUYM010118925.1_pt1 | contig 10263 bp, 21 predicted proteins | sample 7278001 | NCBI WGS metagenome assembly JAAUYM01 (sample SAMN14350224, study PRJNA611818) | marine sediment metagenome | isolation source: surface marine sediment (1.8m) | place: French Polynesia: Moorea | collected 2018-08
TCCTGGCGACCTTCTGCAAGATCTCGTTCTGGGCCTCGAGCCTTACGTTCTTCTTCCAGGTGGAATAATTATTGTTCTTGAGAAGCTGCTGTTCATGTTCGGTAAGGGCATAGAGGACAAACTCGACCTCTGAATTTGTTAGCTTTACAGGATTAACTGGTTGAGCTTTTCCATGTTTAAGTTGCTTTTCGGCAACTTGGTAATCTTGTATATCTTCCTTTATAGTTGTTTTTAGCTTGTATTTTTCTAAATACTCTTTGAATCCTATCAATTTACTGATGAATTTATCTTTGGTCGCTCTTCTAAGTCTCGAATCTGACGCAAGCATGGAATTAATTGCTTGTTGACTAACGCCAATTATTTCAGCTAGTTCCTTTTGATTGATATCATATTCTTTCAAATATTCTTTGAGTGCCTCCCGGAATGTCCCAGATTGCTTGGTATAATATTTATTTGGCTCAGCATAAAGCTCAATATCCCCTTCTCCCTTGAGCAACCAATCTTTGTTTATTCTTAATTTTTCTGATATAATATTAATGTAGTAGTCTTTTAAGTTGTTCTTCTGAATAGCTTTTCTAACAGCATCACCACTTATTGAGCCTATAATTTCAGCTAATTGCCTATATGTCAATCCTTTTTGACGTCTTATATATTCAATCCTATCTTTAATTGTATCAAATTTCATTTATTTAAAATCAATATAAATAAATAATAAATATTTTTAATCTTTTATTTTCTTATTTATTCTTGTATATTTGTCCTGTACAACGAAATAAAGATACGAAAAGCCATGGAAGTCAGCAGCATTATAGACAAAGTACCCTTCAAAATAGATGAAGCGCACAGGTTGCGACTGGAGCTCACCTGCACCAGGTGGGTAAAGGCACAGGACGGTGGGAACCGTCTGGAGTACATCAATGACCACCGCGAGATGACCGTCGATGAGACGATGCTGCTCTTCCCAAAGGCAGACCACGGCTATCTGGCGAACGACTGGGGTTCCTCGGCGACCAAGATGTCAATTGATGAGCTAAGGGCCAGACTCGAGGAGCGGGACGTGGTATACAGCGTGGCCTTGGAAGGTCACTATCCCACCTTCTTCCCCAAGGTGAGGACAAGGAAGGAGTTGAAGGAGTATGCGAATGCCGTCAGATCTATGCCGTTGGACTAGGCACACAAAACACTATGGACATGGACATAAAACTCAACGTAAGACAATTCTCTGGAAGGCTCACCATGGACTACAGGGTGCTGCCCGAGGTGCAGGGCGAGGATGTCACCCTCAAGCTCCTGGTCTCCTTGAACGGGCGCTCATTGCAGCTCGACGAGGTGACCACGACCCTTCCCTTCGGGAACGAGCGCGACAAGGAGTTCGACAGGGCGCAGTTCGAGGAGAACCTTCGATATGCCCTACATACCGCTCAGGAGCGATGGGGGATGGAGCTGACCAAGGCAAACCTTAAAATAGCATAGACATGGAATTCCACTTCGAGACAAGCAATCCCCTGCACATACATGACCTGAGGCTCAAGAAGGTGCGGATGGGCTTCGAGGAGCTCGGGTTCATGGCCTTCCCCATGGAGGAGGTCGCCAAGCTGTACCCGGACGGGCATCACACGCCCATACTGCGGTGGTGCGATTCCGTGAGGAACACATGGTACGGCAAGTCGAGGGTCAGTGCCAATCTGGAGGTGCTGGAGAGGACCTTGGAACTGACCAGGGAGGAACCTATGGGCGAGGGCGCCCTTGGCGACAGTGCCAAGTAATGGAGAGGATGGCGCCCTCCCCAAAGATATTGCAGCATGATCAGCAAGCATACACTACTCGACCTTTTCTACAACGCCCCCAAGGAGGTGCAGCAGGGCTTCCTGCAGGAGCTGGGCGTGGAGCGCAAGGTGGAGAGGAGGCGCAGGGGCGTGGACATGGAGCTGGTCAACAAGTTCAAGCAGGAGATCATCTCAAAGTGCAAGCGGGTATGAGCCGGGACAGGGACAGGGCCATAAGGCTCACATCACAGATATTCATAGTGCTGGCCACCCTCTATCTGCTTGCGTTGATCCTTGCCACCCTTAGGATATTCCTTTATTAACAAAGCAAATATAGATTTATGGAACAGACCTTAGAACTTATCAGATTGGAGGAGCTCACACCGAGGATGCTCCCAGAACTCGTCGGATGGAAGGAGAGACAGCTCAAGGCCGTTGACGACAACCCATTCGTGAAGATAGTTGACAGTGCCACCTATGAGGAGGCGAAGCGCGCCCGGACCGCCCTGGTCAAGGCCCGCACGACCGTCGAGAAGCAGGAGAGGCTCATCGCATCCAAGCTCAGGGAGCTTAGGGTCCGTGTGGGAGAGGCATCGAAGGAGCTGGTCTCCATAACCCTGCACCATGAGCAACGACAGCAGCACGAGGTGAAGCAGTACGAGGCAGAGAGGGAGCGTGTGCGGGCCGAGAAACAGGAGAGGGAGCGCAAGCGGAAGGAGGAGCTTCGCAACACCGTGCTGGAGATCCAGGCGAGGGTCATGGGGACCATCGATGGGATGACCTACGAGACCATCGAGAAGGTCACGCATGACATCGAGACCTTCTACAAGGAGGCCGACCCGGAAAGGTTCGGGGAGTTCGAGCTGCTCTACGAGGAGCACAGGAAACAGCTCACCAAGGCCCTGAAGGAAAAGGCGGCCCAACTTAGGGAGCAGGAGCGCATGAGGGAGGAGCGTGAGGAACTGGAGAGGATGAGGAGGGAGGTGGAGAGGGAGAAGATGGAGCTACAGAGGCAGAGGGAGGAGGCCCTCGCCAAGCAGCGTGAGGAGGAGCGGGCCGAAGAATCGAGACAAAGAGCTTTAAAGGAGGAGAAGGAAAGGGCCAAAAGAGAGGCCGAGAGGGAGCGGAGGGAGAAGGAACTGCTCCCTGACAGGGAGAAGCTGCAGCACTTCCTCGATTCGTTGGACTTCTCCGATCCCGTCCCAGAACTTGGGGACACGTCCTCAAAGAATCTTCTCGAGGGTATGCTGCGTGGCCTTGCATCCCTGAAGGGGGAGCTACAAACAGAATTGTCTAACTTAATTTGATATCGCATGGAAACAATGACAGAGACAGATGTCCAGAGGGCGGCGGGCACCGAGGTGTCCTTCCTGATCCCGGACACTGAGAGCCTGGGCAAGCTGAAGGGGTACGACACCCAGTTCAGCCTGACCCTAAAGTACAAGAGCTCCGACGACTGGGCGGGGCTCAAGGACCGGCCCCTCAGGGCATACTACATGGGGCTCAAGGAGATCCCCAACGAGGACGGCGAGCTCATCACCTGTGCGGTCTTCGTGAGCGAGCGGGAGTGCTTCATCAGTGGGCAGATGGTGTTGGTGGAGGCCGTACGCAACCTTGCCGCCAAGACCCCGGTAGAGGTGACCTACCGTGGCAAGAGGAACAACAAGAGCAGTGACGGCAGCACCATGCTCTTCGACGTGGAAAAGCTGGGATGATGGAGGCGCTGCTACAAGAGCTTCAGGAGGACGTCAAGGGACTTGACCTGAAGGTCCTGCCCACTCTCCGTAACAGGGAGGACGAGCGCAGGAGGGAGTTCGTCGAGAACCACAGGGGAAGGTTCACGGCCAGCGAGTTCCATCGCCTGATGGGATACGAGGACAGGGACGAGCTGCCCAAGGGCGCGGTCACCTATATAGAGGAGAAGGTGGTGGACACCCTAGTCACCGAGGCACCGCCGCATTTCACCTCACCGGACATACAGTGGGGCATCGACCACGAGCTGGAAGCCATACGGAACTTCACCAAGGACCGGCCGAGGAACATGGGCAAGGTCAGCAGGACCGGGGAGCATCAGGAGTTCATCAGGATGGGGGACCATATCGGGTGCACCCCGGACGGGAGGGTGGACTACCAGAACTCCGACCTGGTGGGCGGGGTCGAGGTGAAGTGCCCCAAGAGCCTCATCCACTACAGGTACCTCAAGGAGCTCAATGCGGAGACCCTGAAGACCATCAGCAAGGAGTACTGGTGGCAGATTCAGGGAGGGCTCTACGTGACCGGTTGGGACCACTGGTGGTTCATCAGCTACGACCCGAGGTTCGAGGACCCCGCACACAGGCTATTGGCCTTCATGGTGCCAAGGCACGAGGAGGACATCGCCAAGCTTAGAGGTAGGTTGGGGATGGCCATCGCACACAAGAGAAAGCTCCTGTCCAGTCTGAAGGGCTCGATGGTGCTGGCATAGGTCGAACAATATGAAACGAACAACTATGAAAGACAAAGCAAACATTGCAGAGCAAAGGGAGTACCTGGTGGATGCCGGCAGCGCTCCCATGGACCTAGGCGAGTTCAAGGAACTGGAGGACGCCAAGGCCTTCCTGGAAGAGAACCTGTTCAGCGTGCAGTCCCATCAGGTGGCGACACGCAAGATGCTCGAGGCGGAGCGCATGGACCTGCGTGACACCTACAACGACCTGATAGAGGTCGAGCTGCAGAAACGCAGGGAGCGCTATGCAAGAGCACTAAGGGATCTGGAGAGGGCGAAGTCCGCGGCCAAGTTGGCGGGGGAACTTGTGGGCGAGACCCTCGCTGAGGTGTACTCGTTGGTGGAGGAATTGAAGAGGGGGACAAAACAGGAGACGCTCGACCCCGAGAGCACCTTCAGGGTACCCTTCGACGGGCACCACTGTTACTACACCTATGCGGACGGGAGGTTGAGGCTTGCCCACAGACACCAGTTCGACCCTGACGACCAGAAGGAGCTGTTCGACCATATCGATGAGAACGAGCAGTTCCTGGTGAAGAACTTCGACGTGGTGTTCAAGGAGATGGAGGCGACCGAGGGGGGTTGAGGTCCATGGGCAGCTCGAGCTACATCCGCAGGGGCAGGGTGCTGAAGGTGGAGGGCCCGGTCGTCAACGAGAGGACGGGGTTCTGCAAGAGGCGCATCCACCTGAAGCCGACCAATGGCAAGGTGTTCTTCCCAGAGTTCCACTATGGCAAGATGGCACTTTTGGAGGGGGTACGGGAAGGTGACATGGTGGAGATAGTGTTCAACATATGGGGGAGCGGGACCAAGATGATCAACAACGTGGTGGTCGATTCCCTGAGGAAGTTGCACCACTCCAAAAACAAAGGCGAGGCACGATGACGCTGGAGCAGCAGATGAGGGCGTTGGAGGGGGCGGTGGCCCTCTACCACCGCAACCCGGAGATGCTGAGCATCATGAACAGGAGGTACATGGAGCTGGAGAGGGAGCTCGAGCGGGACCGGAAAGAGCGAAAGGACCACAGGATATGACCAAGGACCCAGCCTTCCTCTTCTACAGCAAGGACTTCTATGAGAGTACCCGCACGATGCTCCCTGAGGAGCGGGCGTGCTATGTGGACCTGTTGATCTACCAGCACCAGAACGGCCATATCCCAGAGGATGTCAGGCGTGTCCAGATGTACTGTTCGGGGATAGACCAAGCTACGCTACAAGCTGTGCTTGAAGCTAAGTTCAAGCTGACCTTGGAGGGGTGGTACAACCCTCGCCTGAGAATGGAGATGGAGAGGCGTGAGGAGTACTCCACCAACCGGTCGGACAGCGGGCTGCTTGGGCAGTTCTACAAGAAGGCAAGGCAGCACCTGTCCCAGCGTGAGGTCGAGGAGGTCAAGACCTTCGTTGTCAGCGAGTTCGGGAAGGATAGGCTGGTGGAGGAGCTTCGTGCGGAGGAAGGTGAACATGAAGCTGTGCTTCTAGCTGTGCTTGAAGCTATGCTACAAGCTGACCTTAAAGGTAACCTTAAAGCTGACCTCAAAAAAAAGAAAGCAAAGCTTGAAGCTAAGCTTAAGCATATAGGAACTGTAACTGTAAATGAAAATAAAGATGAAGATGAAGGAAAGGGGGGTATGGGGGGAAAACAGCCTGACGTCCCAGAGTTGCAGATGCCCTGGGGGTCGGAGCGGTTCAAGGAGGCATGGGGCCATTGGCTGGCCTACAAGCGGGAGGAGTTCGGGTTCCGGTACAAGTCGGTGCGTACCGAACAGGCGGCCCTGTCAAAGCTCCAGGAGCTCTCGGGTGGCGACGAGGAGATGGCGCTCAAGGTCATGCTGCAGAGCATGGGCAACGGATGGAAGGGATTCTTCAAACTAAAGGACGGTGAGAAAAGAACAGGACGAAAGGGCAGTTCACCCTATTCAGACACATTCCTCAAAGGAATTGCTGACGGTCTACGGGCCGGTTAACTGCATGCGGCATGCCGGCAAGCTGGCCACCATCGAGGACGCCATGGGGTCGGTCGCCCCATCCATAGGGTCGGTGCAGCGGTACCAGGGCAGGGAGTTCGCGGAGTCCCTGGTCAAGGTATGGCTCGTGTACCTCAACACGATCCTCGACCTGAACAAGAAGATGAGCGAGGACCAGGTGGAGCTTTGCGCCATGACCGTCGTGGATGAGTATGCCAGCCTGAAGATGAGCGACCTAGCACTGATCTTCAAACGCATCATCTCCGGTGCCTATGGGGAGTTCTACGAGTCGCTCTCCATCGCCAAGGTGCTCTCATGGCTCCGGCAGTACTTCGACGAGCGTTGCGAGCTGGCCGCACGGTCCTCCCTTAGGGCGCATGAGGAGCACAAGGCAAGTGACCCGTTCAACATCTCCCTCAACACCAAGAGGGTGCTCAGGGGAGGCAAGACAAGATGAGCATGGGAAGGAAGATCACATTCACCGAGGAGATGGACGGATACCTCTGGGACAACTATCTGGAGGTGCCCATCAAGCGAATGGCCTCCCGCTTGGGCATGAGTCAGGTGCCCGTCAGGAGGAGGATGAGGGAGTTGAGCCTTGTGGTCCCGAAGGATGTGCTGGAATCGAGGAAGCGACACCACCGCTTCCGATCAGGGCAGGTGCCGGCCAACAAGGGCAGGAGGATGGAGGAGTATATGACCAGGGAAGGCATCGAGGGTTCTGCCCGGACCCGGTTCAAGAAGGGGAACCTTCCACACAACACCAAGCGGGACGGTGATATCAGCATTCGCAGGGACAACTCTGGGAGGTTTTACAAGTTCATCCGTGTGGCCATGGGAAAATGGGTGCACCTGCACAGGCATCTTTGGGAACAGGAGCACGGGGCCATCCCCAAGGGTATGGTGGTCAGGTTCAGGGATGGGGACACGATGAACTGCACCATTGACAATCTCGAGCTGGTGACCAGGCGAGAGAACATGAAGAAGAATTTCCATGAGCTGCCCAAGGAGCTCATGACAGCAAAGAAACTTATAACTAGGATACAGAACTATGAACGACCTAAATGAACTGAACAGCATCCTGTTCCAGACACTTCGGGGTGTCAGGGATGGGGAGATAGACAGCAAGAAGGCACAGTCCATCACCGCCGTCTCCACCAACATCATCAACAATGCCAAGGTGCAGCTCCATGCGTACAAGGCTACACGGGGCAAGGTGGGCTCCGGAATATTCGGGACCACCATGCCGGCCATAGAGGAGGGAGCGAGGAACAAGGACCAGTATGGGCAGATGATGGAGTTCGCCCTGCAGCTGGGATACAAGAGTGTCGCCCAGGCTATGGAGAAGATGGGCAAGGCAAAGTTCGAGAAGGCCTTCCATGCACGGAAGAAGGAACAAGGGACAACAGTGCAGAAAGATGGATGATACTTTGAAAGATGACAGCCCGATGCCCTGGGGCCAGCACAAGGGCACCATAATGGAGGACATCCCCGCAGCTTACCTCCTATGGTGCTACGACAATGACAAGTGCTGCCCCCGGGTGAGGGCCTATGTGGAGGACAACAGGGACGTCCTCGAACTGGAATTGAAAAGAAAGCAAGGATGAGCAACATTGGGAAGATACTCGACGAGGTACTCTACGAACTGGACCGGGCAGAGACGCTACATCCGGACTGGCCCCTGGATCCCCTGCATCAGATCGCGATCGTGAACGAGGAGTCCGGTGAGGCGACACGTGCCGCCCTGCGGTTCGTGTACGAGGGAGGTGACCTGGGGGAGGTCAGGAAGGAGCTCGTGCAGACCATGGCCATGTGCCTGAGGATGATGGAGAATCTGGACATGGTGGAGAGGTGAATGCCTTGCGAATGGGTCCAACTGACCATAACATTGCTATGAGCGGTAACAGCAACAGGATAATTGCATTCAACTATTTCGGTGGCAAGTTCACTTGGCTCGACCACCTCTATGGCGAGTTCCCGAGCGACCTCACCCATCTGGTCGACCTGTTCGGCGGGAGCTTTGCGGTCTCCCTGAACTACCGGGGGAGGGTCATAAGGACGGCCAACGAGATCAACGAGGAGGTGACCAATTTCTTCAAGGTGCTGAGGGACCGTGAGACGGAGCTGATGGAAAGGCTCCTCCTAACGCCCTGCAGCGTGGCCGAGTTCGACCAGTGCTGGGAGAGATGCAAGGACGAGGTGGAGAGGGCCCGCAGGTTCTACGTCAGGGTCCGGCAGTCCTTCTTTGGGCTGGGGATCCAGAAGAGGAGCAAAGGGTTCCATCTGGCGAAGACCCAAGTGAACTGTCGGGGTGGCGAGACGGTCAGCAAATGGAACAACTCGTTGCTCAAGCTTGGCGGGGTTGCGAACGCTATCCGAGAGAACTTCCAGATCACCAACTACGATTACAGGATATGTATAGACAAGCTGGATTTCCCCAAGGCATTCTTCTATTGTGACCCTCCATATCCTAAGGAGTGTAGGAGGTCCTACAACGACTATGCCTTCGAGTTCAGCGACGACGACCATGCGGAACTTTCCTATAGGCTCCATGGGATCCAGGGCATGGCCATGGTGAGCGGGTACGACTGCGAGCTGATGAACATTCTTTACAAGGACTGGAGGAAGGTGAAGTTCCCTGTGAAGCGGAACAACATCCGTTCCGGCAGGGTGCAGGAGGTCGTCTGGATGAACTATGACAGGCCAACTGTGCAACAGAGAATGTATTTCGAATATTGATTATAGACCATGAAGAAAAGTGAACACTATAATTCGAAGGCTGCTGAGGCCGAGGGCATCTATGAGAGGATGAGATACGATGGCCTTGCTTTGAGAGAGACACGGTGGGAGCGGTTCGAGGATGATTGGCTGGCAAGGTTCCAGGAGAGGTTCAAGGTTGAGAAGAGAGAGAACGGGAGTTACTCCATCGATGCGGGTGAGCATGGTGTCCTGGACTACTATCCAAGGGCGAACAAGGTGCTACTGCGTAAGAAGAACAAATGGATAAAGCCCGGACTGAGATGGCTCGTGAGAAATCTACTCAACGGGCCAGTGAGCTGACAATAAGCGAGGCCATGTCCATCTGCCTCAAGAACGGCATCAAGGCATGGGTCGTCCACGGCATGAGGGGGTTCCTGATCTACTATTCCATAAACGGGAAGGTCAGGCACTACAACAAACGGTTACGCAGCAACAGGGAGGCCAATGAGGCGTTGAGGAAGACGTATATTAATTTTGCAAACAAATTCACAATTGATACTAAACCAAAAAAACATCGATGATCATGAATAAAATAGATACCACTAATCACACCAAGTATACTTTAGAGTTTATCCTTTCCGAGGCGGACAAGATATCCTCAGGAGTAAAAGATACGATCAAAACAAGTGTCAACAGGTCTTATGTGGCACTTGCCATATACGTCTCACTAGGCTCCTATTCATTTTTAAAGGTTGTTTTGGAGGATCATACCTTTGCGATTCCATTATTGGGTGCATTGGTGAGTGGGGTTGTCCTTTATCAAAATCTGACCCCAAGTTTGTTCACTTTCAGGGGGTCACTTCCTGAGAAGCTGGTAACACCCTATTTCGAAGAATTCGACGGAGATGACCTTGAGAAAGAATATCTTTCAGTGCAAATAGTTAAATACAATAAGGCCACAAGGGATAATTTGAGACTTTTGGAGTCCTTGGCAAAAAGGTTCAACAATTCAATCAAGATCCTACTTGGATTCCTTGTTGTTTTCTTCCTTGTCTTCTTTTACCTTCATGTTTAAAGAGATAATGCTCGTTCTTGTGTTAGGGACCTCGTCTTTGGTCCTTTTTGGTTTCGCACTCTTTTTTCCATCTTTCTTTGGGTTAGGGATACTACTTTTTTTCATAGTTTGATGCCTCTTAAATTATTCACTTGGCCATATAGAAAAGGTCTCTCGGGCAAGAATCAAACCTAAACAAAAATAACCACAATAAAAGTTTGCTTATAGCAAACTTTTATATATCTTTGAAACCATAGTTTGCAAGGGCTCTTTGAAATAGCGATCAACATCAAAA
>JAAUYM010004573.1_pt1 | contig 10261 bp, 9 predicted proteins | sample 7278001 | NCBI WGS metagenome assembly JAAUYM01 (sample SAMN14350224, study PRJNA611818) | marine sediment metagenome | isolation source: surface marine sediment (1.8m) | place: French Polynesia: Moorea | collected 2018-08
AGACCTAACAACCCTGGTTTTAATCATCCCAACCTTGTCTTCAATGCTAAGACCTCCTCTGTCGCCCTCCTCTTCTTCCTCCTCCCTCTCCACCTTGTCGAGCTGACTCTTGGTCACCATGGCCTCCACAGTCATCCAGGCCACCCTCGCCTTCAAGAATCTGAACAAAGAGAAAAAGTAGTTGTGCCTGCGCCCCTAACCCTACTTGTCCCTCCTACCTCGCTCTTTTGGCCTGCGCCTCTGCCTCCGCCTTGCCGGCGCAGGCGGCAACCTCTCTGCGCGCCAGGCCCTGCGGGTCGAGCCTGGCGCGCAGGGCCCTGTGCAGGGAGGCCAGGCCAGGCAACAGGGAGAGCTGGTGCAACAGGGGGTGCTCGGGAGAGCGAGCGGCGGAGGAGGTCATAACGGTCAGGAAGTTGTACTAAAGTGGAGTGAATGAAAAAACCCTTTTGTTTTGATTTTAAATTTTTGAGGGAAAGGCACAGAGATCGGTTGTCAGTGTTGCCAGATGGATACCAAATCGGACCCCAAATTATATCAAAAGATACCAAACTTTTGCTTATTCCTTTACTGTTATCCAAAAAGATACCAAATAAGATACCAATAAATAAACCAAAAACTAGACGTGTATTCTTCCTTTTCTTTGAATTAAAACAACTACCCAACCAATATTGGTATTGTTAGGGGCATGTCTCGGTGGCGATAATAGTGATAGTTAGCGCAGGGGTCAACATTTGAGTTGCAATAAGGTTTTTATATCACTTATACAGCATTAGAACGCCAGTGCAGGTGTTAGAATAGTGGAAAAAAACCTTATTGCAAGTTATCACTAAATTCATGCTAGCGATATTGGTTGGGTAAATAAATAAATGATGAAAATGTTATCATTCTACACTTTTTTCCTAAATTTTGTTCTCTAAAAATATGGAATAATAACTACTTTATTTCCCAACTTTACTTTATTTCCCATTTTTTACTTTATTTCCTGATTTTTACCTTATTTCCTGATTTTCACCTTAATTCCCAAATTTCAAAATCAAAACGTTTGCTTGCTTTAGACATTAAGAAAAAAGATACCTGGTATCCTCGCTCAAATTTTGAATACCAAGTAGCGCCAAATTATACAAATTTGGTATTAAAGGATACAATCTGGCAACACTGTCGGTTGTTTCCTATGGAGCTAGCTAAGGTTGAACAAAGACAATAAGAGCTAGCGCTGCGTAGTAGCAGCAACAACAGCGCACAGGTGACAGGCAGACAGACGGGCAGAGTGGCAACAGCAACAACACACCACTGTGGGCTGTGGAGTGGAGAGAATCTCTACTCTACGACTGTGGTCGACTGCGGCCTGCTGTGCTGTGGCGCTGCCATTGGCCTCTTGGCCTCTTGTGGTTGTGGTTGTGGTGTGGGTGGGTGGAAAGTGAAAACAGGGATCATCGGCACACGGAGAGGTAAGTTGAGAAATAATGATTTTTTTTTTAGGGGAGGAGGTGTGTTGTGTAATTTCTGTGAGGCCCCTCTCCTTCTTTCTCCATTGCGCAGTCGGGAGGGGCTTTCTAAACTTTTTTTTTTCTGTCCTGCAACGAGTGGATGGAGGTCTTCCCCCCCCCTTTTCCTCTTTTAAAGAGAAGAGAGAGCTAGAGAGAACGTAGTGGGTGTTGGGGTAGCGAGGCTGCTTTCCACTTTCTTTCTCTCCGCCTCCCCATTGGTGTGAGGGCGGGGCGGGGCCTCCAGCAGGAGGAGCAGTTGGTGAGATCAGTTGAGTTGGCAGCAGCCTAGCTGAGGGTGACGACGACGCATTCCGACGACGGCAATTAATTGTCGTCCCAGGTGAGAGAGTCGCTGCGGCGCGCTGGAGACGATGCCGAGCAAGTCCGAGGAGTGCGTGCAGGTGGTGGTGCGCTGCCGGCCCCTCAACGAGAAGGAGGTTGAGTCCGGCCACGAGAGATGCGTCCGCGTGGACCCGTCCCGCGGGGCGGTGGACGTCCGCAAGCCGAGGGCCGGGCCCACCGACCCGCCCAAGTCGTTCGCCTTCGACGCCGTCTACGACTGCAACGCCGGCCAGGCCGACCTCTACGACGAGACGTTCGCCCCGCTCGTCGACTCCGTCCTGGCCGGCTTCAACGGGACCATCTTCGCCTACGGGCAGACGGGCACGGGAAAGACCTTCACCATGGAGGGGGTGAGAGACGACGAGGAGAAGAAGGGCGTCATCCCGAGGTCGTTCGACCACGTCTTCTCGCACATCGCCGCCTCCAGGGACGAGCAGTACCTGGTAAGGGCCTCCTATCTGGAGATCTACAAGGAGGAGGTCCGGGACCTCCTCTGCAAGGACCAGGCGAGGAGGTTCGAGCTGAAGGAGAGGCCGGACACCGGGGTCTACGTCAAGGACCTCTCTTCTTTCGTCTGCAAGAGCCGCTCCGAGATTGAGCACGTGATGAGCGTGGGCAACCAGAACAGGAAGGTGGGCCCCACGGACATGAACAAGCACAGCTCTCGCTCCCACGCCATCTTCATCGTGACCGTGGAGTGCTCCAGGGAGAACGAGGAGACGGGCAAGGCCCACATCAGGGCGGGGAAGCTCAACCTGGTGGACCTGGCTGGCTCGGAGAGACAGGCCAAGACCGGAGCCGTGGGAGAGAGGCTGAAGGAGGCGATCACCATCAACCTGTCCCTGGCAGCGCTGGGAAACGTGATCTCGGCGCTGGTCGACGGAAAGAGCACGTACATTCCGTACAGGGACAGTAAGCTGACCAGGATTCTGCAAGACTCCCTCGGCGGCAACGCCAAGACCGTCATGGTGGCCAACATTGGCCCGGCGGAGTACAACTACGAGGAGACAATCACCACGCTGAGATACGCCAACAGGGCTAAGAATATTAAGAACAAGCCGAGGATCAACGAGGATCCCAAGGACGCCTTGTTGAGGGAATTCCAGGAAGAAATTGCGAGACTGAAGGCGAGACTTGACAGTAAGGGAGGGGGAAGGGCTGGGAGCGGGGGAAAGAGGAGGAAGAAGCAACGCAACAGGGAAGGAGGGGCCATGGACAGGTCAGACGATTCGGTCCTCTCGTCACCAGAGCCGCCGTTTCTGGACGAGAACGAGGAACTGAAGAACAAGCTGGCCGTGGAGAGGGACTTGTTGGAGAACGACACGACCATGTTGACGGCCGAAAAGGAGAAGCTCCTGGCGGACTTGACCAGGAAGGAGGAGGCTCTGACCAAGGCGAGGAAAGAGCAGGAGGCAGTCAGGTCCAAGATCAAGGCCATGGAGTCCAAGTTACTGAAAGGCGACGGGGCCGAGAACAGCGGCGGGGGGAACATCATGGTGGAGAGGACCAACGAGCAGCAGAAAGAGCTGGAGAAGCGAAGGGCCGATCTGGCGGAGAGGAGGAAGGCGGAGAGGGATGCGAGGAGGCAGCTGGAAGAGAGGGAGGAGGCCGGGGTGGAGATGGAGAAGACCTACACGAACCTGCAGCAGGAGGTTGATGCCAAGACGAGGAAGCTGAAGAAGCTGTTCTCCAAGCTGCAGGCAACGAAGCACGAGATCTCCGACGTCACCGAGGAGTACAACCGCGACCGCAGGGACCTGGAGGAGACGCAGCAGGAGCTGCTCAAGGAGCTGAAGTTGAAGTGCCTGATGATCGAGAACTTCATTCCTCCTGCGGAGAAGGGAAAGATTCTCGCACGTGCTCGCTTCGACGAGGAGGAGGACGCTTGGACCCTGACCCAGCCAGGCCGCACCTCGGCAAACACCATCTCCAAGCGGCCGGTCTCTGCGGTGGGCAACCGCAGGCCAGTCTCCGAGTACGCCAGGCTCCTGAGCAGCACCTCCGCGGCCGTGGGACAGGTGGACGCGGCCAGGTACCGGGGCGAGAATGTGATGCGCCTGGGCCTGGACCACGCCGGGCGCACCACCAGGGACTACGAGGGCCCCGCCGTCGCGCCGAGGGTGCAGGCGGCGCTGGACGCGGCCATGCTCAACGTGGAGCCGGACATCGACATCGACGTCGGCGCCCTCAACAGCAGCGTCAACAGCGTGGCCACCAGCGTCGTCAACAGGATGCGGCACAGGGGGAGGAAGGGTCACCACGGCCCAGCCTCGTCCTCCGGCGGCGGGAGGCCTCCCCCGCCGTCGTCGTATCCGTCCTCTCGCGGCCTCGTGCCAAAGTGAAAGTGGCAGGCTCCAACCAGTGGTGGCGGTGGCGGTGGCGGTCCTTGCCGCATCCAAGACCAGGACAACGGCATGACCTCGAGTCGACGTTTCCTGAAGAGGTGGCGGCAGCAGGAGACGCTCTGTTCCTTCCTTCTGAACTCACTTGCGTTCTGCGCATTCCTTCTGTTCTTCTTACAACTACTGATTTGTTATGGGTGTGGAATGCTCGGGAGTTTCAAGAACTAAGCGGGTTTTTTTTAAAGGAGATTCAGGTGGAAGAAGAAAAAAAAACGTGTTAGCGAGGAAGATCTGGAGGGCCTTTTTTTGCGTTTTCTTATGAAGAACAACATCATTTCTTTTGGAGGAAGGGCCACACGGCACCTGGTTGGATTGGAGCCTTTAAGCCGAAACATTCCGTCCATTAGTGATAATAAGAGATCCTCCTACAGTTCACGAAAAACTTATGCTGAACCCAACAGTCATTAGGTTTTTTTTCTTCTCTCCTTTATGGACGAATTCAGCAAGACAGAGTGTGTATAGCCAAATGTGTGTGCTATAAAGCGTGCTTTATTAAAACGTTTGACTTCGGTGTTGACGAATCTGCCATCCACTCTCATTTTTGCTTCTCACCCCCCTCACGCTCAGGCCCGCAGGCAGGAGAGACAGACGATGTCTTCCCCGCGATCGGTGTCCAACGCCAGCCCGACCAACACCGAGGGGCTGGAGAAGTTCTTCCGCCGCTTCTTCGTCAAGGCCGCCCAGGTCATCATCCAGTCCAGGCAGAACGACAAGGTCTGCACGAGGTCGTGCGGGCTGCCCACCTCCAATGAGTGGTTCAGCCTCAACATCAATGTGAGTGTGCCTGCCGCTTTCCCCTCTTGGCACCTTGCTTTTGCATTCCCGACCAATATTGATAGCTTGCATTTTGTCATGGGTTGTCCTAATGACGGAGCAAGTGTTAAAATAGTGAAAAAATAACCCTTAGAGCAACCTAGAGCAACCACTACCACTATGGGCATAGCCGTTGGTGTGGCTCTAGTGGTAACCAATACTGGTTGGGTTCACCCGTATAATAGTTGCAGTATAACAACAACCTCAACTTGGTGAAGTGACGACAAAGCCTGTCCTTTTGTAGGAGGAGCCGGAGATCCATCGCTGGGCCAAGAAGAACTGGGACACGTCGGTGCTGGCCAACACCGACAGCGGCTTCTTCCTCCTGAGCTCCCCGCTCTGCATAGAGATCAGCCTCGACACCAGCGAGGGAGACAGACTGGTACTGGAGCAGTGGTGAGACGGCCGGGCGGGATTTTTATGGGCATGGGGGAGAGAGCGAGAGCGCTAACGAGGTGTCCCCCCCCCCCCGAAATTAAGGGTGTTTTCTCTGCGTCGCCCGGGCGAGGAGGAGACGCACCGCAGCCAGTTCAGCGACACCATCTACAACCGCCTCAGCATCCTCCTCAAGTCGGTCGTCGCCGTCTCGCGCGCCCTGCCGGCATACAAGTACGCCAGGAACCAGAACTGCGATTCCTACGTCTTCCTCTACCAGGTAAAAGGGTAGCTTTTTTTTCTTTCTTTCAAGTTTTGGCAATGTTGCAGGATCACTTTTACTATGTATGCACAGGTTTGCTCTCAAGAGCCTTCCTCCTCATCTCTGGGGAAGGAGTACCGATCAAATCCGGTAAGTTGAAAAGTTATGTACGGTAGGAGCACTACCTACCATGTACCTACGTACAACTTAACTCTTTTGGATGCCGCCAATTCAGACCACTTTTTAGGCATGAAATTAATTTTAAAATTAACAGATCGGCCATGTGGTGACGGACCTGGGAGCCCTGTGCGTGCGAGTAGACTATCGCACGTCCATGACCATCACTCCCTCCTCCGCGTATCCGTCCGTGGGCAGCGTCAGCCAGTCCACCCCTCACTCGGCTCCCATCTCCTTCAAGGGGTCAGCCGACAAGACCGCCGGCGGCGGCGGGGGTGGAGGGGGCGGCGTCGGCGGTGGCGGTGGCCCCGGCGACCCAGCGGGAGGCGGCCGGTCCGGCTTCCGCCCTCGCTGCGACACCTCCTCCAGCAACCGCATCAGCGACGAGTCGGAGGAGCACGGCGGCGGCGTCACCAGCGACGACAGCCAGGACAGGATCTTCCACGCAGACCCGGTCAACAACACGCCACAGCACCAGCACCAGCAGTCTAGGTATGACGTCTGTCTGTCCTGTCGGTTGGTGGTATGACTTTCTTCTTATTTCATTTTCATTCAGCGAGAGAAGAAGAAAGTTGAGTTTCGGAAGCGGCGCTGGCATTGGCACCGCCTCAGACGACTCGCACGGGGAGATGGGCAAGATCAAATTCGGCGCCTTCAGCCGCCTCAGCATCCAGGACGACCCTTCCTCGCCGAGCGCGCCCAAGAAGGCGACGGCGGCAGCGTCCGAGTCGGAGTCGGATGCGGCCGACCCTCTCATGGAGCTCTTCCGGGTGGAGAAGGAGACCGGAGACGAAGGCCCGGGCAAAGATCAGCCCGCGGCCCCCAGGCCCGACAGGCCGGCGACCGAGAGGAAGTTCTCCGCTGGCGCCGCCGACTCTCCGTCCAACAGCAGCCTGGGTTCAAAGGAGGACCTCCGCCCTCGCACGGCGTCGGCCTCCAGTCGCCGCAGCCTGGGCGGACTCAGCGCCGGGGAGGGGGCGGCCGTGGCGATGACACCGCCCAAGGCCAGGCTGTCGCCCTTCCTCACCACGCAGATGCAGAGGGCCAAGGAGGAGTTCGAGTTCCTGGAGCTGAAGACGCCCTTCTCCGCCGGGGTCGCCTCGAAGGGCGAGGCCGGCAATCCGTCTGTGGCGTCGTTGTCCTCAGCGGCGGCCGGGGACCTGGGCATCTTCTTCAAGGGCCCCTCTGTCCCGGCCTCTCCAGCCCCACCGCTGGGAACCATCTCGGAACAGCAGGCCTCTTCTGGCGCTGCCACCGTCCCCGGCAACCTCGCGGCCTCCGGAGGCTTCGGGGCTACTGCGGCAGAGGCTGGGGAGGACGGCGACTCTGTCGTGACGGCCACGGCTACCGCGGGCGCCCTGTCTGCCTCCTCCTCCGCGGCGGCCGCCGGGGAAGACGCCTTCCACACCTCCATGGTGGAAGAGATCAGCGGCTACGAAAGCAAGCAAGCGGAGATGGACGAGATGATCAAGAACCTCGAGACTAGCGAGTCCGAGTCCGAACTGTGGTGAAAGATTAAAAAAAAAAAGGCCCTCAAACGTGTCCCAACAGCGACTAAAAAGTGCGTCATATGTCATTCATTCTCACCCGCGGCAACTTTTTTGCTGTGTACCGTTTATTAAAGCAGGTCGATTTTTGTCCTGCTGCAATCTATGTAGAGTATAAAATCGGCTTCAGCAATTTCGTATTTTGATACCTTTATATACCATGTGATTGAAACGCAATCAGTGTGCTTGAGAACAATAATAACGATGATGATAGGAGTGGTGGTACTAATTTTGAACTTTCATATGATTCTGACTTCCAAAAGAAGTCTGCCTAGATTGACACAAACTATAGTCCTACTGTACATACATACAGTAGTACATGGTTGTAACGTCCTGTTTGTCCAAATCCTCTCGGATTTCATTGTTTTCCGAGAGGGTCCTTACAAGTCCCCCTGGGCAGGCACAGTGCCATTCTCGGCAGGAGTGGAGCATGTTCCGCCGAAGACGCCTGCATGTGGTGGAGGAATGCTCCTCAGATTTCTTACACCATGTTGGATTGTTGTCGTTTCCCTCTACGGGGATGTGGCTAAGGCCTCGGTTGAAGGTAAGCCCATCCACCCACCCCCTCTCTTTTTTTTTTTTTTTTTACTGAGGCTGCATGAGCACAGAGGCCTGCCAGCCAGCCAAACTTGTTCTCCTTCCCATCCTCCTTCTGCCAGATCTTCCTGGCCCCAACTTCCACCTCAACATCAATGTGTCTGGCTACGCAGGCGCCTCCTCGCTCTCCCGTCTCTACGAGATGTACGACGGTGGGGGCGAAGGCGACGCCGTCACCTCCGCCGCCGATGCCAGCACCACGGAGGAGGAGGACGAGCGCAGCACCAAGGACGCGGGAGGCAAAGACCTGGCAGCAAAGGCGACGAGCAAGGCGGCCGGGGAGGGAAAGGAGGGAGGCTCGGACCTTCCCAGCGTCGACGGTGACGAGTCCGGAGACGACTACGGCGAAGACTACGACGACGACGACCCCGTCGACGTGGCGGCCGACTCGGTGGCGGAGGCCGAGCACTACTCCAATCGCCTAGCCATCATCCACATCTCCACCTCCCTGAGGGCGATCAAGGAGAATCCAAACGCTCCAGAGGACGTCTTCAGAAGAGTTGTGGGAGCACACAGCGCCAGGTGAGAAAAGAAAAGAAAAACCCCACACATGGAAAAACTGTCTCTCCATTAGACTGACGGCTCTAGCGCACGCGTTCAGGTTCTTTGAAGGAGTGACAGCAAACGACACCGAGCTCGTGAAGGACTACGTGATGCAGACGATGACTTCTTCGGAGGCGGCGGGACTGAGCCTGACCCAGGCCAAGGTGCTGCTCCTGCTCTCTCTGCGTGGCTCCCTCAGGGACGTGGTGGGGGTGATGCTGGCGCACGGGCTGCAGCTCAAGTACGCGGCCAAGCTGATGCTGTCGTTGGCAGTGGAAGAGACGCGCATGCAAGAGATCCTGGCTTCCTACGAGAGGTCTCACCTGGCCATGGCGTCGTCGTCGCCGCCGACGGCAGAGGAGGTGCTTAGGAAGACGAAGGAGGTGGTGCTGTTGCTGCTGAGCGATGCCATTGTACGAGAGGTGCCCGAGGAGGCAGAGGAGGCCATGAAGACGGACCTCTTCCTGATGAAGATGGCCAAGTGGTTGCCGGGCCTCTACATCGACAGCTTCCGCGGTAGAGGGTTCGCCATGGAGGAAGTGGCCAAGCTCATGGCCAAGAAGGAAGAGCTCTTGGACGAGATACTTAGTCTCGGAAAAGAGATTGCGAAGGAGGCAACACCGAAGAACGAGCCCCCAAACAGGGCGGTGGAGAGGGCCGGCGGAGACATCAAGACGGGCGAAACGGACAGAAAGGAGGACCCCATTTCAGACCTGGTCCAGCTGGAGATCGGGACCGCCATCAAGGAGGGGGGAGGAATTGACCAAGGAGGGGGCAACAAGAACAACGAGTCCAACAATCAGATAAAGAGGAGCACGGAGGACGCCACCAGCTCGTGGGAGACCATGGAGAAGGTGGTGCCTTCCGTCGCATCCTGGGAGACGATTGAGCACGGCGACAACGGGGAGGGCCAGGGGAGCACTCCCGAAAGCGAAGAGGAGGACGCTGACGAGGGAGAATCGTCCAGGGAAGAAGACGGGGAGGGACACGAGTCAAAAGATTACTTCGACCCTCAGACCTACGTGAACGAGTACGACGACAGCGATCGCGGAGACAACGACTACGACGACGACGAGAACGAGGAGGACTACTTTGAGGGCGAGGAGGAGGAGGAGGGAGAAGTCGAGAGCAACAACAAGATCAAGACATCCCGGCACGACGGAGACCCTGGAAGGGGGGAGGAAGAGCGCAACACTAGAGACGACGACGTCGACGAGGTCATGGCCGACTCCAGCACGGCGTCCCTCCTCCCTCCCGTGACGGAGCGCACCTCCAAGAGCAGCGAGGAGAGCCAGAGCTACGATTCCCTGTACGACGACCTGGTGGACGAGGGGACCATCGGGATTTAGTACAATGAGGCACGGGCAACTCGCAAAGCTGAGAAGAGTAACTCGCATATATCAATCCAATTTTATATTCGCAGTAAGAAGGGTGCTTCAGAACAGAAGACGATTGCATATACTGTACCTACTACTACTACTTCAGGTTCATTTCAGGTCGCCTTTACGACCCAGTTCCGTCCGACGAGGCCAGTCCACCCGACGGGACTTTTAAGCTTACCAGCGTAACAAACTTATGAAAAAACTTGTACATACATGTACATGTGGTATCCTAATGACATGTTCCGTTACATGTTTAAAGCTGAATTTGTTACGCTCGTAAGTTTAAAAGTTCCGTCGGGCAGGTCAATGGCCTGTGGAACAAAAAGCAGTGACA
>JAAUYM010023366.1_pt1 | contig 10260 bp, 6 predicted proteins | sample 7278001 | NCBI WGS metagenome assembly JAAUYM01 (sample SAMN14350224, study PRJNA611818) | marine sediment metagenome | isolation source: surface marine sediment (1.8m) | place: French Polynesia: Moorea | collected 2018-08
TTAGTAAGTACCTGAAATTGCTGTGTGACGTCACCGTTTTGTAGTACAGTACAGTAGTAGGGCGGTGTTGTTCTGCCACTTGTTACGCAGCTTAGGGACCTGTGCCCGAAGATGTCGTAACTGTCATTTCCACAAAGATGTAGACAGGAGATAGTCGGTCGGAAATTATCATTTTTCGTTCGCGGTGGTGAAAGGACGGGAAAATGTACTCGTACGTACCTACGTTCCGCTTGGCGTGGCACCTACTGCAGCGAATAAAGAATTTTGCGCCTGACGTTAGATCGATCGGGAATTCACGCACTTTTTACACGTCTTACCTTGCTCTTAACTTGAGCACTTTAGCTCTCTTTTAAAAAAAATGAATGAAGTACTGATTGTAATTAAAACCATTAAAATCTGCGGGATTTTAAGGCATTACGTAGTAGCTGTCAGAGAAGTCATTTTCTTTTTTTTTCCGCCCCTCCCCCTTCTTCTCCTTCGATCTCTTCCTCCTGCTTTCCAGCACTGTGGTAGTAGACCTCCCTCCTCTCCTCTCCCGTCCCCTCCCCTCTCCTCCGCTCCCTCCCTCTCTCTTTTCTTTTGGCTTGTTCTCAGTCAACCAGGCGACGCCGACGAGTAAAGGTAGGAGAAAAAAAGGAAGAGATAAATAATACCACATACATACATACCGTTCACCCCTCGCCATACAAATATCCATAAAAAAAATTAACAGCGTTTTTTCGAGTTCATTTTCTGGCAAGGATACGCATGCATGCATGCTTTTTTCCCATACATTTTTTAAGGAGTTTGATTGTGAGGCGAAGGCAAAGCTACCTCGCATTACTTTTTTTTCGTGAGAGCCTTTTTTTTGCATGGACGGGAGGACAAATGTTAATTGTTTTGGCTGAGTAGGAAATGCGAGGAAGCGAAAGCTCGCCGCCCACACCACACACTCGCAATTATCAATATCAGTAGGTAGGTAGACAGATTGGTTAGGTAGGTACGCAATCGGGTGGGGGGGGGTGGGGGGGGAGGCGACGCATTTTCGTATCACGCGAGTGTGAGAATGGAAGAAGGAGGACGGAGAAAAAGAGACAATATTTCTTTCCCTCCCACTGCGTACTAGTACAGGTTAGCGCCAAGCCTACGCACACAGTTCGCCGGATACGGAGGGAAACTTGCTCTTGCGTTGTTTGGATCACAGGGGAGGAGACTTCTCTCCTCTTCCTTGTTTTTCTTTTGCACGTGTTTTTTTTGTGTGTGAAAGTTGCCCTGAATTCTCCTCTGCCATTATACGTAGTAGTGCATACGAAAAAAAAAATTCACACCGTCGTTGTTTGCGTCTCCTCGGATCATTTCATCTCTGGCATCCAGAAAGCTATCAAGATGACGAAATCTTTGAAATCTACGTCAGTTATTCTTTCTTTAAAAAAAATGAATCTAATTTTGCTCAATTAAAGGAAAAAGACTGCACGTTATAAAAGTGCCACACCGCACAAGAAGAAGGGTGTCTTAAGAGCTGAAACACCCTTGCTTCCATTTTATTGTCGTGTGGTTAGAGGATGAGGGGAAGGAGGAGGGGGGAGGGGGGTGACGAGGAAAATGACTGCACGCCAATATTGCACAATTTTTCTTTCAGCACGAACATTGGATTTCTTCCGGCAAAGATTTTTTTATGTGTCGACACATGCATCCGGGGTCATTTTGCGTAAGGGTCGGTCTTTCTTCCAAGAAGAGTAGAAACTTCCTGCACGGGGCTTGACTGCTTAAACAAAACTTATTTTTTTTTGTCCATCTCTGATGATTATGAACTGAGGCATTTTATTACCATTGTCCCCAACAGCAACAGTTGTTGCTCAGTGAATTAGTAGTGGTGGTATTAGATGGGCCGAAAAATCTCTCCTTCCGAGGCGTCTGAGGCGAAGAAATTAAGGTTGCAATGCGGCAGCAGCAGCAGTGCGTGCTCTGCGTGGTTGTATAGTACAGTACATGCTGCACCAGCCACGTCCTCATGCAGGTGGTCTCTTATTGTGGCATCTGACGCGATTCATTTGGTCCTTCACAGTTCTTGTACTACTGCGTTGGTAGGAGTAGTAGTCGCAGAGCAAAGTAACGGATAAATTGGAAATTTTCAGCAATTTCCAACACCAAAAAAAAAGTTAGGGTTTTATAATTGAAAATGTAGCTTTTTTGCCACCTTTCTCTTCCTTTTTTTTACCCGTCTCTTCCTTCCTTCTCTCCTCCATGTCCAACGTTCTGACAGTCCATTTTTCATGGTGGCGATCAACAGAAGTGACGTACATAATCTCCCCCTTCATTCCATTCTCCCTACAGTGAAATCTACATATTATCTATACTAATATACCTGTACTAATATAGCTATACACGGCTTTAAAAAAAAGCCCAAACAAAAAAGTTGTTCTTTAAGAAATACCTAGAAAATTTGAAGGAAAATAAAAAAAAATAGATGAAAAAATCCTAAAAGACCACACAAAGTGGCCATTTTGAGACAAATTTCATGAAAATATGTGCTTCAACAAAACATAGGAGACATGGACATCACTGTGATGATAATCTGTACTACGTACTATATAGTAAAGTTTTGGTAAGGACCCTCCAAAATAGGTACCTCTGTACTAAAATTTATCGCCACATTGAGATTCTACTGTGCTAGATTTATGCCAAGGGGCATTTAGAATCTTTCTCGCAGTTCTTCTCCTTGTCTTTATCTTGACAACTGAGATGTGCTTAGGCCGACTCTAGTACAGTAGGTACATACGAAGTACACATGTGCATGCATGGACTTCGTGACCCCTCATCTTGCAGCAGTCAAGAAGAGAGAGAGAGGGCCGGGTTTTTTGCACCTCTCCTCTTCCTCTTCCTCTCTTTCTTCCACGCTGAGGGCGCCAGCAAAAAAGGTTTTCATGCGCATGCAATTTATTTTTCTTCCTGCAGAGAACAGGAGGATGAGGAAGAAATCTTTTTCTCGAATGCCCTCTCTGACAAACACACACACACACACATGCATATTAAGATTTAGAAGAATTTTGTGCTAAATTTTCCAGAAAGTTTTCTCCTTCTAACGAAGACGGAGATGCCTGGAAAAAAATTTGCACCTCTGCTCTGCTCTTTTTTTATCCTACGAGAGAGTCTCCTTAGTTTTGCTTTTCTTAAGCATCTCGAGTGCTTCCTTCTCAGCTTTAATCGTCACATCAGAAGATTTAAGACGGAAGGGGGCAAGGAGGGGGAAGTGTAGTAAGAAAATGAGCACCTTAAATTAATGAAAGACGATCCGTCTCCTCCTTCCTCTCTTTCTCCCTGTAGCATAGTCGGAGGGTTGTGGCTTTGCTCAGCAAAGCGCATTTTCTAGTCGACACGCGAACATTTGAAGAACAGAGTGAGAGAGAGAGAGAGAGAGAGAGAAAGGGAGACCTCCAGGGAAGAAGGGCAAAAAAGGGCAAGAGAAAAAAATCACCTTCACATGCACTGTACGTACTGTAGTACACACATACGAGTAGTACAATGCGTGCAGCTTTTTGCCAAGAAAAAAATTGCGCAGAATTAGGAGGAGAAATTAGCGTTAAAACAAAATCCGCGATTCCGCTACTTCACAGGGAAAAAGGGGGGAAAGAGCGGGAATACCATCTCCAGTCTCCACCTGGCACAATAATTCGGGAAATATTAGATTCCCTCATGCAGCCCTGACTGACAGAGCTGGAAAAAAGAGGAGAGAGGGAGTGAAGAAGAAGGAAAAAAGACAGAGAGAGAGACTATTTGTGAACTCTGACCCGGACGAAGCCCAACTGCATCCTGTAATCAACTGCACACGCGTTGACTCCAGTGTCAAGGTGATGAGCTCCGCCATACGTACTCGTAACTACGTACGTACGTATGTTATGGTGCACAACACCTTTAACTGAGAAAGAGAAATTTCTTTTTATATCTGGAAAAGCTTTTTGCGGAGCAGATTCTCGTGGAAGACAGGCAGGTCCAATCAAGTTAACGGTCGTGGTGGGTGGAGAAAGAGGTGGGGGGGGGGAGCCATACGTAGAAGTGAAAAGGTGGGGTGGGTGGAAGAGAATGGCCTCTCCTAAAACGCCCCACGACCTAACGGGAAGAGCAAAGTTTGAACTCCCCATTTGCTGCATTCTCGCTGTTCCCCTCCACGGATCCCCCTTCTCTCTCTACAAAACAGGTTTGGATTTCAAACCCTTCCTCACCTCACCTTAACCCGACCACCACCACCACCACCACCACCACCACCACCTGAGTTCGCACACAGACGCGGAGACTTCCAGATACCTCCTCTCCCTCTCGACGTTTTATTAGCCCATAATTCTTCCTCCCTCTCAAAAGAACTCACTCCGGCTTTTAAGTATGTACTGCATAGCTGCCAACGGGGGGTCCGAGAAGCGAAATCTTTGGAGACTGAGAGAAAAAAGCTTGCAAGAAAATTTTTTCTCCCGGCTACCCAATCTCATTTATTATTATTTTTTTTTCGCGGTTGATTTCCCACAGTACTACCCAGTACCTGTACCGTACAGTACCAAATACTACTCACTACCTGGTGTATGCATGTAGGCTAGGGCAGGATTCTCTTTTTCTTGAGAAAGAGGGCTAGGGAGAGAGGGGGCAATCAAGAAAATTTTCCTGGCCGTAAAATGCGGTGCAATACCTCTGTAGAAAGAGCAAATTCCTCCTCAATTCTCTTTCTTTGGTGCGCCGCCCCCTCCCCTCCTCGTTCTTACCGCCCTTCTGTTCCGTAATTACTGAAAATTATCACGCAAGTAGAACAAAAAAAGTTAATTACCAACCAAGCAAATGCAGGAAAAGAAAATTCTCCGGTTCAAATTTGTCGCGATTTCTTTCATTTCCTGTTCTAATCACTTTTTATTCGCAAGATGAGAGGAAATGGGTGAAAGTCGACCTCCGTCCCTTCATTAAAGAAGATAATGGGGCACTTCACAAGGAGAGGAAGGTAGGGGAGTAATGGCAAAGAGAAGAAGACGGGGGAGGGAGGGGGGGGGAAGGAGATCCTTCCGAAGACCGATCTCCTCTCCCCAAGCTGAAGAAGACCGGGAAAAATGTCTTCTGTCTGCAAAACTGCACCCAATAAAGGTTAAATCGAGATTCCATTCCCGTTAAAATCTCTATCTACTCATTATCATAGTAGTAGTAGTTGTTGTTACTAAGTCTTCGCCATAAGGTGACAAGCAATCCTTTTGTCTTCCAGAAAGACGCTTTGTTGGATGTCAGAGATCTGAAACACGAGGATGCGTCGACGTCGTCGTCGTCGTCGGCGACATGGACAGAATGTTTGACCGCCTCGTCCGCCCCCCTCAGAAGGGGCAGCAGGCGCTTCTCCTGGTGGGGGCCGTCTTCTGCCTGTCCACCACCTTCGGCGTGCTCTCCACCTACGACAACACAGGAGGAGGGACAATCAGGAGGGAGGACTTCAAGGGCGGGGGCGACGGCGACGGCGGCGCCCACCAAAATCGATATCTGGATCGGAAGAAGGTGCTGGGATTGCCCCTGTGCCCACAGAGCAGGGATACGGGGAAGAAGGAAGAAGAAGGGAAGGAAAAAGAGGAGGAGGACGGGGAGTTTCGTAATGGGAAATTCCTTGCTCCGAGGGTAAAAGTTCACCACCGAGACGATGATGACGAAGAAGAAGAAGGGAGCAGTCCGCCCAGGGTGTTCGTGTCACTGTCAGTGTGCTGGTCCTCAAACACCAGGTTGCACCACAAGGGGGCGTTTCCGTACAGGCTGGCAACCAGGTATGGAAAGTGCGCAACCAACCATTTACTAATACAATTACCAAATAAAAACGTTTCCAACTTTGGGGTATGCACTAGATAGAATACAGAATCGCTTTGTTTCATCAGGTTGTCCGTGAAGTTGTGGCGTGCCAAAACCCCTTCGTTCACTCCCCTGGTCCAGGTGGTGCACTCCTCCTCCTCCTCCTCCCCTGAGCTCCGGTCCTTCGTGGATGGGCTGGAGTCGGACGGCGCAGTGGTCAGATTGGTGCACACCGAGGGAATGGACTGCGCGCTCAAATCGCAGCTAGTCCGAATGCTCGCTTTCAGGAAAGGATAATAGAAACTTTTTTTTTCTGCTGTTGCAAAACTGCACGACTAACCTTAATTCCCTTTTCTCCCCCCTCAGAGATCCTGCCATTTCTGCAGAAGACTTCATTGTGATTGGCGACGTCGACGCCTTTATCGTCCGAGGCGACATCTTCAGCAACCTCCCCGTCAACGGCAGCGACCCCGACAACAATAAGAACAAGCACCAGGTGTGGCTCTATCAGTACGAGGACGCGTTTCGCCACGAGAGCCCCTTCAGCATGTCGTTCGTGGCCATGAGGGCGCGGACCTGGCAGCAGGTGATGAGGGCGGCCGGGGGACCTGCCGACAGCGCAGAGAGCCTGGTATCCGCAAGCGCGTGCCAGCTGAACCTGCACTTTCGCTCCCAGTGGGACTACGACCAGCTCATCTTGAGCAGAGCCGTCCTCAAGTCCGGACTCTGCTCCGTGCCCAAATCCAACCGGCTTTGGGAACAGGTGCGGGTTGACCCGGACACCCTGGAGGATATCTCAGAGGAGGAGGCCAGAAACAGGGCTTTCAGTAAGGAGCTGAGGGCGCTGGTGGAGGGGGAGCAGGGCGCGGAGAAGAAGACTGTGGCGAAGCCCAGCGGGAAGCTTCTCAGCAAACTGCTGAGGACCCACGTCAACAAGCTCCTGTTCAACTCTGACGACGGCGACGACGACGACGAGGAGGAGGTGACGATCAAGGACGATCCCAGCTCCTCCTGCTTCTACGGTTTTGGCTGGGCCAACTGTAACCGTGGTAAACCGACCGTGGAGGGCGGGTGCAAGTGGTGGCATTTTTACCCGACGGATCGGGAGAGGGACCTCATGAGGAAGTACTACGAAATTCAAGACTAACAAACGGCATGTCGAAGAGGTTTTCGTCTCTCTTCCTGAAATCCCCCTTGGTGCTTGAAGTGCCTTTGAATTGTCTACCAACAGCAGAGCAGGAAAAGTACCTCTGCATAGTAGAATAATGTGTTTTTCTGTGAAGAATGAACAGGAGAAACTGCGCTTCTGTAACTACTAGAATAAACTGTTGGCGTAGAAACAAAAATTTAAACAGTGTTATGCCACGATGCCTTCCTTCACTACGTAGTGTGTGCACCGTATCTCTTTTTAGGTCAAGTCTCTCTCTCTCTCATTCTTCCTCTTCCTCCTTTGTCTTCTTTTCTTCTTTCCACACTCTCTTGCAACAATTCTTGCCTCGTCATTCCTTCCTCTATCTTTTTTCTTAGTCTTACCTTCTCCTTTCCTTGATTCCGTCGGTCATTTGGCGCCGGCAACCAAGGATTGGAGGCATCAATCTATTTAAATGTACACCTAGTAGTTGTCACTCTAAAAAAAAATCCATTTCTGGAAATAGCAGTGTGTGGTTGCAGTAGGCGTGCAAACAGGCCTCCTCTCTTTTACGACCACCACACACGCCTCTTAAGAGTATGCTGGTAGGGCACACCAAAGCGGGAGACAAAAGTCAACAATTCGCTTCCAAGAGAAAGTATTTGGAGAATGGGAGGAAAAATATAAGAAGGAAGACCAGGAGGTAAAGTGGCTGCATTTACACGTAGTAGAGACTTCATTAATCGAAATCAGCAAGCTCAGCAAGGCGAGCGATTGAAGATGAGATGAAGCCTTTGCGGTTGGCTGGCGACGATTTCTCGACATCGCAGCCGGTACAGAGGGGCGGAGGTGAGAGTGAGACAGGCCAAAGATTGATTTGGTCAGTTCCAGTTGTTGCTCTGTCATCGATCAACGTGTGATTGTAAATGATGAAGAAGGTGGGGGGGGAGGGGGGGGAAGCGGGAGAGACAGAAAGAAAGAGAATAGCGCACTATCACAGCAAACTGCACCTCCTACTAAACGGAGGAGCAAAATAACCGACCTTTTTTTCGCTGCCATGTACGTACGTACAGTACTGGAGACAAATTTCTAGCAACAACCTTTGCTGGAAATGCATTTTTTAAATAGCCCGAGTATGTATAGAACATTTATATAGTGTTGCCACTAAAATACGAGTAGTACTAGGTACTACATCTTACGGTGCACTTCGGAGCAGAAGTCGGACTAAACAAGAGAAAAACATCCTGAATGAAAGAAACAGTTGGGAAAGAAATTCCACGTCCACCCCCGCCCCTCCTACGGATTTAGCGGGGTGACACTACTAAGTTCCTCCTCATGTCCTCCCTCGCCGTCTCCTTCGTTTTTCTCTCCGTTCTTCTCCTCATCGGCGTCGGCGTCTCCGTCGGCGCTGGTGTCGGCCGCGTCGCTGCCGACCGTCTTCCCCGGCTTGACAGAAGACTTCTTCTCGTCCTTGCCGTCGTTTTTTGGGAGGAGGTCCGCACTCTCCTTGGGCACGTCCTCCCCTTCCTCTTTAGTCTTCGACAACCTTCGCTGGTTCCGCTGCTGCTGCTGCTGCTGCTGCTGCTGCGGGAATCTGCTATCCGTGCTCATCTCTGTGGTGGCGATGGAGACCTCCTCCTCCGAGAACTCTGGGACGAACCACTCCTCTTGCCTGGACAGCGGCATCATAAACTGTGTGGACGGATGCACAACATTATGTACAAGTGCGTGTGGAGGTCGCATTCTGTGCTCACCAGGATGGAATCCTTTTCGTAAATCTCCACGGCCGGGTACGCGCAGAGGCCCCTGGACGCAATGTAGTGCTTCAGCTTCGGGTACACCCTGGAGATGGCCAGGTAGATGGAGATGGTGGTGCGGAAGGGGAAGCTGGCCAGGACGGCGTAATTTGGCCGAGGAAGGTGAGCAATCTTGTACCTGAACAAAAAAGATTTTCTTTGCCGTCGGGGAGATGTAACATGTTCCCAACCAACAATGCACTCTTAAAAGGCTTCCTACTAAGCTCCGATGCAGAAATATTGTTAATACAGTAGAATACGGATAGGATCACTGGATATAAGGATCAGACGCTTATAAGGATCAAAACCTCATGTACCAAACCAAACTAAAATTTTACTTCATAAATTTTGACGGATATAAGGATCAGTGATCAGGTGAGCCAATGGATATAAGGACCAAAATGTTGCTACTGATGCCATTCTTCCTTGTTTCTCTATGCACGCATGTGCAGAGAAACGCGGACAGTTATTCCTTGTTACAGTACACAAATTGGTTAATTGTTATGTTTGTTTGTTTTGACTCTGGGACCTACTCTCACTTATGTTTTTTGTCATTTTAGCCCATTTCCGCTGTGGAGAGTTGGAACAAACTGCCACTTGACTATGGCATAGTCCACTTCGGGAAAATTGCCAGACCTGTTGCACTTCCTGCTGTTGCTGCTTGATGAAGACTTGATAACTTCCTGATCCTTCAATGTGCGGCAGAGGACTGCTTGTAAAATCCGAAACTTTATTGCCGTGGCCCTTTGACTGATCTTGCCCAGGCAATTATATGCCTCCAAGTTTGCTACACAGATTATTTGATCGTTTTGATCTACTATGTGATTTTGAAGCAGAAATGACTAAAACATTTGGACAAAACTTGACCCAAACTAAAATTAGTCAGTTCTTTGTTAAAGATAAATAATAAAACACTTTTTCTACGTCTTTCTTTACTACCAATGGTTATAAGGATCAGACGGTTTTAAGGATCAAAACCTGCTGTCCCAAAGTGATCAGTATTCAGTATATATCAGTATTCTACTGTATACACGGACTGAGCATACAAATTGGTGCCAATCGTGCAAAAACGTGTATGCAACTTGTAACCTACATACTCCAAATGAGCTTCCATTTTGCATACCACCGTTGGTGGTTGGGTTGCATGTGCCATCCCTCCTTCCTCTCCTCTCCTCTCACCCGTTGGCAACCATGAGATCCATCTCTTGGTGATCAGGAGATGCGTCTTCGCCGTCGCTGAGGATGCACCCGACCGCGAACCGGAGATCCTCCGCCGGGACGGACTCGGGGTCGTCGTAGTAGATGCCCAGGCAGCGGCGATCCGGCAGCAGGCAGAAGGCCTCAGTGAATATCTGGCCGGCTCCCCGATACTGGCCTCTGCCGGTCCTGTAGGCCACCACCAGGTCCCCGTGCGGGGGCTCGTGCGCGCCCACCTCCACGCGGGAGAAGAGGCCGGAGTAGATCAGGTAGGCGAGGACGGTGAGGGCGAAGCCAACCAGGATGGAGGGCAGGAACACCCACAGCGGCAACGAGGAGGGCAAGGAGGTCCAGAGGGAA
>JAAUYM010081093.1_pt1 | contig 10260 bp, 11 predicted proteins | sample 7278001 | NCBI WGS metagenome assembly JAAUYM01 (sample SAMN14350224, study PRJNA611818) | marine sediment metagenome | isolation source: surface marine sediment (1.8m) | place: French Polynesia: Moorea | collected 2018-08
CGCCTTTGTCGCCGCCGCCGTCACACCTGCTGATGGCCGCCATTCCGCCGCCGTTGACGTCGCCGACGTAGAAGTCGCACTCTCCATCTTCCTGCTCCTCCGGATGGAACACGAGTCGGTTCCGCCGGAGCCTTATCCTGAACTCCTCCTCCTCCTGGTCGGTCCGCCGCAGTCGCAGGTTGACACGGCCGCCGCCCGACGCCACGGTGGCGGCCGCAGCAATCAGGCAGGCGGTCCCCAGACTGTTGAAGAGCATAGCTCTTGGCTTCCAAGGATCTTGCCGGATAAACTATGTTGTAGTACGTGAGAATGCACGCAGCAGCACATTCGGACAATTTTCCAATTAAGCCAAGAAGAGGAGAAAAAAGAAAGAACGTTCCTGCTCCACTGGGACAAGGAGCCGGTTTATTTACACAGAAAACGGGGGTGTAGTGGTAGTGGTGAATCGTAGTATAAATAACGCTGTAAAAAAAACGCACAGTACAGGTATCTTAGGTGGGTTGGGCGGTTGTGGCAAAAAAAGATGTCCGCAATAACAAGCTAATTATACGTAGGGGTAGGTGGGAGCCATTGTGTGACTAGAAAAAAGACCACTTATTTTTGTTTTAAAGTTTCTCCCTCTCTCGAGAGAGGATTCTTTTTCCTTACTTTCTTGACACATTGACACTGCATGGATCTCGTGGGAATTAGTCGAATTCCTGATTCTGTTCAGAAAGGAAAAAAAAAAGAAATTGCTTTTGCGACAAGAGTATGTTTTCTTTCTGGTCAGAATAATAGCTACATTATGCGACGTAGAATAAAAGTGGTACAAAGCTGAGCCAGGAAGAAAAAAAAAATAACCAAAAGGGGATAGTGGTATAAAACCTGTCCCACTTGAAAATTCTGCATGCCAAAAGTCTCATCCAAAAGTTGTAAACATCACCTACAACACTGTAAAAAAAAAACTGACAGAAAAAAAATCACTCTACTCTCTCTCGCTCTCTCAGTCGGCGGGGAATGACGACGAGACGATGACGAAGCACGTTGACTCAGCTGCCAGATTTGCGACGGGGGTTGGTTGGGTTGGGGGTCTTCTTAGGATGTGTCCTAAGCCTGATTTTTCGACCTCCTCCAAATTGCTTCTTCTTCATTGGGTCGCCCTACTACTTCTTCCCATTGACAGCGTTCACGGGGACCGAGTACTCGTACTCCTCGTCCTTGCTGCGGTACAGGTCGACGTAGTCGGATATTGCACGGTAGATGAACTTGTACTGATCCTATAAATAGGGGGAAAAAAAAACAATGTGAGAACCTGGCAGTCGCCTAAACTTCATTCGATCAAGTAACTAACCAAGTGCTGGACCATTCCCTGCCTCTGGGCTCTGAGCTTCCTGACGGTGGTGAATACGTCGCACCTGCCCTCGTTTTTGATCTGGAGCGCCAGGCAGCTGAGGGCCACGTAGACGGAGCTGCGGTCGGCGCCGCGGTGGCAGTGGACCGCGATCGGCCCGGAGGAGGAAGACGACGAGTAAGGAGACCGCGGAGACTCCCTCTCCGTCTTGTGCGCCGTCGCGTGCTCCACCAGATCCAACAGGCCGTGGGTGGAGGAGGGGAGGGGCGCCGCGGAGTCCGAAGAGGAGGAGGACCCGCCAGGCCACCCAAGGTACTCGAAGTGGGTCAGTCTCACCTCCTCGTCAACCTTGGTGTTGCACACCTCAAACTCCCTCTTGACGTAGGAGGGCAGCTTCTCCTTTGCCAACAGCCTGACCCGGAGGGCGCCAAAGGTGGCCGCCTCGGCACCATCCTCGTCCTCTTGCCAGTACTTCCAGGCGCCGCTGCCGGAGAGCATGACCATGGTGGAGATGCCGTGTTCGGTTACCATCCTCCAGAAGTCCTCGGCGGTGGAGGGCAGCGGGTCCTGCGTGATGACGAACGACTCGTCGTTGTGGTAGCCCTCGATGAAGGAGGCGTTGATGTAGGTGGAATGCGGCCGAATGCCGTCCGGAGTCAGGATCACCCGGTTTCGGTCGAAGGGGATGACGGTGGAACACTGGTTCTTCACCCGGTTCTCGTCGTTGGTGCCGACGGAGAGGGCCTTCCTGTCGTCCACCACGTTAGCCAGGCGGTCGAACTCCTCCTGCAGGGCGGAGGCGTCCTTGGCAAGCTCCGTCCACCTCGCCTTCACCTTGGAGGCGTCCAGCTCGTTGTCCCTGAACTGCGCGTACTCCATGATGGCGCGGTACACGAAGATGTATTGTTTCTGGACAAGGACAAAACAGGCAAATTACAGTGTCTGCACCTACGTATTACAGAACTATGCGTGTGTAACATACGGCTGACTGAACCAGGTAGTTTCTCTGATGCCTGAGCTGGCAGACGGTCTGGTAGATGGCCACCTTGCCCTCCTCATCCAGCTGCTGGCAGAGGGAGTCGATGGCGATGAGGGTACCGGAGCGACCGACGCCAGCGGAGCAGTGGACCACGGTGGGAGGCAGCGACGACGACGACGACGACGATGACGACGACGACGAACCTCCGTCGTCTCCCAGCTTGGCCCAGGCCTCGTTAATCCGCTTGGCAAACCTGCATAGTACAAACAACAATTTTTTTTTCCAGCATGTTAGTGTTTATTCACAAACGCAACCTGACCCCCCCCCCCAAAAAAAAGCCCTTTTCAGCTCACTTTAGCATTCCTGGTGCGTGTTCGGGCGCGTTGAAGTCCTTCCACTGTAGGTAATGGAACTGCAAGACCGTCCTCTCCTCCCTCTCCTCGCCCCTGGAGGCGGCCAGCCGCAGCTCCCGCACGATATAGTCGGAGAAGCGCGTCTCCGTGCAGAACCTGACGTTGAGCAGGTGCGACCCGCCGGTATCGTAGGTGGAGTCGCCCGCCTGCGGCCAGTACTGAGCGCACTTGATGCGGTTGTACTCCTCCAGGTTGGTCAGCATGATGACGATGCCCACCCGCTGCTCGTGGATCATCCTCCAGAAGTCGGCCACCGTGGCCTCCAGCGGGCCCTGAGCGCAGATCCACCTCTTGCGCTCCTTGTAGCCCACGACGAAGTTTGCGTTGATGTAGTCGGATCCTTCGTTGCCGCACTCCACCTCGGCCAGCTTGACGCGCGTCTGGTCGTAGCACTTGATGTCCGGATACCGGTTCTTGGTCCGGTTGGCCGGGCGGTCGCACGCCTCCGTGGTTCGGTCGGGAAAGCGGTCCGGGAGGAGCTCAAACTCGGCCTGGAACCCGTAGTCGGAGTCCTTGTGCCTCTCCAGGTACTCCGGGACAATGGCGCCCCGGGAGATGGGCTCCACGTCCGCCTTGGTGCCCGCCTCCGGGGTGATGAGGAACTGTGAGTGGTCGCCACTGCCCCCGCTGCCGCCGCGGCCCCTGGCGCCGCCGCCACCGCTGTTAGAGGTGCCGGCACGCAGGGTGGAGCAGAGGTGGCGCAGGCTGCGGCGCATATTCATTTCCACTCCCCCTAGTCAGAGAAGAAATATGTGTGAGGTTTTTCCCCCCAAACAAGAGAGACAATAAGAATAACATGGCAAGGGCGTACCTCCACAGAAATCTGTTTGGATTACCGTCAACTGGACGGGAAAGGCGTCTGCTAGCGAAATTTACTCTTCCTGTCGTCACCTCCTCCCTCACCCCAACCCCAACCCCTCTCTCTCTCTTCTCTCTGCACTTCAGTTCAGTATGCAATCAGAAATAATGCTTCTTTTTCTGAGCGGGGGGAAAACTGTTGCTTCCGACCGAATCTGCTCTCGGCAAACTGCGCACATCTTCAAAGAGGAACAGCATGTGTGTGTGTGTGCAACATGCGTGAGAGGAGAGAGAGAAAAGATAGCTGCTTCTCCCACGCAGAAGATTGGGGAGGGAGGAAAGAGGAGGAGGAGAAGGAGGGGAAGGTGGGAGAAGCCCCATGAAGCCGCACACGCACTCTCTCTCTCTTTCTCTCTCTCCTCTGTGCCGACAACAACAGCAGCAAGACTTCCCTGGCTTCGTTCATAGCTCATGAAAGGGAGTAATAGCGCTTCTCTCTTCCAGGCCTATCTACCTCCGCCCTTGTCTTGCCAAAAAATCTTCCTCCTATCCTCCCCCCCCCCCCGAAGCCCACGTACGTACTCGTACGTTCTAGTACGCACTAACACAAACCGAGGAAAGAGAAAGAGATAACGTCTACAATGCAGGCAGGGAGGAGAGAAGAGGAAGACAAGGGAGCACTAAGTGAAGAAAAAAGGAGAAGCTTTACCTCTCTTTTTAATTACCTCCCTCTCCAAAGACACGACTAGGAAAGTGCGCAAAGTAATATAGGAAACAGCTTCCATCAAAAGAAAGCACCATACTGTAGGCACATTTCTTGCATCCTTGGCCAAAAAAAAATGAATCACACTATGCGCCATTGGGAGCAAGATTACATGCAAATTTCTTGTTGCCTGTCGTCTGTCGACACTCGCAGGATAAATGCATAAATGCGGGGTATGATAACATGGTGTGCTACTACAGGGCAGATCAGCTGTCTGATCCAAGCTGCAAACGCACAAAAGACTGCCTTTTGCAGTTACAGAAGGTAAAAAAAAAAGTAGTCGCAGTTTCTTTCCGTTTGCTGGTGTTGGTGGTGGTAAGCCGTCGAAAGTGGGGATCAGAGGGCAGCCGAAGGTTATTGTACACCGACTCTTTCCTACTAGTTGCGAGAGACGAGAAAGCATGTACGTAATCCCCCCCCTCTCTCTCTCTCTCTCTAAAAGTCACTTTCCAAGAAGTGTATGACGGTTTTATGTGGAGGGAGGGCGCTTGGAACCACTAAGGAGATTCATGGTTGTGAAGGATGTATGTAAGCACCAGACCCAACACCCACCATGCCGTCAACCAACCGCTGGAACTTTTTTTTTACAGAATCCTGCGCGTAATTATGACGGCAGACTTATTACGGGAGTGGAAGGAAACCGAAAGCGTCGTGTATGAATAATTACATGTAGTACATGTCGGTTGCAGTCCAATGCTCTCCTTACCTTGCGTCGCCGCCACCTTCTTGGAGTACCTCCTGAGCAGCACCAGCGCCACCAGCAGGCAGAGCGCCACCAGGATGAGCCCGGCCAGAACTCCGACAACGCACACCATGACGGCCCCGACTCGGCTGCTCTCTACGCTCGGAAGTGACTCTCCGGGGCGTCGCGGGACCATGTACGGGCTGCGGCCCACCAGTGGCGAGTCCGGGATGATGAGCTCGACAAAGGCGGTGTAGTTGGACTCCGGGTCGAGGTACCCGTCCTCCACCAGCTCTGCCGGGCGCAGGGACGTCGCCGACCGCCGGCGCCTCCTCCGGATCGTTGCGGGCTCCTGCTGGACGAACCTCTTCCTGCTCTCCGCCACCTTGGCCGCCTGCAGGAGATGCGACCTGACGCCCGTCTGGCAGGCCGGGCAACCGCCCATGTGCGCCGAAAGGAAGTTCTGGCCGTCGCCCACCAGCACGTCCTTGCCCATGAAGTTGGAACCCAGGATCTCGGCGATGTAGGCTCCCCAGGCGTCGTCGTCGCCGTCCCCGTCCCCGTTGCCGTCGTCGCCTTCTCCCTCCTCCCCCTCCCTGAACCCGTCCGGCCCGCGCGGGTGCACCTTGCGATAGCTGGAGAGGACAAGCTCTGACTGGTGCGGCAGGTCCTTGGCCTCCTGACCCCTCTTCAGTCGGACCACGATGACCCTGAGGCAGCAGATGCGGCCGTTGCGCTCCGAAATCCTGGGCATGCGCAGCCGGAAGACCGGGTGGCCGCTCTTGGAGTCGCTGTACCACTGGAAGCGATTGAGGTGCTCCGCGCGAGGAGGGGTCTGGCGCATCTTGCAGCTGGAACGATTATACGGAAGTTTAGTCAAACGAGGATGGTTGGGAGGGGGACATAGGACATTAAGCTTGCAAAGCACCTCGTTGTGATGGCTTGGCCGCACTCCTTTCTCCTGGTGACGGCGCAGACCTCCACGGTGTAATTTGTGTTCGGCTTTAAGAAGTCGAACCTGCGCGGGGGTAAGAGGCCTTGTTGCAATGCAAAAGAAAACTTTTTGATTTAAAGCCGCGGTAGTAGTTACAAACCTCGTCTTGCGACTGTCGGCGTCCTCGGTCTTGACCTCCGGACCGAAGAGCTCCACTTGACTCTGCTCCTCCGCATCCAGGTACTGGGCGTGCCCGCGAAGTTGAATCTAGTGCACGAAGGGACATGAACAGATTTGGTAAAAAAAAAAGCCCACATTTCAGTCTGCTAGTGCGGTATGTGGTGGTATGCTTACGTTGTAGAACTCGATCTGGCCGTATTTGTTCCTGGGCTCCCTCCACTGCACCTCCACAAAGTTCATCCCCGACACGTTGTCGTGCCTGCACCCCGCGGAGGCGGCAGCCGGCGGTCCGCTCAGCCCGTCCTCTGTGGAGGCGGCCACGGGGCGGGAGGCCAGGCCGCACTCGCGGGTGTAGGCGGAGCAGGCGGACACCGTGAAGGAGTAGTTGGTGGCCGGCTCCAGGTGGCGCCACAGGTAGAAGGAGAACTTGTCCGACGGGTGATACATGTTGACCTCCTGGTCGTCCGTCCGCTTGGTCAGCTTGTAGTAGTCGATGTGCTCCCTCACGCGGTCCTCTGTCGGCTTGGACCACCCGATGGAGATGGAGTTCCAGGTGAGGCCCTTGACGCGGACCTCTGGCACGAAGACCGGGTCAAAGTCCAGGGTGCGAACGTGACGGTGAAAGAGATCGAACTCGCCCATGCCGAAGCGGTTCTTGGCCGCCAGCTTCAGGTGGTACTCGGAGTCCGGTTCCAGTCCCCTCATGACAAAGCTGTTGACGGAAGGGTCAATCTTCTCGGAGATGAAGTACACCCAGGCGCTCTCGCCCTCTTGGCGGTACTGTGTGTAATAGAAAAGGGGAGACGACAGGAAAATTAATATTATAATTTCCCACATTAAAAAAAAAATTAAAAAAAACATCCGTACGCTCAGGAAGTAATCGGTGACTGGAGAGTTCCAGTCGGCGACGGTCCAGTTGAGGTAGAGGGCGTCCTTGGCCACCGCGCGGACGTACTCGATCCGCACCCCTGGCTTGTCCAGCACCAGGTTTTCCAGGATGGCCACGTCGGATCCGTACTCGTTTTCCCCTCGGCAGAGGAAGGTGCCGTTGTCATCATGATGAAGACTAAAAAAAAAAAAAGTCAGAAAACAAATGCAACGTGTAAAAAGATGCTTCCTCAATTTTATAAAACTACATTATTTTATTTTAAAAAATGGGAAAGAGAGCAATGTGTAAGAGCTGCTAAAAGTAAACCAAATTAATCTATCAAGGACTTTGACCGGTTGCCACACGCACCACTGCCGCCGCCTGCGACATGGTGACTACAGCAACAAAGGACGTGGATTCGTGTGAGGGAGCCGTGACCCTGGCCAGCTTGCCTCTCGAGCAGACGAAGCAAAAGCCAGGGGCGCGGAGGCCAACGAACTTCCAGTGGTGGAACCCGGGCTGGTACCCTCCTAGGCCTCCTCCTCCTCCCCCACAGTACTACCCTCCGCCGCCGCCGCCTCCTCCTCCCCCACAGTACTACCCTCCTCCTCCTCCTCCGCCACCGCCACCTCCGCCCCCCCCGCGGTACGACAGGTACTACGACCTCTCCCACCGGAGCGTGCAGATGGGCGGGGGCGTCTCCTCCGGGTGGTTCTACTGCTGCATCGGCCTCTGGAGCATCCTCATCGGCGTGGGCGTCTTCGTCGGGGTCATGGTGAGCACCGGATCGTGGGGGTTCGGAGAGTTCAAGGACATCGAGTACACGGCTCTAAAGAGCCTGCAGGACGACGAGACCAAGCAATAAGACGGCGGCGGGCGGGCGGCATTGTCAACATGAACAATTTCTTCTTTCTTCTTCCTCCCCCACCTCCACCCCCACCCCTCCTCCCCCTCGAACTTACTTGAGGATCTTGAGGTACGACTTGACCTCCACGTCGGACTTCTTTTCCTCCGCGATCTCGTACTTGGCAAAGTCCTGCTCTATGACGTTGCCGTTCCTGATCCAGGCGATCCTGGGCGGCGGCCTGGCCCTGAACGAGCAGGCCATCTCGGAGGAGGCTCCCACCTTCCCCTGGCCGTCGTCCGTACCTTCGTACTTTGGTGCGGCTGAAAAAAAAAATTTCACGGTCAGGTAACCTATCACTTTTTTTGTCGTTTCCCCAGCGTTTATCCTACCCAACCAACGCGCTATTTTCGGCACAGTCCAATCAAGAAGTGGTCAGACTTCTACACTTCAATGGCTAAAATTAGCTAATAGACACCGACTGAGTGTGCCAAACGTTCATTTTCCTATTGTTATAGAGGGATCGTTGTTGGTTGGGTAGACCTTGTGATTAAGCAAAAAAAAAAAAAAAATAACATGTGTGTCTTTTACCTAGCACATCCAGCAAGATGTTCTGCTTGGCTGGCGTCTGCGGCGCGTCCGGCCCCACCTCTACGGCCACGCAGGTGTAGATGCCTTCGTCGCCCCAGGAGACGGACTCCATCTTCAGCTGGGAAGACACGTTGCCGTCGGAGCTCTTGCTCACAGTAACCTATAGTATAATAACAAAAAAAAAATCTGCCACCACTCGGGTCTCACTTTCCCGACCTCTGCATAGGCGTACCTGAAACCTCTCCGAGGTGGTAATGTTCTTCCCCTTGGCCTGCCACCAGATCTCCACCTCTGCGGCCGCGTCCGGGCTCTGCACCGAGCACTCGAACTGGGCCTTTTTGCCCAGCAGCGCCGTCTCGCGACCGCGAAGAAGGGGAGAAGAGGACGGGGAGGAGGAGGAAGAGGAGGAGGAGGTGGCGGCCGCGGTCGGCAAGGTGGAAGCCAAGAGAAAGTAGCCGAGGCACATCCATCCCGGGACAAGGAAACCTCTCTTCCTCCTCCTCCTCCGCCGCCGCCATCCCCGAGCCTCCTCCTTGGTCTTCATCGGGAGAGTCGCCACCTCGACGGTACCGTACAGGAGGAGGAGGGCGGAGTCGCAAGATCGGTCACAGAGAGAACACGTCAGGACTTGAACAAGTCCCCCATTCCATTGGAGGCTCGGAGGGGTGGGAGGGAGAGAGGGAGGAAGCCTTGGACTTGGCGTTGGGATGGGACTGGGAGTGATTGACCCCCTTTTCCTTCAACGATCACTCTCCAATGCAAAGCAAAACAACGGGATTGGAACTTCCTTCCCCTCCCTTAAGTCGGAGCCGGAGTCGGAGTCGGAGGCGGGGGCGGAGGCGGGGCACAAATGAAATGAGAGGAGCAGAGCTCAAGTAGCGGAAGAAGTTGCTGCTGCCGCCGCTACCGCTGCTGCTGCTGCTGCTGCCTGCTGGTGTGGTGTGGTGCTGGTGGAAGAGGAGAGGAGAAGGGGGAGGAAGAGGGGGGAGGAAAAAAAAAAGAAGCCGCCGCCTTCTTTCTCTTTCTGCTGCTGCTGTCTTCCTCCCTCCTTCCCTCCCTCTTCTTCCACTGGAGGTGGTGGAGGCGAGAGGTAGGGACGAAGGACAGGGTGGCCACCAAAGAAAGGGAACACCGCCCTGTAAGCTTTATTGAGCAACTAGCAGTCCTGGCCCGCTATCCTGGACTGATGGTATTTTTTTTTGAGGCACCCACCAAAACGTATCCAAATATGATCTCACTTTCTTCCCAAGTCAAAAGATATTGTACTATAATTTTGCAACTTTAGTTCCCTACCTTCCTAAAACAAAAATCAAAATCAGTTTTTTTTAAACATTTCTGACACATTGGGAGACTGTCCTAGGACAGTGTCGAAAAGTGACTATATAGGAGAGTGACTTTTAACATCAATCAAAGCGACAAAGACAGGCAGACGGCAGACGCAACATATTTACATTTTGGCCATTAAAAAGATGACGCGCACTTTCCCAATTGTTTGAACGCTGGTTTTTATTATATTGGAAGGCGGCAGTGGAAAGATAAGTCATCCATCTCTTCTCATGTGGCAAGACTGAGTCACCACATCCAGTGTGTGTGTGTGTGTGTGTGCTTTCCGCTGGGTGGTGCTGGACCTGGTGCTGGTGCTGATGATGGGGCAAGACAGAGACAGGGAAGGAAAGGAAGGAGAAGTCTCTTGCTCAACTCAACTCAACCCTCCCTCCCTCCCTCCTTCCTTCCCCCTCCCTTTCTTTCTTTCTTTCTCTCTGTCTGCCGGGTGCCGCTGGCGCTGCCGCCGCCCCCTTCCCTTTCTTCCACTCCAACTACTGCTGCCCGTAGAAGCGCCCCTCCCCCCTTTCCTTCCTCTATGCCAGTCCCCAGACC
>JAAUYM010120839.1_pt1 | contig 10259 bp, 6 predicted proteins | sample 7278001 | NCBI WGS metagenome assembly JAAUYM01 (sample SAMN14350224, study PRJNA611818) | marine sediment metagenome | isolation source: surface marine sediment (1.8m) | place: French Polynesia: Moorea | collected 2018-08
CGTGCCTGGATCGGAGAAAAAAGACGCGCGAATCTGCAGCGCGATTCAGGCCGGATCGAATTACTACGCAACTCTCTTTCCCCTCCATATCTCCCTATCCCTCCCCCTCCCCCTCCCCCCTGAAATTGAGCAGATACGTCTGAGGGTGTCATCACTGTTTATCATCTCACTCACCAAGAGGGAGAGAGAGAGAGGTAAGACCTTTTTTTTGGCCCAAAATTTGCTTACACTTTTGCTATCACGTAATCGCCACGACACATTTGATTCTCGCGAATTACTACCCATTACGTGACTCAGACTTCCAGCGAAGGAAGCGTCAGTTTCTTACGTCAAAAAAAGGCTTTCGTAATTGGTGTCGGGGAAGAAGAGAGAGAGAGAGAAATCATGGCTGCCCCACAAGAAGAGTCGTAAAGATTTCCCACAGGTCTTCTTTTTTTCCGTCGTCGATTTATGAGCCTCTCCCACTCTTTGCTGGCCCTTTCCAACAATGAGGCCACTGTCAAACTCATGCAGCCAAGTACGATAGTACTGATAGTAGCGTGAGTACACAGTTTAGTGTGGAAAGTGTCTGGAATTAGAAAAATCAAGTGTGTGAGGTTCAGCATAACATCGGGAGAAATGTTAATCCATAGGCAAACAGTGCTCCCCACAACCGTATCTATCTATCTATCTAACTACCTACTACGCACAGTACCATAGCACTTGAATATCTGTCACTAGAGCCTGGCAACAATGGCCTTTTGGCTAGAAGCTCTCCTTGATTCGATTTGAGACCGGGAGGAGGAAAAATGCACCTTCTCCGGCAGCACTCTTACTCAATTGCAGCAGAAATGCTTTGAATTTTGTGTGGTGTTGTGTTTCAATGTTGCACATATCTAGTACAGTACTATACCTACGTATACTACAGTGCGTGCTAGGCGATCTTTTTGCGGAGAGAGAGAGAATCAAGACAACAAAGAAATCACTGTTCTCATATCTCACAGCTCCATTTTTTTGGCTCTTAAGATTAGGTAGCAATAGACATAATGCCATGAAGTACTGGGTTCCTTTTCCACAAAAAACTAGGAGAAAAAAATTATGCTATTTTGTGGGGGGTGTCCAATTTGACTCTGTGAAATGTTGTAGAAGGAAGGGGAAGGAGAGGAAAGTGCATCTTCCTAGTTCCTCCTCCTTCTCAACTCCTTTTTTCCAACCCATGTCCACAAGAGCCGTAAATTTTTGAGTCTCCCTCCTTCACCCTTTATATGTATGCTGCTGAGACTTTATTAGATTTTTTTGAAAAGAATTGAGCTCTAATTGCTCTGGGAAACATTTTTCAACTTTTTCTTTTTCTCTCTTTCAGTGGAAGAGAAGAACCTCTGCTGCTTCCCTCTTCAGAAGCCGTCGGACTAAGCTGCGATTATCCCATCCATCGCTCGCTGAACTCAAGAAGTCTTGCAGGGGCGAAAAAAAAAACACTTCGTTAAATCCACTGAGATGGAAGTGTTGCAAGAAAGAGACGTCGGAGGCCAGAGAAGAAGAGGAAGAAGAGGAACAAGTTGACCCCAATTCACAGCTCTCGTATCCAAAAAGGGCGCAGAGAGCGTCGTCATGGCGAACGGTCGCACGCTGGCGCTCACGTTGCCCCTCCTGATCATCTTGGCTTCCGCCTCTGCGGTGCCCCTCCTCTCCGAGGGGGTCGTCAGGTCGCCGGAAGCGGAAGGTCAGGGTCAAGACCGTCTGGCCAGGTCACCAACGGCGGAAGAGGAGTCGACGGCGGGTCGCCGCCACCGGCCAGAAGGGCCCCAGCCTCTGGTGTCTCCCCCGCCGGAGAAGGAGGAGGAGAGCGACGATCCCGAGATGGACCCCGAGGTCGAACCCGAGGCCCCCTACTGGACCCGGCCGGACCGGATGGAGCGGGTAGTGCACGCGGAGCCGCTCAATTCGGTGGTGAGTATCGGAAAGTTCGAAAGAGATTTTTGCGAGCGGAAGTTGTCAAAAAATTGTTCAGTGACTGATTTGGGGATCTAGTAAAACTTGAGTTTTTTCACGATGTGCTACTTCTTCTTTCAATCCCTTTGGGTTGTGTCGCAGTGGCTTTGAAAGATTCTTGCCTTCTTCTTCTTCTTCTTCAATTCTCTCCTCTCTTTTCTCCATGTTAACGATTTCAACCCTCTCCTCTTTTGAGAAGGGGGGAAGGGAGCAAATTAGGAGATTTTTGTCATTCCCGGACGACGCCATTGAGACTCTGCTCTAGCATAAAAAGCTGCACAAAAAGGGAGACTGCTACTCGACACAGAAAAGCAAAATTCGTCGATGTCTCTTCAAATACTGCAAACTACAAGTTAGCACTAAATTAAGGTATCAGTTTTTATTAACCATCTTGTGTGCCTACTAGTGCAGTACATAACATTGTGTAGTATTGTTGTTTCACGGCCACGATGTCTAACTTTTTTGTTTCGGTTCCCGCATCTGTCACTTCACAAAAGAAGGGTTTATGGGGCGGGAGAGACACTCTCCTTCTCTCGAAAGAGTTCTTTTGCGTTCGCAGACACATGAAAGACTTTTTTTTGCGAGGGGGGAGAGAGCATCTTTCGAAAGTTGCTACATTTCAAAGGGGGAGGAGGAGGGAGAAATGAATACGGCGCCCGTAAGACTGACAAAAACATTAATAGGGAAAGGGGGAGGGAAAAAGATTGGGGATGCCTGCTCCGTCCGCCCAAACATCTTTTTTGGGGGGGTGGGGATGGGGCAGGGGAGAGGGGGCCGGCACGTGCGACACATCTGGGAAAAGTCGCGTCGTCTGCGCTATTTCAAATTGGTGGTGGTAGGGGGAAAGGGATGCGGACAATTAGTAATTTATCTGTTTATTTTCCGCTTCCTCCCTCCCTCCTTCCATCCTTTCGAGGATGCTCCACATGCTGTGTGGACAAATTGGAGAAAGATTAATGACTATGTCAGTGTACTATGTACTAGTATTCTCATATTTGGCCACCCAGCATCATTTTGAAGCTACAGCTATCAAGATAAATTGAGTCCATTAACAGAGCAGATTTTTCCTTCTTTCTCTTCTTCCTCCTCCTTCTCCTCCTCCTCCTCTTCCACTCCATCGTGGCTTGGGCTGAAATCTTTCTTCATAATTTCTCGATCAACCGCTCACTCAGGTGTGAATCTGCTGGGAGAAGGAGAGGACTGTAGGTACTATAATGAAGCATAAACACCTCCACTTTCTGTGGAAAAAAAGGTCCACACGGACAGGATGTGAAATTTTTGGAAATAAACATTAGGCAAGTGGGCGCTATCAAGACTCCATGGGGGAGAAGGAGGACTTGCTTTTGCTTGAGGGGGGGGGGCTGTCCCAGCCCAAAACAAAGAGAAGTCAACGGAAGGACGGGAGAAAAAGACCTCCTGGAAAGCTCCATCTACAAGTTCGACAGCTTCGACAAGAATATTTTTTTCTCAAAAAACCGAAGTTTGGGGTTTGCGTTTTCCCGCAATTAAACCGGACTTTGCTTATCATTTCTGGTGTAGCAGCAATAATTAAATGTTAAACTGCAAAAAAAGCTATATTTTTGGAGAAGTGTGTATGCACACAGCGAACAATAAATTGTATGATAGTGTCCAGAAGTTCGCAGTAGGACGAGAAGAAAAAGTAGGAAAAAAAACTTTTGTCTCTTTCTCTGCTCTCTTATTTTGACAATTCTTTTTCTTCCCTCCTTCCTCTCTAAACGTATTGCTTTTCTGTTGTCTTAAGATGATGGCCTGGTGGTGTTTTTGTGTGCGGTGGGTGCGTGTCTCTGCTCTTACACCCCCTCCCCCACCCAAAAAAAAGTTTGAGAGAGAGAGAGAGGCGAGACTTGTGGGAATGAAGGAACAAGAGGAATCTTCCTCCCCCTTCTGGATCATCTGGACATGGATGGATGCTGTTCTTTTGAAACCTTAGCCGAAACCGCCGCTGATGTTGTTTGTTCACTCAAGAACAGATTTGTTTTTGGATGTGTTTTGGGGATGTTCCAGAAACAGAAAGCCAACTCCGTCTCTCTCCCCACCAATGATTTCTTTTCTTCGAAGCGTGCTGATTGACAGGGGAGGGGAAAAGTCCGTCATTACTTTCCACCCCCTTCTTCCCTCCCTCTCCATTCGCTGCAGGTGAGACTTTTCTCCTATATCTATCTATCTAACTCTCCCTCCTCCTCTCTTTCTTCTGGCAGGAGGAAACAAACGATGTTGGGAGGAACATTTATCTCTGGAAGAGGCAGCAGAAGTGCTTCGCTCTCTCTCTCTCTCTCTCTCTCTCTCTCTCCCCGTCGACGCTTGACAAGAGTGAAATGAGACGAAGCGTGCAGCCAGTTGCAGCACACAGCAAGTACTGTACTACCCACTACACTTTCAAATCCCTCTCCGAGGCATCCTGCTAGTGTACAGTCGACGTTGGATTTAGACGATTTGTTCAATTTTTGGCAACTCTTTGGACTTGACACTTTCGCACCGTACGTGTCATACACTTTAGGCAACATATATGTACGTACGTATATGGCTTAAGCGATTTTTTTTGACCGGCCACTTGGCTAAATTAAACGTCGACTGTACCTACTCACTTTTCTACTTGGCTTTTTCGAAAAGGTCACACCCCGAAGTGCTGCTGTCTGTCTCCCATAAATAAGGCTGAGTAGAGAGACGACGCTCTTGAATATCTCTGCGGCCACCCAAGGCCTCCCCCTCGTCCTCCTTTTCATATAACTGAGAAAGCTCGTGTGGGGTAAAGAGGAAAAGGCCAGACAGTTGCTAAATTGCTCCACTTATATCATCCTTGAGATAGAGACGCTCTCAAAGCTACCTTATCTTTAGGGAGCAATTGCATCTCATGGACATACATAGTTGGGTCTCTATCTACTACAATTTAGGTAAAATTGGCAGGTTGAACAACAGAAACCTCTTACTATTGTGTAGGTAGTAAGAGGCTTCTTCTGTTACTACTTGTGCAGTTTTTTTCCTTCTCAGGATCCATCAAGTGCAAAAATCCTGTTTGTGCTGCAAAAACAGGGCTTTAAGCAAGACCCACAGCGAAAGCTTCTTTTTTTCCAATGCTTTTTGGAGTGCCCACCCCCCTCCCTCATTTTTGCGACATACTACGTACAATTTCAGCGCGCGACATTTTGGGTTCTTGAGATGAGAGATCGCATTTCGCGAGCTCCAAGTCTCTCCTCTCCTACTGCTGCTCTCTCCTCTTTCCGTCCTCGTTTCGAGGAAGAAGTAATAATTCCCATTTCTTGGCAAAGCAAAAAGCTCAAGTATATTTCGTTAGTGGTTAATCCCATTAGCCTCTCATATTCGACATAAATTGTGGCCAAAAATGTGAACCGTGTTGATTTCCCCTTTAGCTTTCCCTCTCTCCTCCTCCCCTCCGGACGGGTCTCAAATTCTCCCTCCTCTTCTCCACTTTCCACGGAACTGCGCGTCGGTTCACTAGAAAGAAAGACTTCTAAGCTGGGAAGGGAAAAAGCGGCAGAAATTTTTTCCTTTTGACTGCAGAATTATCATGAATGCATCGTCGTCCACAGGGGAGAGAGGAAGGGGAGGCTAGAAATATAGTAGATGAACAATTTACATGAGCTCTTCGTAAAAAAAAATACCCGTGTCAGGTCTTTTACCTGAAACTTTTTGTTCTTTTCCCTCGTTTAGGTTCGCCTCCGCTGCGCCGCCCAAGGCAGCCCTCGCCCCACCATTACCTGGTTCAAGTCCGGCCGTCCTGTGTCGACGGTGCCGCGGCCACCACCGATGGCGCCCTACAGGGAGAAACCGGACTCGTACCAGCTGAGGATTCCAGGACTGACCTACAAGGACGAGGGGAACTACACCTGCGTGGTGTCCAACCCGTACGGGACCATCAGGCACACCTTCAGGCTGGAGGTGCAGGACTACCTGGACCACAAGCCCTTCCTGGTGGAGCAGTCGCCCAACGTCACCGTGCTGGCAGGGATGACGGCCAGGTTCAGGTGCAAGTTCCGCTCCGACCTCGCCGTCATGGTCCACTGGGTGCGGCCGAAGGACGAGGACGACCTCGACTACGACCGGTCCGACTCCTCCAGCTTCCGCACTCTACTGGACCCGGAGACCGGGGATCCGGTCATCGGGAACGAGCTGACCGTCGCCGGCGCCTCCGCCGACGACGCCGGGATGTACTTCTGCGTGGGCCAGACTACGGCCGGGTTTGCCACCCCCGGATTCCTGCACCTGACGGTGCTGGACAGGGACGACGCTATCCCGGAGCGGCCGCGGAATCTCTCCGTTGCCGAGGGCGAGGACGCCACCTTCTCCTGCCGCACCCACCTTGACCTGCACAGGCACACCTCCTGGGTGAGGCTGCTGGAAGGAGACATCGTGGAGCTGGCCTCCGGTACCGAGGCCGTCACCATCGTCAACGCCAGCGAGTCGGACTCCGGCGTGTACGCGTGCGTGGTGGGCACGGACGAGGCCCACTTCCAGGAGGTGGCCTACCTCAAAGTGACGAAGAAGGAGGACAAGGAGGAGGGGCTGGCTGCGCCTGCGCTGCTGCCGGTGCCGTCGACGGCGGGAGACGGCGCCGTTGGGAGGCGGATGAGTGCCATCGCCGGGTCGGTCTCCGTCTTGGCGGCGCTGCTGCTTGTCGCCATCCTCTACATGTTCCGGCGGTACCAGCAGGAGAGGTTCAAGAAGCAGCAGGCCATCGCAAACGCGCACAGCATCACGCAGTGGACAAAGAAGGTTGGGGACAAAAAAACTAAAAAATAGTTTTTTGCAGACGTCACTTTTTTATTATCCGACACAATTTCGTTGCGCAGGTGATTATCGAACGTCAGGCGCAGTTCGATCCCGACGCGGCCATCGTGGCCCCCGTCATCAGGATCGAGAAGCAGCGTTCCACCTCCTCTGTCGGCAACGCCAACACCAACGCTAACAGCGGCAGCGGTAGTGGCAGCGGCAGCGGCAGCGGTGGCAGTGCCCACCACCACCACAACCGTTCTCGCCTGGGCTCCGAGAACACGACGCTGACGACCATCTCGGAGTACGAGCTGCCCCTGGACCCGGCCTGGGAGTTCCCCAGGTCGCAGCTGAGTCTGGGAGAGACCCTGGGCGAGGGGGCCTTCGGGAAGGTGGTGAAGGCCGAGGTGACGGAGGGCGGCGGAGGCGATCCGGACAAGGCCGAGGGTCGGAGGTCGTCGACCGTGGCTGTGAAGATGCTGAAAGAGGGCCACACGGACCAGGACATGATCGACCTGGTGTCGGAGATGGACATGATGAAGCTGATCGGGTGCCACGACAACTTGGTGCGATTGCTGGGCGTCTGCACGCAGGAGGGCCCGCTGTACGTCATTGTTGAGTACGCGGAGCACGGCAATCTGAGGGACTACCTCAGGCAGTTCGGAAGCAGTAGCAAGATGAACAGGAACGTCGTCGAGAGAGCGAAGGACGACGACAACAACAGCGACGAGGACGGCTACGAGAAGCCCAACAACAGCAGCAGCAGTAGTGGCGGCAACAACAACAACAACAACGTTCGCCCCAGTATTTCCGGCCGCCAGCTGCTCTCCTTCGCCCGCCAGGTGTGCAGGGGAATGGAGTTCCTGGGCTCCAAGAAATGCATCCATCGCGACCTGGCGGCCAGAAACGTCTTGGTGGCCTCCGGGATGGTGGTCAAGATCGCCGACTTTGGCCTGGCCAGAGACGTCCACGCCAACGACTACTACCGCAAGATGGGCGACGGGCGCCTCCCGGTCAAATGGATGGCCCCAGAGACCCTCTTCCAGAGGAGGTACACCACACAGTCCGACGTCTGGTCCTTCGGAATTCTCCTCTGGGAGATCATGACGCTGGGTGCGCAGCCCTACCCGTCAGTGCCTTCCATCGAGAAGCTCTTCCAGGTTGGTCCAATGGCAACCATGACGGGCTGAGCAACATATTATTATTTTTTGCCCTTTTTTTCAGCTCCTTCGTGATGGTCACCGCATGGAGCGTCCGGCCACCTGCCCCGTCGAGGTCTACCTCATTATGAGGGAGTGCTGGAACCACGACCCTGCGCATAGGCCGACTTTCTCCAAGCTTGTTGGGGACCTGGACAAGATACTCCGCAGCGGATGCCAGGACTACCTGGAGATGAGCTTCCCGCTGCCCTCCGACCAGATTCCGCCCTCCCTCATCGGGTCCTCTGGGGAGACGTTGGTCTGCGGCGGAGTCGGCGGCCCCCGATCCTCCCTGCCAGCTTCCTCCTCCCCCTCCTCCCTCCCCAAGCCGCCGTTCCCTCGGTACCCTCACTGCCCCTCCTCTGCCGCCACCACCTACTCCCCCATTAAGTACACCCAGCCGTCCATCTCCTACTCCTTCCAGTCCGCCCCTCCGCTTCTGCCACTCCACTCGTACCAGAACGCGCCTGCCATGACCACGTTTATGCCGGCGCCGCCGCCCTACACGGCCAACGGTCTCCACTCCTCGGAGGAGGAAGAGGAGGAAGACGAGGGGGAGGAGAAGGAAGAGCGTGAAACCGACTTCGGCGTGACGTACACCCCGCTGATGGGTTCCTTTGAGTCGCAGCATCAGCAACAGCAACATACTCCTCCTCCTCCCAGGTCCAACCCCTCCTACCCGTACGCGAATCACGCCGCGATGGTGGCTGCGGCCCCGTACCTGGCGAGAAGAAGCGGCCGCTTCCACGAGGAGGAGGAAGGAGACGACGGCTTGTGCCGCTGTCGGGAGGCGGAGGGACTGATGCCGTCATTCGGACAGGAGGAGGAGGAGGAGGAGATGGCGGCAGCGGCAGGAGCAGGGGAGGAGGAAGGGGAGGACGGGTGTCGGCTGGACGACCTCACGCTGGACGAGTACCGCGAGCAGTTTGCAGAGCACCTTCAGTCGAGTGCGCTCTAAGGTCGCATGCTATGTTCCACACGAACCACTTTTGTCATGTCATGCATTGCTCAGAGTGTAAATGAGACATGGGTTCCGCTTAGGAGTGAGATTGCGCCCACCGTTTGGACACCCCCCAACACACAGGTAGTGTGCACTATCTTAACAAAAATATCTCGGAAAAACACCGCAAAATATTATTTAATGTTTTTCAATGTGGACAGTGCTATTAGTAGTGGTAGATCAGCTATAGTGTCCATTATTGTAGTTATACATGTACTACTACTACTGTACAACAATCACGCAACAAGTGCCAAAAATTGCGAAGATTTTCGAGCTAACGTTTGCCAGGCCTTACGTATACATTTCGTCCAGTTTCCCAACAATACTCGCATATTGTCAGCAGCATCGGAAGGTTATATTGAGTATAATTACCATACTGTACTGTGTATGTGTGCCAATGAGTTCCTAATTACCACAAACGATTACAGACTTGACAAGAAGGGAAATAAAACATGGATTTAAAAAAAATAATAATAACACACACTTGTATGTGGTAGTATACCACGTCCGCATGCATGAGAAGCACCGAAGGAGAACTTCTTCCCGCTTGAAGGCACATCACAGAATCGTTTGTCGTCCCGGACTCTTCAAACAGCCTCCTCCATTACCGTCAAAAGGTCTGTTTTTGCCGAAGGACTTGAATGAATGAGAAGGGAGTTGTCGAACGGACGGCCTTTGAGAGGAGGTGAAATGGGGCGACAACGACTCTTTTTTTCGGAAACAGACCCTTAGGAGGCGGTTGGAAGTGTGAAGGGAGGAAGAGAGAGAGAGAGACCGGAAGGAAGCAAACGAGCTTCGTCGCCGCCGACACCTCCTCCTCCTTCTAGTAAGGTTACAACAGCGGCGTCCCTTTGCCTTCATGTACGTAAATCTGTAGTTGCCGCAGACCTTGTGGGATTGGCAAGAAGCCGCCATAAGAAGGCGAATGAAAAGCAAAGAAAATGAGATAAAAGTCAGAGAAAAAAACATTTATCTATGGAACCTGAAAAACGCAAAGTTGCCGAAAGCAAATTTTCTTCCTTTAAGAATGAAGTTAAGGACGGTTACGGAGCGAGAGAGAGAGAGAGAGAGAAGTCAAGAAAGGAGGTGAATTTTTTCCCTTCTCGGAGCTTTTTTTTCTTCTCCTTCTCTCTCTCTTCCCCTTTCTTCCCCCCACCGCGGGATAGTGTTTAATTGGCCCAGCAGCAGAGAAGGAACACCCTCCCCAAATGTTTGGAAAAGAGGAGGGGGAGCCAAAGAGATGGACACAACAACAAGGAGATCGCAGAAGAGGCAGCGTCCATTAGCCGTTGGAAGAAAGAGAGAGGAGGAGGGGGGGGGGGGGGGGAATTTCTTCCAAA
>JAAUYM010048673.1_pt1 | contig 10258 bp, 11 predicted proteins | sample 7278001 | NCBI WGS metagenome assembly JAAUYM01 (sample SAMN14350224, study PRJNA611818) | marine sediment metagenome | isolation source: surface marine sediment (1.8m) | place: French Polynesia: Moorea | collected 2018-08
CCCCCCCCCCCGCGGGGACACAATCAGGTTCGACCCGAACCGCTTCTCCTCCAACAACCCTGGCTTGTCCTTCTCCCCGTTCGGGCTGGGCCAGCGCCGGTGCCCCGGGTACGCCTTCGCATACCACGAGGTTTTCGCCGCCGTCTGCGCCGTCGTGCCCAGGTGCGTAGAGATGGCATGGGGTCGGGACATAACCGGATCCGAACTCGAACCGAGCTAAAGCTTTTTTTTTTCTCGTCGATAATACCAAAGGTTAAGAAACCGGACCAGACCGGACCGGACTGGACCCATAGAAAGTTGATCCGTTTCCGCATCTCGATTGCTTCTCAGGCTTGAGGTGCGACTGGTGGACCCTGAACTGTCGGGAAGCAAGGGCGCCGTCGGTCGACGGTTCGGGCTCGTCACCAAGCCGGCAGAGGAGATATGGGTCACCGTGCACAGGAGGGAGGAAGAGGACGATTGATGACTTGGATTCTAGATTTTGGAAAAGATCGATTTTGGGGGGGGGGGGAAATTTGTGCGATTTTTGTCCATTCTTTTATTACAGATGCCATCATTCTCAGCATAAGAATAGCGTTCCAAGTAACAATGGATTTTTTTTCTCCCTATTGACAAGGCAACTTTAACATCGTCGTGTTGGTTTGGAAACCGACCCAACTCGGACCGAAAAAAAAAACCTCTGTTGACTCGCTCCCATCCCTACTCGCATATCTGCGTAAAGAGATGAAAATGCAGCATTTTTGCCATTAGGGAGGGAGGGATTCTACAGGTTCGGCGGGTAGATAATTAAATTACACAGGAGATGGCAAATGTGCGCCAGGTAGGTGTGTCCCTTCCTTCCCATTCCCAAAGCAGGAAGATAAGACAGTGCCGCCCGCTAGATGGCGCTGGCGGCGCCCAACGATCGCCCAAAGATCAGGGAGGGCATTTATCTAGCCAAGTCGGAAGCAAGATAAAAAGTTTCAAAAACACACCATTTGACACACGCATGACGTAAGAGCGTATTTCAGTTATATCAAGAAGATCAAGAATTAAAGAGCCAATGGTTATTACAAAACGGTAAATATTTAGCTTCTTTATACATAAGGTGTCAACCCTGATTCGTAGTTGATCCTTTCCCCCTTCGCCCTCTCTCTCTTTCTCTGCTGGCCTTCTTCCTCCCTCCGCTCTTTCTCGCTCACTCAGTCAACGAAGCAGGCAGAGCAGAGGCGGAGGTGCCTGCCTCATTCTACAGCTCCGGTTTTTTGCGACCTCAAGAAGTCTCTGGCCTCGGAAGCCTTAGAGAGAATTCGTTTTTGCTTAAAGGTAAGGACGCTGCCCAATAAAGCATCTTTAAAAATATGGGAAATGGCAACCAGTGCACAAAAAGTCGGTTTCCGTTCATTGATGACTCATCCGTGTCACGCCCAGGCAGGCACTCGGACAAAAAGACCGACCCCTCTCCCGCACACAAGAAATAGGGATCTTGGGCTAAGTTAGCCTCTGAATCTGCTCCCCCTTATGCTTCTGTGTACAAAATTCTGCTGTTTGGACCAGGATTTTTTTCTTGTTTCTTTCCGGTTGAGTTGAGTTTTTGGGCGAATCTTGCCGGTGTCTTGCCGGTCCAAATTTGGGCCAAGTGCCAACTATGTCATTTGAGGATCCTGCTAGCGAAAGTGCGTCAAGGGGCCATGAAATCTCAGTTTTTTCTCCCTAATTCTTCACACACTCTTCATTCCCCTGCCCGTTGCCTCCCTCCCTCCCCTCTCCCTTCCCCCTGCCCGCGAGCCCCCCCCCTCCATGTTGCCCGCATGACCTTGTGCTGTTGGGCATCCATTCTTCCTCCTCCTCCTTCCAGGTAGGCAGGGGAAGCGGGTGAAGGAGGCGGGGGAAGAAGGAGGAAGAGGTTAGGATGGAGTCCCCTTCTCTTTTTTTCGGGTTCTTCCTTCTCGTGTGTGTGTGTGGGTGTGTGCGTGCGTGTGCATCTGTGGGGGGAGGGGGGGAGGCCTCTTCTCTTGAGACACGGTGGAATGCGGTGAAGGCAGGGAAGAGGGAGGGGAGGGAAGCAAGCTGGAAGGGACTCTTTCATATGAAGCTTTTTTGCGCATGTCTTTTGCACTTTTATTATTTTTTTGTTTTGTTTTGTGATTAAGCCTAGTAGCTTAAGCCTTTTGAATTTGATCCTAAAATGTACATGACATGAAGCAATTAACCTGTCCCCCTCAAATTATAGTAAAACGGCCTTCAACATCAAGAAATGGGCTCAACTTCTTGTACCTTTTTCTGCAAGACTTGAAAGCTGCAAAACACACGCCTAAAAAAATGGAAAAAGGCACAAGAAGTTGGCCCCACTTCTTGACATTTTAGTCTGCTTTAGTTATTAAATGCAGATTTATGGACAAGAATAAATATTTTGCAGATTCGGAAACTTTCCGATAGAACTCAAAAACCAAAAAGTTGTATGCGATTGATGACAAAAAAAACCTGATAAACATTCACTAAGAGGGACCTTGGCATGCTAGCGGAGATTACTGCGGATTATAAAGCTTTCACCCCCCCACCCCCACCCCTGCCCCCCTCCCCACCAAAACATCATCAATGCACTTTTTCTCCTTTCCGGGTCTCTATCATTTAAAAAAAGATTGCGTTGGGCCAGAACCCTTGATGGTCCAAAGTTTCTTATCGCTACTTAATTTTCAGGTAGGAAGGGGGAGAAAAGGAAACCAACCAAGATGTCGTCCAGAAAGACCGCCGGCCGTCGCGGCACCACCAAGAAGCGCGCGCAGAGGGCAACCTCCAACGTCTTTGCCATGTTCAACCAGGATCAGATCCAGGAGTTCAAGGAGGCGTTCAACATGGTGAGACTTTTTTTTTCGTGCTGCTTCCTCTGAGGAATTCTTTCCGCGAAATCCAGCATTTGCTGATCAAAGCTCTGGATATTTTTTTGCTTTCGTAAGCAGTGGGAAGAAAAGAATGTCTGTCTGTTCAGTATGCAGACAAAAAGCCTCATTTCTCACATTTCACATGCTACTCCTCTTGTTCCCTCAGATCGACCAGAACCGCGACGGGTTTATCGACAAGGAGGACCTGCACGACATGCTGGCCTCCCTGGGCAAGAACCCGACCGAGGAGTACCTCGACGGCATGATGAACGAGGCGCCGGGACCCATCAACTTCACCATGTTCCTCACCCTCTTCGGCGAGAGGCTGCAGGGCACCGACCCGGAGGACGTCATCAAGAACGCCTTCGGGTGCTTCGACGACGACAACACCGGCGTCATCCACGAGGACAGGCTCAGGGAGCTCCTCACCACCATTGGGGACAGGTGGCGACCTCACTTTCGATTTCCCAAATTATGTTTCGTTTTTTTTTTTTTTTTTTTAAATCTGCTTGCCTTCAGGGTTACGGGCGGGGAGGTGGACGAGATGTACCGCGAGGCGCCCATCAAGAGCGGCATGTTCGACTACCTGGAGTTCACGCGCATCCTGAAGCACGGGGCCAAGGACAAGGACGAACAGTAGAGAGAAGTCAGACAGAAAATGCCACGTTGATGAGCAAGCAATAGCACAACGAAATCGATGCTATCCTCTTCACTTGTCCACCCTCTCCCTTCCCTCACAGACATCCGCCCCAAGTCCCACATTTGGGGAAACAAGAAAAAGACATCTTTTTTTCTTTTTTGCTATCGGTGCCGCCAGAACTGACAACTTTCTGGGTACTTAATTCTACAACTCTTCTCCACCTCTTCCCCCCCCCTTCTTTTGCAGCGTCCGGCAAGGACCTGTTGCTGCCACATCCTTCTGACTTTTTCCACCCTTCGCTTTGTATAAGAGAGAAAAAGAACTTTTTTGCTACTACTTAACTTATTTCACGAGATACAGTAAGAAGAAAATATCATAAACACAAGCCTTAGTGATGATGGTTATTATTGCTATATTCGGATCCTGCTGGCATTTTCGCGGAAGGTGTTTCCCCATAAAAAAAACTACTCCGCAAGAGTGACCACCACATTTGATAACTTAAATGCATGTGCGACATTAGTAGTGTGCTTTTTTTTAATGCTCTATATTCTTCCACGAGTATACAACTTCATCGCCTGTTACTACATGAAGCAAACCAGAATCGAATAAAACCACGATTAAAACAATATATGTATAGTAGGCCCATCTCCCTCCCTCCTCTCCCCCCCTCATTGCGGAGGCGGCCGGTAGGGCCTCTCCAGGTGGTACCTCTTAGCGCCCTGCACCGAGAACAGGCGGATGAGCTCCTGCAGGGTGGGCGCCCAGGTGGTGCCGACGTGGTAGCCCGCGTCGCCGCCGTCTGTGCCGTGATCGCCGCTGCCGGCGTCGACGACGTCGCCGCCGGCGCCCCTCCCTCTCTCGACGACCAGGTGCGCCGCCCTGTTGCACGCGTATCTCTCTGCGGCCAGGGAGGAGGAGCCGGAGGTGTCCCTCCTGCAGAGGCTCAGCCTCAGGTCGCCCTGCGGGTTCTTGCGCAGCAGGTACGTCCCTGCGTGGGTGGACGGACGGACGGGACCGGTAACTGCACGTAAGGCACGAGGAGAGAGAGGTCCGTTTCCTGAACTTGCCTGGCAGTTCCCGCTCGATGGCGGCCGCCGCATCCTCCTTGCTCATGGTGCCCATGTAGAAGGGCATTTTCGAAACCTCTTCTTCTAGCGTCGGACGTCTTTCACTACTGAAAAATAATGCATCTACTACGTACTACTGTACCTATATAGTGTACTACATGATATTACATGGGCAAATGTCCTCTCTCTATCTCTCTGTTCCAGGTTGCAGGCCAGACCATTGGACCAGTCCTTACCAAAATTTGCATGGGGTGCTCTTTTTCAGTGAGGACGGACATTTCAAACTAAGAAATACTGCTAGATTATTAAAGTGCCTTTAAAATTTCAAGGGTCATAATTCCACTGTCCCGTTGCTGGTCGTGTGTATAATTCGTGTCTCCATCCCACATCTCTCTTGTGAAGTTAAACCTTGTCTTTAAAGTCACTTTTTGACTTGATCCTATCTGGCATTTGGCAACCCTTCCCCCTGTCAGCACAGCTGTCGCATCCGCCTATTATCTGAAAGGAGCTCTACGCCGCGTCAGCTTATCAAAAGTGGTGGTGGCAAAGCAAAACAAAACAATCGTGCACTTCCTCGTTGTCCAGTCTGTTTTCTTCTGTGGTGTGCCATTTGGGTCCTGTCTTGGGCTGTCCTCGGGTCTCTGCTCGCCTGAGGAGGCCTTACCAGCCTCTCTCCACCTTCTGCTGTGCAGCCTTTGCAAAAAAATATACCAGACAGGAGTTACGATGAAATCAAGCGTTTTTTGATGCATCAACCATTTGCCTGTTGGTCCTTAAACCAAACATGAGTCTAAAGGCCCACGTAGCTGATACCAGGAACAAGGACTGCGTTGTTATCTATGACAGAGACCTCAAGATAGACCAACCTACGGACCTAAAGGAGCTGGTCAAAGACTTAAGGGTTGTGCAGAAGGAGGTCAACACTGCCCTCACCGCGATCATTGAGAAGGAGAAGGCAAACAAAGAGTCATGTGGAGAAGAAAGAGAGGAGGAGGAGGAGGAAGATGAGGAAGAGCCTCCCGACAGCAAGAAGTCCAAGTTCTAGCAAGATAAGGCACTTTGCCTACCTAGTCAAATTCAAGATTTTTTAAAAAATTAAGAATGACTTCTACTGGCTTGAATAATGGTTTGATCGACACCTCTGAGTCCTCCAGATCCTGCTGGAGGCGCAACCTGTATGAGAAGACTGGCTTACCAGACAACTTCACCCCTGATGACTGCTTCCTGGCTGCAATCAGGCGCAACCAGAATGTTCGCCGCTATTCACTGCGCCAGTGCCTGCCCAAGGCCTGTCTAGTGTCTCTGCAGGCCAGTGCAGTTGTTGCATTCTATGCTTGCTACTCAGGCTTGAGCTCCGGACTGCTCTTGCCCAGCTCGATGCTTCTGGCTACAGCAGGAGCTGCCATGGTTGGCTACTTGTTGGTCCTCTTGGGAGGAAGTAGAATCGAGGCATCTGGCCTGAGAGATGGTTGGAGGCATCTGGTGGTCTTTTCCTCATTTGGAATTGCTCTGGCCCCAATCTTACATCGGTGAAATAGAGCATTTTAATTATAAGCTGAGCTTAAGTTGCCATTAAATGTCAATTCTCTTTTTAGGCTGACTGACACCATCAGCACAGACACCATCCACACTGCCAGCTTCTTGGCTCTGCTAACCCACCTGCTGGCTCACGACTACCAGCCAACGGAAATCTCTCCAGCACACTACGCCTCTGCCAATGCTCTCTCCCTCAATGCATCCCTCTTCGCTGCCGTGTGCCTGGCCTCCAGGTTGGGGTCTGCTTACGAGGCCTTCTCCCTGCTGGCCGCCTCACTTCTCACTTTCGTCCTTTGCCCACTTCTGAGGTCCAGACTCGTGACCACCACGGCGGAGGCTGCAGTGAGGACGGTACTGTTGGCAGTGTTGCTATCTGCAGTGACCACAGCTGCCGCAGCAGTGACGGTTTCGACGGGATTTACTTTGGGGGTCACACTCGCACAAATCTTTGTCTTTGTGGCCCCAGCAATATTTGTCCAGTGGCAGGATTATAAAGACACCATTAACGGTCCTTGGGACGAGGCAGTGCCTAATCTTTAAATGAGCAGATATTGAATGGATGTGCCGTACTACGTACACCCAAATGACAATAAATCTATTGCGCCATCCATCTTTTTTTTCTTCCTGGTCCAGGGTTTTTGCTCTTACTTCTACATAGGTACTAGACCCTCCATTACTACCTTTTCTATTCTTTGCCTTCCCTCTCCCTACGATTGGGGGCGGGCTTGTACCTATTGCGCGGCTCTGCACTGACTTTCCTCCCGGGCTTCCTTCCCAGCGACGTCTTCCTCGAGGTTGAAGCGGCGGTCTCGGGGCTCAGGAGAAGCGGCGGCTGCGGCGACGTCACCGCTGCCGCCCCCGACGACGACCTCTTCTGCCTGCGAGCCTCCTCGGAGGAGGGAGACAGCACCGGGCTCCTCTTCCGTCCCGACGCCACCTCCTCCGCCGTGGACACGAGGGTGGAGGAAAACTCGGTTGGCCGCCTCTTGTGCGCCTTGGGGGAGGAGCGCTTATGGTGGTAGCTCTCTGCCGCGGTGGCGGCGGCGGTCACGGTGACGCTGGCGCTCCTGCGGCGGTCGGTTGTGCCGCCTCCACCTCCGCTGCCACCCTGGCTGGCGCTGGGCGGTGCCGACTTGCAGACGGAGGAGACGGCGGCGGCAGCGGCGGCTGCGTCGACAAAGGACACTTCCGAGTCTGTGGAGCGCGAAGACGGCGTGCGGGAAGAGGACGAGGAGTCCAGGGTGGCTCTGGTGCCTCCACCGGATTTCAATGCAGCAGAAGGAACAGGTCTTGTACTGTATACGAGTACATGCAACGGAGAAGTTGTTGAAATGATGGTAAAATGCATAATCAACATGCATAAATACTGTTGTATCTAACCTTGGAGGAGAAGGCAGCAGCGGAGTCACGAAGGATCTCGGGAAGGCCCTGACAAAGGCTTCCAAGCCGGGGAACTCCTTGTGGTCCGAGCGGAACTTGGTCGGGTCTTGGCAGCACCTGCGCAGGGTCTTCTTGCTCACCCTGTCCTCGTCGTTGTCTTGCCTGCCCCCCTTCACGTAGTAGACGCAGTAGCCGGAGGAGGCGCCGTTGGGTGATGACCTATGGCGCCTGCTGGAGGCGGTGATCAAGAAGGTGCCCCGGGTCTTTCCTGCCAGGAGGGAGCGCGGGTCGGAGGGAGAAGGGTGCCAAAGGTGGAGGCGGGTGAAATCTGTCTGCATTAAGGGGACAAAAAGGAAATGTAACCGTTGTTGATATACCTAACTATATCCGTGTTTGTTGTTTAACTGTTCCTATTACTTTTGCTACTGCTCCTAGTGATATAGTTTCTTTAGCTACTAGTAGATCGAGTTTTTTTTTACTTTTTGACCCACCGACTGAAAGTCCTTCATCTGGATCGCCTCTCCTTCCGCGTCCACGCTCAGCCTCCGGAAGGCCTCGTTACAAGCAGCCTCAGCCTCCTCCTCGTCCCCCTCATCTTCTGCCTCTTCCGTCTCCGTCACCTCGCTGTCGTCCTCCTCCTCTTCTTTGGCGAAGTCGACGTAGTTGACGGTGAGGCCCAGGGCCTCCCTGTGCGTGTCCAACAGCTCCCTGAGGTCCCTGGCACACTGGGCCTTGCCGCGGATCTTCATCTTGGCGCAGCCGTCCACGGAGTCGACGTAGAACTTCTTCAGCTTGTACCCGGCGGATGAGGCGCCTTCCACCGAGGCCTGAGAGTTAAAAATCAGTTGTGGTTAACGAGTCAGATCTGTGCACTCTACGTGTATGCACACACCAGGAACTGCAGCAGCAACAACGACCGTCAGAGATTCCTTTACCTTGACGGCCAGCTTAAGCTGTCTGTCCGAGTCCTGGTAGACCAGATAGGTTCCGCAAGGAATGTCATCGTTGTCCCTCAGGCTGTCTTTGAGATCTCCAGAGCCCAAGGGCACATTCTGCAATGATCAAAACGGGCAAAAAAAAACATCACATAATTGCGCCAAGCTTGGCTTGTTGCCACATGAACATGCCACCTACAATTTTGTCCGCCTCCTTCGTCTCCTCCTCCCCCGTCACCTCGACCTCCTCCTCCAAGTCGAGCTTCGTGTACGGAGACTCTCCTGCGCGGGCACAGGAGAATGTTCATAAACATTAGGGTCCCATGTTGTTTCCCACGCACCTGCAAAGAAGCATTCCTCGTGGTAGACCTCCTGGCAGGTGGGGCACCTGACGCCCAGGGTAATCTTGCCCCTGAGCAGCATCCGGCAGGACGGCAGGTCGCAGACGCGCGCGGCGTCCACCACGTCGGCGCCGCTGCGGTTGACCTCCCAGACGCCGACGTCGCAGGCAGAGTGCAGCGGGGAGTGCTTCACCCGGGTCAGGTGCAGGAAGGAGTCGCGAAGGTCGACCAGGGCCTGCAATTCGTTTGGGGAAGTTGAGGGGCGGGACGGCATTTCTCCAACATTGTCTCCCACATTCTTTCTCAATTTGTCCCATTTGCTTTTTTTTTATTACGTAACGAGTACGGTACTGTAGCATGTTGACGGAGATAGGAATGTCCTCTGGAGGAGCAAGAATAAGAGACTGTTTCTTCCTCCTTTAAAAAAAAATTGAAGGAAGCTGTTCGTTCTGAGGGAAAAAGCAATTTCCCTGGTGACTGCGCTCTAATGATAAAAGAAAAATGACCCTTAACAACAGCACGCTGAAAGTTCCAGAGAAATTCCAAGAGAAAGGGATAAGGTTTGTGGAGGCAACCCTTGAGCATGAAGAAAATATCTGGAAGCTGGTGACTGACGTGTTCCTGGTCGACGAGCCCGTCTTCAGGTATAGGTGATACGAAATCTTTGAAGAAACTAGTACATATATATCACACTGTGCAACTATGCAATTGCTTTTTGCTGCCAGGTCCATGAACTTGAAAAGTGGCGACACGCGGACAGATCGGTCCGTTCGGGACAGGATGAGAAAAGACCTCGCCAAGTACTGTCTGAAAAGCGAGTCCAGGGCCAGCGTGCTTGCGCTGGACAGGGATGGCGAGTTGGTGGGCGTCAAGCTGGCATACAAGGCCACCGCCAACGACGGAGAGGAGAAGCCTCGCCACTACACAAAGTGGATGAGACACTTCTACTGGGTCCTCCCTCAGAGGACGGTCCACTGGAACATCTTTTCTTACTACGTGGAAGAGGAGCTTCGGTACCACCCAACCTTCGCCATGGAGGACATTGGAACCAAGAGCGTCTGTGTGGGAGAGCTCCTCTGTGTGAGCCAGAAGGTCAGGGGGCTCGGGCTGGGGCGGGAACTGGTGCGACTGTCCGTGGACCTGGCCCGCAAGCGGGACTCCGAGGCCTACTTTGCAATCGTCTCCGGCGTCTACTCCCAGAAGATCTACAAAGACTTGGGTTTTGCCCTGCTGAGGGAGATGGCCTACGAGGACATGAGGGACAATGCAGGGAGGACACTGCTGAACGACACGAGGGAGCACAAGAAAGCGCAGATCGCTTACTACAAGCTTTTTTGAGGGACAGAAAATATGGGTATCTCGAGTGGCAAAATAAATTAAATATTTTTTGTCCCTATTGAATGCTGGAAACGGATTTCCCCCCCCCCCCCCCCCCCCCCCCCCCCCATGAGGTGGGAAGAGGGGTACCGTTGAGTACGCGTTGGGAAGTAAAGGATAC
>JAAUYM010034844.1_pt1 | contig 10256 bp, 8 predicted proteins | sample 7278001 | NCBI WGS metagenome assembly JAAUYM01 (sample SAMN14350224, study PRJNA611818) | marine sediment metagenome | isolation source: surface marine sediment (1.8m) | place: French Polynesia: Moorea | collected 2018-08
AGTAATTCAGCTTCATACAAGCACTTTTTCTCTTGCAAGGTTGTGTCCACAGTAGTAATAAAACTATTGACACACTCGTAATCAGATTTTTTTAATTGATGTTAAAAATAAAGCAATGCAAGACATTCCTCATAAATTGTTAGATTGTTAAGAAGTCTCTCATGTTCAGATGTTACGAAATTACGTAGAGGGGCGTTCCTACACTCCTCCGCACCCACGTCGATTTGACATCCCGACCAATATTGGGGATCTCAGCAATACCTCTGAGGTATCGCTGATAGGTATTTAAGGTACGTATGTCTGATCTCTACCTCAGTGCTTTACCTTACCATGGGGGAGTGGATAGATGTCTGGATGCATAGCTGATACCTCGCCAATATTGGTCGGGATATATAAAAAGGAGACTTCAAAGTGGGGTGGGGAATAATGAGCTAGTGGCCCCCAATTTGTACCACCATTCTCCTCCTCCTCTCATCAGGCCACGCCCCACGAAACCAGGCAACAAAAAAAAAGAGGTGGACTTTGATTTGCATTCATCGATTCGGCTGAAAAAAGTCTTTCATTCAGGCCTGACGGTGGTGATGATGTGTAAATCGCTCCACTCCGAATATGGGGGAGGGGGAGGGAGGGGGGAAATGGCATTTGCATACTTCAATTTGCATTGATGAGGCGTGACCGCATACAAATAAGCTGCCGCGAACGTCGGGGAGGAGGGAGAGGGAATTCGAGACGATTGTGCTGACTGGAGACTTTCGACGGTCGACGGACGGTCTGAACAAGAAAAAAAAAAAGATCTACGACAGTTACTTTCGCATATCTGGTAGATGAAAACCTTTTGTCTTCCCCACGTTTGCTTGTTTCAGGTCTGCCCTGCATCCGGCGCGATGTCAGTGAGCAAGAACTCCGGCGGCGCCGTGTTCGGCGGGATGCCCTTCTTCGAGTACCACGGGGTCGACCCGGGGGCGTACTACGCCGGGGCGCCCTACAGACAGGTCAGGACTGGGACAGACTTGTTGCCGTATGCCACAATTACCGTACTATCCTGTAACTAATAAAAGAAATTAGTCATCATCTTTCAAACCATTTTCACATGACAATAGAAAAAATTTAGCTAAAATAGAATGGGGGACAGCAAAAATAGGATGGCGTCTGTCTTTCAATGTTAAAAATCTTTTAAAGTTAGTACTCGTATATTTCAAAAGCTCAAACTTTTTCATTTCTAGACAGAAGCCATTATGTACTGTACGTCTACTCGTAAGTCAATTTAGTTTTGTAGTTACAGTCAACTTTCCATATAGTGACGTTTTGATATATCGTAAGTCAACTTTGTACGTATAGCGAAGGTTTCCTGATGACAGCACTTCACAATGACTTCTCTATATCGAAAGTTGACTGTACTTTGCGTACTATGCATAAACAAACACCTAATTAAAGCAATAATACGTACATAATTGAAAAAGCATCGACGTTGTGGTGTCAGCTTGATTCATAGTGGATTCATACGATGAGATGAGGAGTGGAAAGGGAAAGTTTCCACTACACCCTTCCCTCGTGTCTTCTGCACAGGTAACAATACCTGTCGTGTTTTTTTTTTTTTTTTTGGCGTGCGGTGCATGTGGCTTTCTACTGCTACCTCCAAAAAATGCGTGAGTCACCCCCTCCCCCTCTCTCCTGCGGCTGCCAACCACTGAAGGGTGAAAAAGGGACTTTCTATCCATAGATGTGGCCGTACTGAATAAGTGAACATGGTAGTAAATTGTGTCAAGTACGAGAAAAATGTCACTTGTTTTTTGTGGCTAGCGGGAAAAACTTCCATTCCTTTCCCCTCTTTCCTCAATGATATGGGAATTCGATGTGTGTCAATGTTGTTGTTGCATTCCTTCCTTCCCCTTTCTCCCCTCTCCCTCTTCAGTGTTCCCTCGTCCTCCGAAGCGGCAAGAAGGAGAAAGCCCCAATAATTGAAAAGCGATCTTGGGTGTCGCCCTACGCCCCCAAGGTGGTGTTTTTGAGGTTTGCTAGTGTCGCTGCCGCTGCTGTTGCTGCGGCAGCGAGTGTTCTGTGGCTTTGAAAAGGAGGGAAGCAAATACACACACACAAGGTAGGACATTAAATCGCAGCAGAAATGAAACATGCAACTCTGAAAAAATTATGGCATTTACAATCCAGGAGAAAAAAAGAGGTAGTAGAGAAAATATGAGAATGTTTAATTATGCGGAAATTGCAACCTTTATGGCTTGCCATAGTACTGTCCCTATGGAAATAAAACCCTTCTTCCAAGAAAGAGAGGAGGTGAAACACTTCCGGAAAACTGTTTTGTCAATAGTCAAAAACAGTCATGTTTTCTCAGCCCCCTTTCCTTGTTTCCCTCCCCTGTTCCCTTTGCCAAAACGAATTAACGTAGGGAGGTAGGACCTGGTGAGTTCTATCTTTCTTTTTTCTCCTCCTCCGCTATTGCTGGAAGGAGAGAAAAATGGGGTCATGACGATTTGCTCTGCAAAAGTGCGTCTGGTCACGCGAACGAACGAACGGACCCTAAAGGAAAAAAAGAAAATTCCCAAAGTAGAAGAAGAATAGGAAGAGTTGTGATCCTTATCAATTCTGGAGATCTTCAATTTCCCCCCCCCCCCCCCAAAAAAAAACAATGACTGCGCTTTGTCTTAGGTGGGGCCGAAAGACGTTTAATGAATTGAAATCGAATATCATCTGTCCAGTTAAATCTGTCCAATGTTGTCGTCACAGGATTCCTCCTCCTCCTGTTCCATCCACCTTGGACTCTACCTGAGAAAGAGACCTTTCAGGTGCCCATCCAATTTTTTTTTTAATCAGAGACAATAAAATCTTACGCGCTGAGCCTACCCTGGCTGTCGTCGCCGCCGGAGCTTCCTCCTCCTCCCAACGCTGGCACCAGGATTTCCATTTGGGCGTTGCTCAGGGGACGCAGCCGCCTCTCGGAATCGCCCTCCTCCTCCTTCTTCCTCTTCTTCTTGCACCTCACCCCGGCGAAGTGGGAGCTATCGCAGCTGGCCTCACCGAAGCCCTTGTGCCTTACAATCAAGGAGAGAAAAAAAACAAGTACGGATTCACACATTTCACAAGTCACAAGACTCAACAAAAGCAACGACAAGAAAGACTTGACAAGAGCAAGAACCAGAACAAAGACGGACTTGCACTCCGCGACTGCCATCTCCCCGCCGCCACACTCCAGCCCGTCCAGCAGCGCCCTCATCTCCGGGTTGGTTCCGAACTTGTCCCCCCTCGCGGCCTCAGCTCCCTCGGCCTCCATCCCCAGCTGCCTGCAGGCCACCCTCGCCTCCTCCGCTCCGAACCGGCTGCCGCCGTCGCTGTCGCCGTCGCACACCCCGCCCCACACCCGCTCCCCCTTCTCCTCCAGGTAGACCGAGACCTCCAGGACCCCCTCGCCCTCCCTGATCCCATTAGAAAGTCGGATAGTGGAGCTTTTCTTGTCCTCCGTGGAGATCAGGAGCACTGGGCGGGACAGCTTGTGCTCCTTCTCCTTCTTCCTCCTCTTTCTCGTCTTTCTTCTGTCCATCAGCTGGTAGAGTCGTCTCGTCTTGGTGTCGCCGTCCTCGTCCTTGAACAGCAACTCCAGACTCCTGGGCGTGGAGGAATCCTTCTCCTCCTCCTCCTCTTTGCTCTCTCCGCTCTTGAGGACCTCCTTGGACTTGTCTCCTGAGCCGACTTCTCTACTGGTCGCGTTGGCCTGGTGGCTCTCCGGCATCTCCGCAATCTTGATCCTGCTGCTGCCCTTGTCTGCTCCCGCTGGCTTTGGCGGCAGGAGTGCCACCCTAGCTGTGGTCAGCCTCTGCCTCTCTATCATCACTGTCGTCCCACCGTCATCCTCGTCGGCGTCCTCGTCCTCCGCCTCGGTCCTCCTCTCCTCCTTGACCAGGTCCCCGTTTGCCTCCTCCTTCTCTCCCTTTCTTCCACCCGCCCTCCTCACCCCCAGCTCCAGGCCCTTCAGCGCCGATTTTCCCAGCATCATATACCTGTTCAGCTTCCCGGTCGTCGTTGTCGCCGTCGTCGTCTTTGTCGTCTTTCTCATCTTGTTCTCGCTTGCGTTCTTTTTGGCAGTGGCCTTGTCAGCGGCCTTGTCAGCAGCCTTGTCTGCGGCCTTGGAAGCAGGCCTGACAGTGGCCTTCTTTTTGGAGGTTTTCTTGCCTGTTCTCTTCTTGGACTTTTGTTGCTTCCGCTTTTTCTTGTGTGACAGCTGCTGGAACTTGAACTTCTTCTTGGGGACGTCTTTCTTCTTCTCCTTCTCCTTCCTCTTTCCCTTGCCTTTCTTCTTCCTCATTTTCTTTTTCGCCTTCCTCTTTCCGACTCCCTGGTAATCTCCGTATTTCTTGTTCTTGACCGTCTTCTTCTTCTTCTTCTTTTTCGTGGTCGTCCCCTGCTTTCTCACCGCTTTCTTGTTCGTGCCCTTGCTTCTTCCGATGGTGATCGACACCGACGACTTCTCCTTCTTCTCGTTTTTGTTCCCCTTCCTCTTGTTGGCCGCCAACTCCTCGTCTTCCTCGACAGCCATCTCGTCCTCCTCCTCGTCATCTCCCCCACCTTCGCCGGATCCCTCGTCCTCCGCTTCCTCCTCTTCTTCTCCCCTTCCTTGTTTTCCCTTGCCGAAGCTGGGACTGTCCACCCCGCTCCCTCCCTCCTTCTCGGGCTCTTCCTCGATGACGTCCCCGCTTCCCTTCCCTCCGCCTTCGCCGTCCTTGGCGGCAGCGTCCTGCACCTCCTCGTTCGCTCCTCCTGACCCTTCCTTCTCCGGATCCTCCTCCTCCACTTCATACTCATCCTCTCCTTTCCTCCCCGCCAGGTCTCCCGATCCTCCTCCGGACCCTCCCCTATCTCCCTTTCTGTCCTCGACGGCGTCCTTCCCGCTCCCTCCGCTTGCCGACCTGTCTTTGCCTCCGCCATCGCCGCCGTCACCTCCGTCACCCCCGTCGCCACCCTCGCCTCCTTCGTCCCCATCCTTTCCTCCGTCACCGTCCTCCCCACCTTCGCCCTCTTCTCCGCCGCTTCCTCCTCCCTCTCCTCCCTTTCCCCCTCCTTCTCCACCCTCTCCTCCTTTTCCTCCTGCGCCTCCGTCCTCCCCGTCCTCCCCGTCTTCCCCTCCAGCCCTCCCTTGGTTTTCGTCCCCACTCTCGGCCTTTCGGTCCTCCTCCTCCTCCTTCTCCTCCTCTGCTTCTTCTTCTTCCCCGCTGCCTTCTTTGCTCATTTCTCCCCCGCTCCGGTCCTCTACGCCGGATCCCGAAGAGGCCTTCTCGGCTCCCTTCGCATCCCTCTCCTCCACCGTCTTGTCCTCGGGCTCCTTGGACTCCTTGCTGGAGGGTTTCTCCTTCTCCTTCCTCTCGTCCACTTTTGAGTCTTCGCCGCTCTTCTTTTTTTTCTCCTCCTTGCTTTCCTCCATTGTAGTTGTGGAGGTCTCAGTGGTAGTTGTGGACGTCTCCTCCTTCTCCTCCTCTTTCTCCTTCCTCTCTTTGGTCCTCTCCTCGGAGGCCTTGTTCTTCTCCTTGGACCTGTCCTCCCTGGACTCCTTGCTCCTGCTGCTCTCCCTTGTATTGTCGAAGTAGCTGAGCAGCTCCCCGGACCTGAGCCCACGGGACTTCTTTACCACCACCTTTTGTTTCCTCCTCTTCTTGGACTTGCGCACCACCTTCTTCTTCTTTCTCTCGCCAGACCTGAGGATTTCTCTGGACGGGTGGATCTTTACCAGGGTCTTCTTGGACCCGTCGCCGGTGTCGGTAGAGGTCAGGGACAGTGCCAGCCTGTTCTTGCTGTTCTTTCCGTTCTTGACACTACATGCATACAGTAAAAAATAGTCTACGCATAAGTTATACAAATTTTAAAACGACCGACAATGTAGCTTTCACGAACCGTTTCGCAGAAGTTGCCGCTGCCTTTTTCGATTTTACCGGGCTACTACCCTGCCTAGAAGAGGAGAAGCCCCCACACTTGAAGACTAATTCACAAAGCAGTACTACTTTCAAGAACACAATACCAGTTGTCATGTGGATCCAGAGCGTATTTCCCTCCGCGCCACTGGGGAAGAACTGCTTCGTCGGGAGGTCTGCGCAGAAAACATCGGTCGTAAAAAAATATTGGTCGGGCATAACTCCCTTTCTCCTTCCTTCTTTTTTAGCATCAGACCGTTCAATCCTCTGTCTGAACATCTTCTGTCCGAAGTACTTTTCCATCCTGCTGTTGGCGCTGCTCTTCCTCCTCTCCCTATCCTTCCCTGCGGCGCCGTCCGACCCCTCCACCAGCAGGACGGACAGCATTGCCGCCGCGGCTGCCACGGCCGCCGCTGCCACCAGCGCGGCCCTCCCCCGTCGAAGGTGGAGGAGGAGGAGGGGGGAGGGCGGACGATCCCTGCGCATTTCACATTGCAGCCTCCGAGCATGATTCCTAGGTTGTTTATTTCCCCCATAAACAACATGGATAATGGCGATGGCGAGAAGGCGAGAGGAAGGAGGGGGTGCCTTTTCCTCCTCCTGGTCCTGTCTGATTTGTGCTGCTTTGCAGGATATGCTGGGAGGAGGTGATGCACTTTTTTCTGCCCAAGTTCAAGAGGGCACTACTACAAGTTAAAGAGGGGGCTTAGAAAGGGCAAAAAATGGTAGCGTCATTAAAAGATCTGCGTAGAAGTTACGTGCCGAGAATACGGCGAATTAAATAGATATGACAACATGCTGCTGGAGAATTTGCATTCCAGCTTCCGAGATGTCTGTACAGTAATGTGCGTTGTATGTACATACTGTACAGTAGATTTCACTTTTTAAAAACACACCGCTTGTAAGAACAATCTCGTATAAAAAATGAAACAAAATGGCGTGATTTCATGTTTCTACTTATCTTTTTTTTTTGCAGGACCTCGGCAGTCCCGGCGTCCTCCTTCCTCGGAGCTCGACGTCCTCCAAGGGCAAGAAGAGCTTCGCCAGCCGCCTGGCCAACCAGATTGACAAGCTGACCGGCGGCGGCACCATCAGGAGCAACAACCACTACTCCTCGTCGTCCTCCCGTCCGCCGCTGCTGCAAGACACCTTCAGGGATCTGGGGGGCACCACGCCCAGGAGGGCGTTCAGGAACGTCGGGAAGCTGAGCGGCGGAGGCGGCAGCAGCCGCGTCTTTATCGCGCCGCCGCCGCAGCCGACAGCTGCTGCACAGGCCGGCCACCAACCTCCCCCAAAGAACTATTACAACCCCTGGGGAGACCACCACCACCAACAGCAGCAGCAGCAGCAGCAGCAGCAACACCGCATTCCCCCGGCCCACTACGTCCATCCGGCACACTGCGCCAACTTGGACGATTACTGCGCCGACGGCGGCGGCGCCGGAGGGCTGAGGCGCGCGCAGTCTGATGAGTCCGTGAATGTGCGCGAAGAGGAACGGCGGCGTTGGTTCGATCACCACGAGGACGGCGACGACGGCAACGGCGGCGCCGACGGCGGCGGCGGAGGCGACGGCGGCTCCGACGACGACCTCGCCTACGCGGAAGTCGACTACATATACAGCTTCGGCGGGCGGAGGCAGCAGCAGCATCAGCTGCACCCCGCGCCACACGCCAGGGCGTTTGTGGCCAGATACAGTCATCACCACCACCACCAACATCCCACTTACCACAACCCGTACCAGCACTATCATCACCACCACCAACACCACCACCACCACAGGACGCAGTCGGCGCAGCCGCGAACAACGCGTCCAAGGCCGCCTTCCGCCGAGGGGAGGAACTCCTACTCGCGAGGCCGGTCGCCCGAGGTCAGGATGATCAGGCAGAGTCAGGCGGTGGTGGTGCCCGGAGGAGGAAGAGAGGAAACAGGAGAAGGGAACAGGAGGCGGCACAGATCCAGGCAGAGGAGCGGGTCATCACCGGTTCCGGCAATGCCGGCGGCGGAGGCGACGGCGACACCGATGCCGCCGCCGTCGTCATCCTTGTCCACGCAGAAGATGCGCGCCAGAACGGGGATGGTGGTCAGGGTGGGAGGAGGAGAAATGGAGAGCAAGAGCAGTAGCAACAGCAGTTCGGTTGTCTACGTCGGTCAGGCAGGCAGCAGCAACAACAAAAACAACAACAACAGGGTGCGAAACACCTCCTCCTCCTCCTCCTCGTCGGTGGTGGCGATCAACAAGGAGAAGACGGCGGCAACGGCGACGACGGCTGCCGCCGCGGCCACCATTAGGGTGAGGATGGAGCAGCAGCAGAAGCGTCCCTCAGGAGGCTCCTCTGGCAGTGAGCCGTTCACGGAAGAGGAGGAGGAAACGACGACCAACTCCTCCGACGGCGACACGGAGGAAGAAGAGGACGCCGACGCCGACACCAGCAGGAAGGATTCTGTCAGCGACGATGAAGAGGAGAAATCCATCTCCTCTCCCAAGATTGTCCCTCCTCCTAGGTTGGTCAAGATGCGGAGGCAACAGCAGCAGCAGCAACAAAAGAGGAGCAAGGAGGACGAGCTTGAGTGCATAGCCGAGCTGGACAAAGCTCTGGAGGACGATTCTGACTACGACGCAGACTGCAGCCAGCTGGAGTCGCCGGCCAAGGTCAAGGCGGTCGCGGCGGCGACGACTGCGGCGACTGCAGCGGCGACGGCGACGGTGAGTCCCCGGAGGAAGGCCGACCTGTCCAGGGAGTCTATCCCGGAGGAGGAGGAAGAGGAGGAGGAAAGGCAGAGCGTGGGGAGCAGCGGCGGCCGAGGGTCTTCCAGGTCCCAGAGGAAGGTGATCAACAGGAGCAGGCTGGGGAGGCTGCTGCAGCAACAGCAGCTGACCAAGTCGGAGCAGCTGGAGCGGAGGAGGCGCGAGCAGCTGCAGCAGATGCAGGAGGAGGCGGAGGAGGACGTGAGCGTGAGGCCGGGCAGTATCAGTCGGGGCTTCAGCAGCGAGATCCTTAGGGAGGTCTATGGGAATGACCTCTGCGAAGAAGGCGGCAGCAGCGGTAAGAAGATAAAAAAACTGCTTCTTTCTTTTCCATTTTTTACGCTGGATTTATTGTCCACTTTGTCGAAAGAAAAAAAAAAAAGAAACCCTCCTGTCGGCACCTCCTTCAATTTTTATTTTTACGACCCTTGACTCCCCGCAAAAAAGTTTCTTCGTTAGTTCCCTGAAAAGAGAACTTTTCCTCTTTAGTACTCCCGCGTTTAGAACAGAGGTGTCCAACCTATGTACATACATAGTTGTGAACAGACAGACGCAATATTAACGGGTCGCGCTAAGCTCTGGGGCCCCTAAAATGGGTTGGTAATCTCTGGCTTTAGAAGAGAATCTTTCTGCACCTTCCAAAAAGAAGAAGACCTTGAGACTTTTTTCTTCCTCCTCTTTTGATTTTTCTTCTCCTCTTTTCCCGGATGGCAGAGGCAAGCAAAAAAAATGAATCTGTTGCGAGGTAGGAAGGCACATTATTAATAGGTGTGTGGGCATAGCAAAAGCGGGCGAGGAGAAAAGAAGAGGAAAGGACACATAGAAAACTTGTGGAGATGCTCGATAGAAAAAACTCACACGAGAAGAGGAGGAAGATGAGATAAATCTTTACGATTCTTCCCAAAACGTCTATGTGATGCGAGGGCGTAGGAAAACAAAAGGCTTCGTTCGGACACAGTTCGTCCTGCTCATAATTTGCGAGTCGGTCGGGCCATAATTTTTTCTGCTTGGCACTTTTTCTTCGCCCATTGGTATCAAAACATTTTTTTTGTCTTGGACTTAAAAAAAAAACATCAAATATAGAAAAAAAACCACTGTGGGCTGCTGTGCCAAATTTCTAAGCTGTTAATCTGATTCTTTTGCCAATCTGATGCATTGCATTTTTTTCAGTCAACAAGAAGTTTATTTCGTGCCTTGCAAAATGGACCCAAGAATGGACCCAAGGGAAAAAGGAAGGGTAACTTATAGGCGCATGAATTCCAGCTTAGGGTGACGATAAACAAGAACTCTAAGCACCATCGCCATCTTTGGGCAGGGAGTTGGAAGGGTTGGGGACTGCCCAAAATTGGAGGAAGGAAGGAGGTGGCTTTAAAGAACCCTCCTCTGGATCCTTGTAAAAGAGGTTTGAGGGAAGGAGGAATGCATCCATGGACTCCTATAGCTTATGGATAGGATTTTTTTTTGCGAACAAGGCTATGAGAATTCGCCCCATGCACTTCATTTTCTCATTAATAAGAAGCCATATGCGCGAAAACGAAAACAATTTCAAGCAGATGTTGGATTTGGTCTTTTGTGAGTAGGCAGCAGATCGAGCAGCGCAG
>JAAUYM010013520.1_pt1 | contig 10255 bp, 14 predicted proteins | sample 7278001 | NCBI WGS metagenome assembly JAAUYM01 (sample SAMN14350224, study PRJNA611818) | marine sediment metagenome | isolation source: surface marine sediment (1.8m) | place: French Polynesia: Moorea | collected 2018-08
ACTGGAGGCCGTGGGAGTGGCACAGGGTGGCCATATTGACATATAAGGTAGGCCAGAGTCTTCTGCACATTTTCTATTTTATGCGCCAAGTCGAAAAAATGCGCCAAAAAGTGCCAGCGCCAATCTCCAAAGTGTAAAGATTTAAGTGGGCCACCCGTTACAAGAATGGCCAGCAGGTTAGCCAGGTGGGCTATGCAATAGCCCGCTTGGTTATAAATGGCTACATTTGGGCCTAGTGGGCTATAAAAAAAAAGCCCTCCTTTTTCAATGTCACTAAGGTTTTGGGTCTCCATTTGAACTTTATTTACTGTTGGATAATAATTGGGGTTTGGTGGGCTTATCAGCTTTCCATACCTAGCAGCCCTGATGGTAAGGAACGAATCAAGGATTTAAAAAAAAAATCCATCCCTTACCTTTTCTGCGACTTCCTTTTGGTTGAAGCCTAGTAGATCAAGAAACTCCAGTCTAGGATTGTCCGAAAAGTTGGCACGAACGAAGCGCCAAATCTGTTCATCCTCCTTTGCAGTGGCAGAAGCAATTTTGCTTTCGCAAAAGTCCGGAAGATTCTGAAGATTTACAAGAACCGTGGAGATCGAAAAGTCCAGCAACGGAACGTTAAAGCGGCTTACCTGGTTCTGGATTGAAGTCTCCAGTCTGAAAGACCTCTCTACCAACTCTGGCTCCGTCACCACCCTGTGCAGGGTCACTGCCGACGTCGCCACCTGGTCAAGGGACTGGCCCTGTCCGGACGATGCCTGGTTGGCAGGTGGCTTCTGGTGACAGAACGTTACCATCCTGCAAAACGGAGGATATGATAACTACCCGACCAATATTGCTGAGATAGCAACGAGGTAGCATCAAGGAATGTGTCCTCCCCCACCCATGGTAATTAAAAAGTTGAGGTAGGGATCAGACATATTTGAGACTATAGACTGACAATTTCACCTCATCGATACCTCAGAGATATTGCTGAGATCACCAATATTGGTCGGGTAGCCATCAGTTCGCTCATCACAAGGAGCTCATCACAAGGAGTTGCATCTGCAGTTCAACAAATTGTTTTTTTTTCTTCTTCTTACCGTCCACCGAATCCAAAAGCTGCCCCACATGGCCTTCTGAGCCACTTGGGTGGCTTTCTCAGGTGCTGCGCCGAGGACGCATGAGCCTGCGAAGCCTGTTGGCCGGGCGAGACCGACACGGGCCGCATCGACTCCACCCCGGGGAAGGAGTCGGCGATCGAAGACGTCGACGGTTCCACCTGGAGGAGGGAGAACAAATGATTTTCAGCAACCAACTACTGAAAAGCAACAGTAAACCAACAAAATTAATTCAGCCATTATTTTAATGGGAAAATACGTCAGAAAGGGACAGATGAAGCAAGGAATTTTCAGTTTTCTCGATCCCTTGTACAGTAGTAGTCTGTACGTGCATGTGGAGACATAGCAAAGCTTTAGTCATGCATGGAAGGGTCAGGACTGGACGCATTCTGTTCCATGATCGTACCCCGTCCGGTGACACCAAGTAACTGCCAGACACGTACTGCAAAAATTTAGACGTGCTCAGCCTGTTCTTGTGAGGCAAGAGGTCTTTTTCTTCTTCTTCTTTACCTGCTGCTGGCCACCAAGGAGCGAGTACACGGAGACCTTGCCGTCGAAGGAGGCGCTGGCGATGACGGCCGGATTGCGCGGACACCAGGACACGTCGAAGATCCACTGACCGGAGGTGGCCAACTCGCAGAGGACCTGCACAGCAAGGTACAGTAATTGATAATACGAACTCATGTTAAGCAGCACAGAGCAACTTCCACCCTCAGGTCGTACTTCTCCATTGGGAGCGTCGATGCTGTTGGGATTCCAGCACAGGATGCGGTTGTCCTTTCCACAAGAGAGCAAGAGATCGGGATCCTGCTGACACCAAGCGACAGAGAGGATGCCCCTTTGATGATTTTCCAGCGTTCTGATCGGGGACGACGCTAGTCGGAGATCCCATATCTATGGAGAAGAGATAAAAAGAAGTGGGTAAGTGGTAAGAAGTGGGTAGGACAGCAACAGGCTCTGCTCACCTGAATAACTGGCGTGTGATCGTCCTCTGAAGCGAGGCAGAGCTGTGTGGCCACCTCTGGGTGCCACGCCACCACCTTGGTGCGCATTCGGGACGTGGAGTCGCTCACCTGGCGAAAAAAAAAGTCGCGCCCATGAACGAACACGTCATTTAGTCCGTGTCAGCCCAGGGTTTCCCCTCCTCCCCCTCACCTTGATGATGGGGTCGTTCTTGCGCAGGTCCCACACGACGCAGCGGGAAGCGAAGGTGGTTCCAAGGATGTGCTGCACCTGCTTGTTCCAGGCGACGCACCTCACGTCGTCGGCCGGCTGGCTCTTGGCGCCGGGAGTCATGGGCGAGGAAGGCTTGTTCACGTCCCAGATGTAGACCTCGGACTCGGAGGCGCCGGAAGCAAGCAAGTTGCTCTGCACACGAAACGGAAGGTAGGGGGTTGGGGAGAATAAATGCTACTATAGAAAGACAGCCAAAAGCGAATTCCGACCTGGAACGGGTTGAAGTCCATGGCCTGCACTGGCCCCGTGTGCTTGTCCTTGCTTGCCACCACGGCCTCTTCGGTGGCGCCGCGAGCCAGCTTCTCGGCGTCGTACAAGGTGACCACGCCATGGTCCAACCCGGCGGCCAAGATGCCGCAAGGTCTGGCTCCTTCAGAGATGCCCGCAGAGCCCCAGATGAGCTTGTGGTACCTGAAGGAGGAACGGATGGGATGGTGAGTCCCAGCTGGTGGTTGGTCGTCTCTTCTCCAGTGGCTCACCTGTGTTCGACGGGGACCGAGCAGACCTTGGGCATCTGATGACCGCTCTCCGTCAAATCGAGGCGGTAGATCTAAGGAGGCGCAACACCCACCTGTCTGCAGCAGTGCGACACCGACACCAACTTTGTCTGACGTGCTTACCTCCAGCGCCGAGTTGGTGGAGAAAGTGGCGTCCAGTTGCTGCGCCGCAGTCCCCGCCGCGACGCGGACTTCCTCCAACTGCGCCGGCGACCAGGCCACGTTGGCCGTCACCTCCACCTCCTTCACCTTCATGGCGGAGTCGCGGGGAACTAAGCAGGACGGCAAGTACGGGAAGCAGCGCAAATTGTCGTCAGTCAGTCAGAAAAAAAAGGTTAAGGAAGTAGGAAAGGGATGCCGACGAGCCAGGCTTGAGCTCGAAAACTCGAAAGCCTTCTCACATACCCGCACTACTGTATACTCGCGTCTTATTGGTTAATATTTCGAGTAGAATCTTATTTATAAAAGGAAATGTCTTGACTCCAGCCCCAATTTCTTCCTGCGAACATTTCACCGAGGCTTGACCGTCACTTTTCCGCCTGTGCCTAGCTTTAGTGAGAGGCAGGCACCTGCCAAGTTGACGTTCGCAAAGCCGATTTGTTTTCTTCCACGTTGTTCGTCTGCTGCTTTGCCCAAGACTTCATCGTCCCCCGCCGAAAGTCTGCCTTTAGCGACATCTGTTTCGATATCAAAGCAAGTGTGTGTGACAGTTCAACTCACACTTGAGAACGCATGGTTACTGCCTCAATCTCTGCCAGCGGTTGCTTGGTCCCGTGTCTCGGCGTTTAGTACTGTGTTTTTTTTGGCTCACGACGCGTTGAGGGTGAGATTGGCACTGCCATGCCACTGCCCCAGTATACCCTACATACATAAGCACGTATTTTCCTGTGACGTGTCACCAGTGGGCCGGTTTTTGAAGGTGCCAAAATTATCTATCGAATATAACGATCGATAGTAGGGGAACTCTTTTCTCTCGCTTTACTTTAGGCAGTTGTACTACTACTCACTTTCTTCAAAGCCCAGAAAGACGTCTTGGCGTTGCTGGCACAGCATGGCCGAAGGCACTTCACGCCTTTGGGGTGGCGAGGCCATCCAGTGTTGCTCGGTTGCCGACACCCCTACTACGTGATCCCACCGCCCGGCGTAGCTGCTCGGGTAGTCACTTTCGACCTCATTGTCCACGAACTGCTGTGCTAGTAGAGGAGGAGAGTCCAACATTGTCTCAACCATGCAGTCTCGCACTGGGAACAACTGCACACATCCCTTCAAGAATCTAGCATTGCTTAGCATGTGTGTATGGTCACCAGATGTGGAAAAAAAGAAACATGTGAACACACCCTCAAGCTGTCCAAACAAATGCTGCGCTTGATGGGAACCTACTTTTTTTTTTTTTCAAGTTCCACGGAAACCGGAGAAGAGATTTCGATTTCCTACTTTTGACAATGAATCTCACCTTGTCCTGAAATACGAAACGAATTTTATTTCTACGCAAGAAAACGTGCCAATGTCGGAAGAAGGTAGTCCCAGAGCAAATAGTTTTAAACTTGAGGTATAGTACGGCCGAAAGAAAAAAATAAACTAACACAAATACTGAAATTAAAGTCTTCTTAAGAGCGGGGGGGAAAAAGGATGGTAAAAGTGAATAAAATTGGCGGACTTGTTTTCTTTGGCAATTTTCTGTTTTCTTTAAGCCACGTCCTCCTCCTCTTCCTCGTCGAACTCTCCCTCGTCCTCGGCAGTGGCTTCCTGTAAGGAAAAAATGGAGACCGTCGTATTTTGCTAACACATGCTAAGAACATTTTAAGCTGGTATACCTGGTACTGCTGATACTCTGAGACGAGGTCGTTCATGTTGGACTCTGCCTCCGTGAACTCCATCTCATCCATGCCTTCACCAGTGTACCAGTGAAGGAAGGCCTTGCGCCTGAACATGGCGGTGAACTGCTCAGAGATCCTCTTGAACAGCTCCTGGATGGCGGTAGAGTTGCCGATGAAGGTGGCAGCCATCTTCAGTCCACGGGGAGGAATGTCACACACGGCAGTCTTTACGTTGTTCGGGATCCACTCCACGAAGTAGGATGAATTCTTGTTCTGGATGTTGAGCATCTGCTCATCCACCTCCTTCATGCTCATGCGACCCCTGAAGACTGAGGCAACAGTGAGGTAGCGGCCGTGACGAGGATCACAGGCAGCCATCATGTTCTTGGCATCAAACATCTGTTGGGTCAGTTCTGGCACAGTCAGAGCCCTGTACTGTTGGCTGCCCCTTGAAGTGAGGGGAGCAAACCCAGGCATAAAGAAGTGGAGGCGTGGGAAGGGAACCATGTTGACTGCTAGCTTGCGAAGATCAGCGTTAAGCTGGCCAGGGAACCTCAAGCAAGTCGTCACGCCAGACATAGTCAATGACACCTGTTTAAAAAAGCAATAAACAATGAAGAAAGTGCGTATGCATAATAAAAATAACTAACTCACCAGATGGTTCAGATCACCGTAAGTGGGAGTGGTGAGCTTGAGAGTCCTGAAGCAGATGTCGTAGAGTGCCTCATTGTCGATGCAGAAGGTCTCATCTGTGTTCTCGACCAGTTGGTGCACGGAGAGAGTCGCATTGTAGGGTTCCACAACGGTGTCGGACACCTGCAAAATTAACAGTATTTCAGCTTTGTGGAAAAGCACGCGGAGAAAAAATTAATTCAGCACAGTAGCATTGTGTTAAAAAAGTTACAGCCTCCAACTGTTCACTGCACTTAGCCAACGCTTGTGTATTTGTGTATTTACCTTGGGAGATGGCACCACAGAGTAGGTGTTCATGATTCTGTCAGGGTACTCCTCACGAATCTTGGAGATGAGCAGCGTGCCCATTCCTGATCCAGTACCACCTCCCAAAGAGTGGGTCAGCTGGAAGCCCTGAAGGCAGTCACAAGACTCAGACTCCTTGCGGACAACGTCCAGGACGGAATCCACAAGCTCGGCTCCTAAGGCAACAAGTGTTTATTTTAGTACAAGTTACTGAACGACCCAGAGCAACAAATTTTCTTTACCCTCAGTGTAGTGTCCCTTGGCCCAGTTGTTTCCTGCTCCTGACTGCCCGAAGACAAAGTTATCTGGCCGGAAGACTTGTCCGTATGGCCCAGAGCGGACAGAGTCCATGGTACCTGGCTCCAGGTCAACAAGAACTGCTCTGGGGACGTACTTGCCACCGGAAGCCTCATTGTAGTACACGTTGATGCGCTCCAGCTGCAAGTCAGAGTCGCCGTGGTAGGTGCCGGTGGGGTCGATGCCATGCTCATCAGAGATGATCTCCCAGAACTGGAACAAAAAAAACCAAAATCACGGTAAACAAAGCCATCGAAGTCAGGCTAAAATTAATTCCAATTGAACACGTATAAAAAGAATTCCCACCCACTACTGTTTTATGACCGATATTTTCGATTTCCCCCCACCCCCTTTTACACTTCCAACAAAAAGGGGGGCTGGGGAGAATCGACCTCATGGGTGTAGCAGGAAATGATGCTGAATAAATGGAAGCGGATCTGACGGTTCGCATCTGCTGGCGCGCCCCTTTTCTGCCGTATCCAATGTGACCAGAATTTGACTGCTACCGTAATACGCGATTTTTTTTTTTTGTAAAATGCGCAAGACTTACAGAGAAAGACTCTTTGTTTTTGTAAAGTAGTACATCTTTTCTTCTTTAGTCGAATATGCAAGTGAATAGCGGGTGGTTAAAAAGCGCAAGATCTTTCACGTTGCGCAAAAGCCACCAGAAAATGCGCATCCACTTTGCAAGTTTCAGAAACAACTGTTTGATCAATAGAGGGAAACCAGGACAAAAGTGGGAGGGACAGGAAAAGAGGCGCTGTAAAAGGGAAGGGAGAAGGGGGCAACACCAGCAAGCATGCAAACTCCGGTCATCGACTAAACCAGCAGGGGGGGGGGGGAGGAGTTGTTGCGGTCGAAGGGGAGGGGGGGGAGAGAAGAGGAATGGAGGAAAGAGTAACGAAAAATACCCTGACCGGCCCCCCCCCCCCCCCGCCTCCGAAAAAAAAAATCGACTAACCTTATGCGATCCTGATCTTGAAATTTTCACAGAACCTCAATGATCATTAAACATCTAGACATTGACACCTGGCGAGCACGCTTGGTTTAATTAATTTAAATTTGGAGATCCCATTACAAGAAATATAACCCCTTACCCCCCTCCTCCGGGGGAGGGGGAGGGGGAATGCTGACGTCCACGACCACGGAGGAGACGCACGATGGCATGAGGTGAGGGGGGGGGAGGGGCAAAAAACAAACCTCTGGAAAGGATGCTCAAGATCCAAATCGCCTTCATCCGTCCGTCGGTCCTTCCCTCCCTCCACCCCTTTAGAGGACTCACCTTGGCTCCGATCTGGTTGCCGCACTGTCCGGCCTGCATGTGCACGATCTCCCTCATGTTGGCGGTGGAAGAGGACGAGGAAGCGAAGTAGCAAGGACGAATTTGCAAAAGGAAATGCAACCCCTCTTTTCTTTTCCCTTTTTTTTTTTTTTTTTTTTGAAAAAACTGTTCGGTTCGGTTCGTCCACGCGGGCGGGAGGCTCTCTTCGTCTCTCCTCTTCTCCTTCCTTCCTTCCTTTTCCCTTTGCATTCAGGGCTGCCAGGTCGTGGAAGGCAGAAATAGACCACCCGACCCTGAAAAATAGCCTTATCTGGTCCCAACAGTACAGTATAAATAAGTAATAACAGTAAATAAACCCAGGTTCAAATGTAGCCACAAACTATTTAAAAATAGCGTGTTATTGATGGATTTTCTTTTAACCAACTTTATGGGCCACAAGGCCCAAAAATTAACCACAACGTCTAAAACAGCCCACCTGGCAACCTTGTTTGGATTCCGTTGAAAGAGGGAGAAAGAAGGAAAAAAGGAAGGAAGGAAGGAAGGAAGACGGGGGTGCGGTGGGTGGGGACCGTGGCCGTGGGGCAGCTTTGGCTACCCTGAGCAGGGGGGGGAGGGAAAAGAACGTTGGGGAAGGGAAGGAAAGCAAGCAGGGAGAAAGAAGAAGAGCTCTTTTCGAGCTGGCTCGCCCGGTTGAGAAGGAAGGAGCGTAGGGACCGTTGCAGGGGAGGAGGGAGGGAAGGAAGGAGGGAGAGAGAGAGGGGAGGTCGGAAGAGGACCTCAGAGAGTCGTTCCCCGTCCCTCCTTCCTTCTCTGTCCTCGGTCTCCTCCACTCCAGGGCATCAGTCACGGAGAATGCGTAGACGCAGAAAACAAACATACTGTAATTATTTTAGGGCACGTGTAACTTACTCATCTTGCAAGTTGGTTGGGTACCTTGGCAGGAATGCTTTAGCAACTGCACTGTCATAAGAATGTATGATTTACGCGATCTCCGTTTCGATGCTTTAGTGTCCGCCTCTTTCTTTTTTTCTATGGTTGATGGGCGGTGGCCGTTATAAAAAAAAAAAAAAAGAAAAGAAGTGGAGAGACAAGTCCACTCTGGATCGAGATCACAGCACCCCAACCCTCTTCCCATTATGAACGATCGCATTTATGAACGGATGCTACTATTGGAGCTTTACTGTGTAGTACACAGTGTGCTGTGTGCTGTATTGCCTTGTATTGTCTGATCTTTCCATTACTGTACTAGTACACATACACATCAATGTTGCATTGACGTGGCTTACGAGATCTGCAGATAGTGAAAGTGATGGTGCTTTTCCATGTACTACGTAGTAGTAGTGATAAAAACATAGGCTCGTTCATGTCTCATCCAGCCTGCCCAGGTCGCTCTCCTTGGCGTAGGCCTTGAAGGCCACCGTCCAGAAGCAGATGTTGAAGAGCAGGATGGCTCCCATCAGCGCCGACTTGCCCACCCTGTCCACCCAGTGCGCGTGCGACGCTCGCTTCGCCTTCTGGTCTCTCGAGGAGGAGTAGTCCGCCCACTGGAGGTGCTCGTTGGAGTTGGCGTTGCCGCCCACGTTCGTGGTGGCCCAATCCTTGTTGTTCTTGGAGCTGTTGTTGGCTCTGTCTTGGACGGGGATCTTGGACATCCTCCTCCCTTGTCCCACCGAAGAAGTACGCTTCTTGAACAGCATCAACTCATCCTTCCCTTTGTCCTCTTCCTCCCCCTCCTCCGCCTTCTTCCTCCTCTCCAGGTATTCTCTGAGCAAAGTGCACGTAGCAGTTTACCATATTCCTGACCGTTTGCTTTACCTTTCCTCACCTGTAGTTCAGTAGTCCACTGATGGTGTGGATGAGGAACGTAATAACAAGAATGTTGAGAGTGAACATGAGCCAGTAGTCAATCAGCTTGTAATAGGAAGTCTTGGGCAAGTTCTGCTGGATCGTGGACATAATGGTAGCAATGACGAGCATGGTGGTGAGGGTGACCATGATGCGGTCGTTAAAGTCGTCAAGAGGAAAGAAGAATGATAGGTAGCCCACCAAACTCAGGAGTATGGTCTGAAACGGCATGTTTGTTATTATAACTATTTCCAGCATGGCAACAGCGACGGCACCACCTCCTGCCACAGGGATGGATCGACGAAAGCAGAAGGTGGGCCTCTTTCCCTCACCTGCGTGAAAGTGTTGGTGACGTGATACTCCATCCTCCTGGAGAAAAGTATCCTTAGTTCCGTCTCGTTTTTGGCGTTGATGACGATCCGCTCGGCCAGAATTTCAAACTCGACCAACTCCCGTACGCCTGGAATAAAGAAAAAATAGATAACTCCTTTCTTTACTAACGTGGATCATGCAACAACCCACCCCACCCCACCAACCACCATCCTTCTTCCTTTCTTTTGACTACGAGTGGACTCACCGGAGAAAATGATGTCTCCCTTTTCAAAGCGGACTTTCTGGACGGTACTTTCATCCAGCTTGTACACTTGAGAACAAACCTACGTAGAAAACAAAAATTAGACAACCACAAATAAATAAGACTTTCTACAACCAATTTGCTCCCCTCTCTTTTTTTACACCTGAGAATCGAACGGGTAACTCCTGAGATCAAAGATGCATGAGAACTCGTTGAAGTACTCCCGCCCAAAGACGATCCCGTTGCCGGAGCCAGAGAAGGTTTTCCCTGGAAACAACACATAACATTACTGGGTAGTAAATGGTCAAACAATCCCAGCATGATGCCCAATTATACCCTCGCTATGATACTCGTTTGATTTGACCGTTCCCTCCAGCTCCAGCTCCAGGGAGGCGGAGGTCGCGTCGTCCACGATGGTGCGGTAGAAGCCAAGGGTGTTCACGAAGATCAGCACGGGGTACCAGATCAGCTCCTGAGATAAGTGTAGTGTACGGGAGTGCACAAATTTAACTCAAAGACTTAAACCCTTTTTTTTCTCACTTTCTCTTCCTGCCTCAGCTGGTTGAATGAGGCGTCCTTGTTGAGGTCGCTGTAGGTCAGTCTGGCGTCGTACCACTTCATGGTCAGCACAT
>JAAUYM010092041.1_pt1 | contig 10255 bp, 10 predicted proteins | sample 7278001 | NCBI WGS metagenome assembly JAAUYM01 (sample SAMN14350224, study PRJNA611818) | marine sediment metagenome | isolation source: surface marine sediment (1.8m) | place: French Polynesia: Moorea | collected 2018-08
AATGGCAGTTAGAAGAGGTTATTGGTATAGAGGAATGCCACATTGAGTTGAGGTGTTGCACACAATAAGGTATGTCCCTATAGTACAAATGTTATTTTATTGTGCCACCCAGTATATGGCATCCTTTTTGCACCAGAGCTCTTTTTTGGTCTGGTTTGGCATGTGTAGCGATTTGGTTGCCCACCCCTGTAGAAACTTACCTAATGGTCCCCTTGAAGGAGACGTTCATGACTGCAGCAGTGACGGCCGGCACCATTTTAAGCGGCAGCAGTGGTACCTTAGGCACGGCCTCCAGGGCCACCCTGGCGTCTCCGTCGTACCTGAGGGATAGATCCGCCACCACCTCCTTCCTCGTGCCGGCCATCCCCCCGGGCCACCGGTGCAACTTCACCCCGGTCAGTCTCGGCACCGACCGACCCAGCGTCCCGGCCGGAAAGCGCAGGCTGCGCAGGCCCAACCGTCCCAGCAACTCGTCGTCCCGCTCTGTCACCTCCAGGATGCGGCCCAACGCCTCCTCCAGACTGGGCCACAGCTGACGCAGCAGCGCGTTAACCCACTCCGCCCTCTGCGCCCCCGGGTCGACCACCCAAGCAGGGAGGTCATCATACGACAGCGAGGAAGAGGAGGAGGACGGCGACTGGGTCTCTGGCGAGGTCTCCACTGCCGCCTCCGCTGCTGCTGCTTCCACCGCCGCCGCTTTCCTGCGTCCTCGCACCTCTGCGAGGATGAGGACAGCGACGGCCGCGACGGTGGCGAAGAGAAAGAGCCATCGCGGGTCCAGCTTGAGGTAGCCGAGGAGGTAGACGAAGGCCCCCACCGCGCACTGCCTGCACACTTGGCGCGTCAAGACCAAGCCTGAGGAGAGCAGCGACGGGGCAGACCGGACGGGGACGTCCTCCCCCTCCTCGCCGTGCCCCATGCCTGGCGTCACCACCATCTCCCGGTGGAGGTCGGCATCCCCTGCTTCGTCGCCTTCTTGTTGTTGTCTTTCGCTGATAACGGCCTGCCTCCCCATGTTATCCAACTGCATTGTCAGTGGCGAATTTGGTGGGGGCGACGCAGTTGTAGAATCGACAACGGCGGCGACTGCGACATGCTGCTCCACTTATCTCCGCTCATGTTTGTCTCCCCACTTTTCTTCCTCCTCCTCCTCCTCATTGCGCCCGGGTTTGAATGACGATCGTTTTTATCGCTTCTCTATCGCATCACATCTTACGTACACTTCGCTCCGGCCTCTTTCTCCTTCTACCCCACCCTTGTCTCCCCCCCCCTTAGTCACTTTCCACCTGTTGATGGAACTCTACTAGCAGGTAGTATTACTTTCCATGAACACCTGCGTCGTCGTCCTGCTTTTACTATCCGCCACCTTTCTCCTTCCTCCTAGGTCCCTACTACCGGTACAGTACAGCACGAAGTCCTTTCGCTTATTTACGAGGCTGTGTACATACTGTACAGAACAGTAGCGCTTCCCTTCCTTTTCCGAGCGAGACCTTCCACATGTCAAGCAGTGGTGCCTGGCTACAACTGTGCAGCACCCTACATACACGGCAGCATCGTGAAGCCTCTTCCCCCGTGTGCCTTTTCTTAACTGCGCCTGTTTGCATTGATCATTCCGCGGACAGAGATGAGGGGATCCTGGCCATATCTGATCTGCGCTCAGGTCTTTTATTCGCTTCTTCACAATGATCGATCAGGGAGCAATTAACTTTTCTTGTTCGCTCAACATCAACCCTTAATAGAAAAAGTACCGTTATCACATGACAACATTCTTAATCCCCCCCCCCTTCTTCCTCACTGGGTTCAATCTGCCCTACTTGTCGGAAATCAATCTTGCAAATTTCTTCTAAAACAACATTCTGGGGTGGGATGAGGGGCTGAAGTCAGAAAGGTCTATTTCAATTAAGTATAAAAGCAAATCACAGTGTCTTTAAACTTGGTTTCGACTCGTCTTGCGGCTTCATTTTCGTCTGGAGAAAAACAACTATACCGTAATGTACAGTAGTACCTAGTATAAGAAGGAAGAATGATGGGTTTCGGCAACTCTATGTACGTACGTATGTACTACTGTATGAGAAAGGTGGGGGAGCAGCTATGAATTGTTTTTTCCTTACCTTTAGCATTGTGGGAAGACTTTTGAAAGGTTACAATCTCGTTACAGCACTTTTATGCTTCTCTTTTTTTCTGGGGAGAAGGGAGAAAGAGTTGGAAAAGGGATGGGCTGAGAAGACGAGTTGAATCCGTTAATAAGGCAACCAATATGGACAAGGAGGGATTTTATGGGCGAAATGGGAAAGCAGCTCATATTGTAGAGATTAAGTCGTCACCGTCATCGCCCGTCTTTGAGTTCAGATCTTATGCTCTGAACTCAACATTCTTGGGGAAGTAGAACTGGATAATAACTATTACAATGGCTGGGCAATTTGTGGAAGAGGGAGGGAGAAGTTTGGGCCAGGAAAAGAAAAAGTGACCCCAGGGCGGTTGTCGCATGATCTAATGTACTAGGGAAAGGCGAGCTATGTATTCTGCAGCGCGACTGACATCTCAGATGTACGAATAGGGTCCATCTGTCAGAGCGCTGCAGAGCAGTAGTCAGCTTTTGTCGTCCTTTCCGGCCGCCGCGGCCGCCGCTGCCGCCGCCGCCGCCTGCGGCCCCTTGGCTACCCCCGCGGACGCGCCGGCCTGTTGCTGCTGCTGCTGCCCCTGCTGCGCCTTGGCCATCGCCCTCCTCGCCATCTGCTGCTGGTGGTGGGGCCCCGGCGGTCCCGGCGGTCCAGCGCCCCCTCCCATGGCGCCCATGGGCAGTCCGTAACCGCCGGGCTTGTAGCCCCAGTCCGGGCGGTACTCGGTGCCGGGGTCGAACTGCATCAGGACGAATACCTAGCGGGACGGAAGACAAGACAAAGGGGGGTGGGGGAGGGAGGGAAATGCCGATCAGGTTCCGAACTTTCCTTTTACGCTCGACGATTATCCACCACCTTTTTCAATCCAAGTACAGTACAAAGCATCACGCAAGCAAATACTAGGATCAGTAAGAACGAATGTTAATATCACAGACAGTTGTCGGGTAAATGAAACCCACTTTTGTTACCACTACGTGTGATGAAAGCCAGCCTCTGCACACCATCGACTTACTGTGCTTTTTTTTACATCTTGATTTCACTGAAACTGAATCTACTGTGCTTTCGCTCGAAAGGCTGCAGAACATAGACCTAGAAATGAGAACAACGAATATGTATAACTTAGGAGGAAAAGGAAAACAAAGATTGGTGTTCAGGTAGTTCAGTCCAAGGATCTTCATCTTGTTCCCCCATCTTACCTGATCTGTGGACATGAGCGAGAAGTCGTCTGGAGGATTGGTGACCACGTATCGCTTGCTGGACGCATCGAAGTTGCTGGTCGTGTCGCGGAAGCTGAAAGTGAGATGGCAACAATAAAAAATCATTAAATAGTTCTTAAAGGTGACACTAATTGTGCACGTCACTACCGATATAGGCCAATGCATAGCATTCCATAGTTGCGCAGCGCCGAGACGAAGAGGTCGATGTACTTCCCACCGTTGCCGAACGAAGCCAAAGGACCGTCGTACAGGGAGATCTGACCAACCTGAAGGGAAGCGAGGATCGGAAGAGAAGCGAAGCGTTGCCAACAGCGACATCAAGAAATAAAAAACAACTGCATTTCTATGCTTTTTTTTCTCTCTCACCCTGCATCTGTCCCTGTGCCCCAGGGTCTCTGGCGTGGAGTATCCTCCCCTCAGCCCCGCGCCCTCCGCCAGGATCAGCTCCAGCTCCGGAGTCGCACCGCCGGTGATCAGGGAGCGGATCAGGGTCAGCGCGTTCTGGTTGAAGTAGGTCTGAAGGAAAAAAGTTAAAACATAGCAAAAAAAAAGTGTCTTCCCATTTGGTCGGTAATGCCCAATTGCTTACCGTAGACATGAGCGAATCGAGCACGCTGACTGCGAAGGCGGTCCCGCAGGCGAAGGGTTGGGTGAGATACAGCTCTGTGTCTGGGTCGTCGTCGTCGTCCTGAGCGGAGAAGAGGAGAGAAGAGATTGGAGATGATGGGAGATTCTGCCAAGGAGTCGCTTAAGTTCACCTGATCCAGGAACTGGACATTCGAGTCGTTGACAAGCTCCGTGATCATGGGGACGTTGGCGCCATAGACGGAGCCTTTTCTCTGCAGCACGATGGGGCTGCCAAGAGGACTCATGTTGTCAGCAGTAATCGGGTCTGCAAAGAGAGAGAGAGAGAGAAAAAAAAAAGATTTCTTAGAACATTACTGTACTATGTGGCCAGATGGCCAGAGATTCTCAATTACTGCGGATTACATGTTCCAATGATAGTGCCTTCTAATTTACTCTGTTCCTACTTGCAGCTTACATTACAGTAAGGTACAGTGTGTTTATTTTCTTTTTGCTTCCTCCTTACTCTGATTGAGCACTCCGATGGTGTCGTCGAACGTCATGGCCTTGATGTTGAGCGACGCGAGGATAGCCTCCTTGTCCGCCAGCGTAGGGTCGTCGTTGGAGGGCACCTTCGCAGACAGGATCACGCACATGTCGCACAGGTTCACGTTCACCGCGCGCAGGTCAGCACGACTCAGAGGGGAGCCCTAAGCAGAAAAAAAATCATAATCAGGGAGATGATGATTAAACAAGACGCGGCTCTGAACGATGTTACGCACGTTCAGCACGGAGATCTTGGGCAAGTTCTGCAGCGTCTTCCACTCCCTCCGGATGTACTCGACGGAGCCGACGATCACCACGTGCTTCAGTTCGTGGTAGTGGAAGTTGGACGCTCTGGAGGGAGGGAGGATAATAAAAAATGTAAGAGTCTCTCCTGGCAGCATAATAGGGGACATACCTGAGCGGCATGACGAGGTTCCTGAGCCCGATGAGCGGACTATCCGGATCCGCAAACAGGCAGACGACGACGTGGCCGTTCAGCACCGTCATCGCTGCCTGGTTGCGATCCTGAAAAGTAAAGAAAAAGAAACTGTACAGTGAAATACTGGTGATAAGTGAATCACTTTGGGACATGGTTTTTTTGATTCACTTATCCGTCTGATTTACTTAAAAGTATTGAAGGAAAAAAGGGTATAAAATATGCATAGACAAGTGTTTCTTTTTTGAAAATAATTTTAAAAAACTATCAATATTGGTTTAGGTCAGCTTATAGCTTATTGTCTCATTGCATTCAACTTTTTTTTATGTGCTTAAACTAGAATTAGCTTTGGTTCCACACATTTTGATTCACATAAGCGTCTGATTCACTTATCCAATGATTCACTTATCAGTATTCTACTGTACTACGATCTACTGTACAACATGCTACAAATTACCAGTATGCAGTCTTCTATTGCCCTTGCCGGCGTCCAGTGGAACATGCCCGTGGAATCGTACTTCATCTCCGTCTTCTCGAAGTCGAAGTCCTTGGCCTGGTCGTCCGCTATGCCCACCTCCATGCCCTTCCCGTTGGGGCGCTGGCTGGCCGCCTTGTTCGTGGGCCTGGGAAAAGGGAAATAATTATAGCACACAGCTTTCAACAGTATCCAAAGTGAGTGATACTCACATAAGCTTCTTGACCTCGTAGGAGAGGTGGTATCCCCCGTAAGAGGCGTCGTCTCCCTCGCCGCCGTTGCCCTGGGGATCGGGAGCAACCCCTCTGGACAAACGAAAAAGAAGTCCAGAAAAAAGAGGGGGCAAAAAGTGTACTAATTAATCTCACCTGTTGTTGCTGACCAGGGGCTTTGAGTCCTCTGACGCGTGGTCGGCGCCAGCGGCAGTCTAAAAAGTTACACAAAAAGTTTCCAGTATGAAACATAACAAGACAGGGCCGTTTACATATTAATTACGGTATAATTTGCCTTTATGGTGACGGCCTTTTTGAAGCTATTGACCGCCTTTCCGCCGGACCCGCCGGTTCCGCCGGGACCTCCGGGACCTCCTGCGGCGCCCCCAGACTGCTGAGCCATCGCGCTCATCTTGCTCTGGCTGGAGGACACTGCAGAAAGCGACAAGGATCAAAGTTAGTCTCTGAACAAGACACGAATGTTGAGAGAATTAAGCGAATAAAGCAGCGTTCTGGAAGATGGTTGATTAAACATGAATGGTTTCTTTAGTAAAATTCTGTGTGTGTGGTATGTACTCGTACGAGCGTAGGTGATAATTCCAAAAGGGTTTGCTGTATTACTGTCGACATGTGGAGATCAGGAAAAAAATAATACTAAGGATGCTACTAACATATTTATCATGCAAAACAATTTAAATAGGCAGCTACAGTATTTTAGTAAATTCTACTGTGCTCGCACTGGAGAAAATTTGCGATGAAAGACAGACGATGTCGATTTAGAGTACTAGCACTGTAGTAAAACTAAGAGTTATTAAAAAAAATCAACGGTGACATGACAACAAAGCTTACACGGAATAAAAGTTGACTAAAAGGTACTGGATTAAAAGTGAAGATATGCGAAGCAATCGGTGCAACGTGTAGTTTTAGCACTGTCAGATTGAAACACTGATTGACTTCAGTCTACTAGTCCAGCAGAGCCTTTTCTTCCCCCGTCTCAGTGTGCGTGTCTATTTTGGGCGTGGCTCATGAATAGGGGGAGAGGTGTTGGTGGATGAGAGAAACCTAGAAGTCAAGTGCTTCATTTGTCACCAAGTTAACACGAATGGATCTAAATGGTCCCTAATAATGCTATCAATATTTAAACAACTAGTTTTTTTTTTTTACATTACTGCTTTGGTTATATGGACGCAGCCTTAGCTCCAACATACTAACGGTGAGCACGTCTCAAAATCTTCTCTTTTACCTACTACCGTACCGACTACCTACCTACGTACCCAAGTCGAATATTTAAAAAAATATTGCAAAGTATGAAGTGTGATTGTGCAAGACTAATACTAATAGCAAAAAAAACTGCGCTTTAAAACGTACAGTACATAATGCTTGACCCATCTTTTCCAGAACTTGTGTGCTTCTACATACTCGGTAGGAAAATGGTGGTCCCTTGCAAACTTGAGAACGAAGGAAGGCAACGCCCAAAGGAGTCCCAATTTTTTTTTGTCATTAACACTTTTCTTTTTCTCTACTGCAACGCTTTCTACACGAGGTGTGTTTCGTATGATCTGTCTGTCTCAGTGGAAAGAAAGGAATGAAGAAACCTTGGGGTAGGACAAGGGGGAGGAGGGGAGGGGAGGGAGATTGACGATGAAGAGGGGGATCTCTCGTCTCTCCCTCCCCCCCCCTTCCCCCCCCCTGGAGACTTACTGAAGATTGTGTCAAAGTCTTCGTCTGCAAGTAGAATAGGAAGGAAGCGGGAGGGTGAGAAGAGCCGTTAGACACGTCGGGAATTATAGACACAACACTTTCTTTCTCGGGTTTTGGCGGTACTGGCAATCATCATAAACTTGGTGGTGGGAAAAGGCTAAAAGAAAAAAGGGATAGAGATTTGGGTCTAGGTCTATCTACTATCTCTTTGTGGCCTCATGGCTTTTTTTTCGGCCAGGCCAGGAGAACAATTTGTCTCGATCCCTTCCGAACACTTTTCATCCCACCTCTTCCGTAATGGATCTGGCCGAGCACCATTTTCGGCCGCGGCTTCTTTGTTTTGTTTATAGGAAGGAATTTCTGCATGCTTTTAGACCTCTCTTTTTCATTAGTGATAAGCTGCGGTATTCCGACTATGAACTCTACTTTTGTAGTACAGGTCTACAGTACGTATATCCTTGTTGAGTTGCACCGTCTAATAATTTTCTACGTCTTTTTTTGGTGGATGCACTCGTGCGATGGAACAATCCTAGAGTGATTTGGGAGAGAGGCTGGGGTGATGAAGTAACGTAAGGAACAACACCATCATGCTGAGCTGCCGCCTCTCCATCCCCTTCAATCTAACGAGAAAACATGGGGTGGGTGGGGGGCCGCGATTGCAATTTTCTAAGAGAGATCCATGGTGAGAACAGTTAGCAGCATCAGCAGGATCAGCAACCAACACAGAGACATCTAGCTGATTTTTGACATCGAGATCAAGAATGTGGTGGTAGTAGTACACATACAGATACAACGTGCAAAGTAACGAGAAAAAAATGGGACGAGGAGAAGAATAAAAAGGATGAGGAGAGAGAGAGAGAGACTAAGAGGAGAAAGAATAAACTAGCGTCAACTGGCGAGCGAGCGAGTTTTTACAGTCGACGTTGAATTTAATCACGTTCGATTAAAAAAAATTTAAAAATTGGCATTTTTTTGGGACTTTGCAGCTTTGTAGTAACAATTGCCTATTTACTTCAGGCAACAAATCTAACTTAGGCAACTTTTCCTTTTCTTGACCAAGGACTTGCCTGAATCGGACGTCGACTGTGGTACTATTTACTTGGTAAATTTAATTGGTAAATCGTCCTGCTCGCGATTTGACGCACTCTCATCTTTGCAGAAAAAAAGGAAGGTGGGGTGGAGGAAAAGAGGAGTTGACGGGTCTGGGAAGTACCTAGTGCCTGCTGTTAAGGATATGAGTACAGAACGAGACTCACTGGCTCTCCCAACGAGCTGGATGGCGCGGACGCCCTTGCGGAAGGTCGCCACTGTCGTCGTCGTCGTTGTTAGTGATGGTGAGAATTTGGGTGCCGGAAGAAGTGGGGAGAAGAATATACGTAGTAGGTGGAAGAAGAAGAAGAAGAAGAAGAAGAAATGGAGGAAAGGGGAGAAAAACAGTGAAGAGTTAAAAAACCCTTACAGAATGAGAGAGTAGTACATCTGCAAGCATCGGAGAAGTTTCCTTAAATTCCCTGGTTCAACTCTCTCTTTTTAGAACGGAGAGAAGCTTTGAGAGTGGTACGAGCAAAAAAAAAAAAAAAGGGCATCGCCAGATGTGATCGAGGAAAGAAGGGGGAAGAATCAGATGAGGGTTTAAGAGCTCGTCTCTTTCCTGATCCGTTGAATGATAGTAAGAAAAATCACGATGAAAGAGACAGAAAGAAAGAGAGAGAAAGACCTGCAAAGTTGGGTCTTGCAGATCAGTCAGAGAACGAGAATCGAGAGACAGAGTATAAGACTGTAGCAAAAAAAATAAGAGAAAAACGACATGAGAGAAAGAGAGAGAGAGAGAGAGAGAGAAAAGAAAATTGCTTTTCTTTGGTCTGGGGGAATTTTAGGACCCGCCAATCTCATTCCCGAGACTCGAAAGAGAGAGAAAAAGAGACCGAAGAAAGAAAGGACTGGACTAACGGATTCGAATCAATAATGTAATGTACGTATGTAGTAGTAGTAGTAGTAGTACTTAGTAGTAGGTATAAGTATCGTACCCCACAGTGATCTTCAATGTGTCGAAGTTCACAGGGTGGAGCAAGATTATTTTTGCATATTAGTAAGTGTCATTGAACACCGTCGCAAGTCACTCCAATCATTGGACAAGCTGTCATTCCCATCTATAAACTGACCCCCGTTGGCCTTGGCTTTAGTTGCGGCCGCCGCGGCGATCACTTGCTGGGCCAACTGGTTGCTCTTCAACACCGAGTGTACCAGCATCCCACCAATATCTGGAAAAAGCCACTCCCCATTGCATTGGGTATACCACGGTGCGATGGAAGAGGCAAAATGTTTAAATTGCTGGAGGGTAGTAGTAGTAATAATGTCATGTCACTTCATGCCCCCAAGTCCTCACTCTTCCAAATCCCATTAAAACACGTCTCTTTCCATTCATGAACATTCACATTCACAAATGAACTAATCACATCTCACCTCAATTTTAACTTCAAACAAAGTCAATTGATATAAATAAGACTCATTTCATATGTTCTATCACCTCAAATTTATTTATTTCTGATTAAAACACACAGTACACATGGTAAATCTAATAAAATCTTTCCCACCACCTTGATTATGAAGGGTATGAAAGGTAAATTTAGTATTTGAGATATACAAGGTATATTTTTTCAATTTTACGATATGTCTTATGCCATCTTTAAAAGAAACCAAAGATAGACATGTATTTGACAAAAAGCTGCAAGATGAAGCATTTAATATAGTTAAAGATGCCAATCATAGTTTAAAAGACAGAGCTGAAGCAGGTTTGGTTAGCAGTTTAATGCTTACAATTAAAATTAGGTATGGGAGTTCGACAGAAGAGGTAATAACAATTTTTATTCGAGATATCCGAGTGACTGGAGACCAAAAAATGTCATTTGGAAGCTAAAAATGAATCAGGTCATTTGCAAGGCGATATCCTCTGAATTGCTAGGATTTCGACTGGTTTCCTCCAG
>JAAUYM010020988.1_pt1 | contig 10249 bp, 10 predicted proteins | sample 7278001 | NCBI WGS metagenome assembly JAAUYM01 (sample SAMN14350224, study PRJNA611818) | marine sediment metagenome | isolation source: surface marine sediment (1.8m) | place: French Polynesia: Moorea | collected 2018-08
GTGCAAAAAGTGATCTAATTTGTCATTATCTTGCTCAGTTTGCCAGATTCGATTTTACGTATGACCCGATTTTACGTATTTTCCCCCGCTGACAGAAAAATACGTAAAATCAAGTTTCGACTGTACAAGTTTATAACGATACATGTAATAGTAAAAATACAAACTGTTTGCCAAACGCTAAGCTTGCAATAAGACAGGCAAAAAAAATTATCTGCTGGAACGTGATTTCGCAGGCCAGTCCGAGTCCGCACCTTGTAAAGCCGACCCGACCCGACCCGACCCGAGCCAAGCCCGCATTGCGTTGGCCCGATCTCACCTCTAGTTCTTTCCCTCCCTCGCCTCCAGCAACCAGCCAAGCCGACATCAGGCGACCGAGGAGAGGAAGGAAGCATGCTCATTGCTTCCCATTTGCCCGGGCTTTTCTCTCCCTCTGACAGGCTGCTTCATGCGGAGAAAAAGGTAAAAAAAAATCACGAAACTTCATCCAACCATGCCTAGAACGCTGTCATCCAGTAGTGTAGACTTAAAACAGTACCATAGTATGTGCTACAAAAACGCAAAAGCAATGTTGGGTTGGCAAAGATATTTTTTGGCGTTTATTTGTTTATATCAAGTATGTGAAACAATACTCCCTTTCAATACAAATAGTCATTTTTGGAGACCGAACTAAATGGTGGCATTTTTTAGGACAACTTGGTGATAAGAAAAAAAATCAGACGATTGGGAGGAGAGAGAGAAATTACATGGGGATGGGGGGAAAATCAGGAACAATTTTTTTTGCGCATAACCCAAGGAGGGAGAGGTAGGCAGGCCAATGGTAGGGCTGTGTCTGTGTGTGTGTGTGATCTGTCCATGGTTGGAAGATGACGGTTTATTCAGCTAACACTTTCCCCAAAAAATACTCTCTCACCCCTCGCATATGATTAAATAAAAGATGCTAGAGGATTCCGTGTAGCAAGGAGAATGTGTTGCTTTCCACGTCTACAAAGTTTACCAATTTTATCGCCCTCTCTTCCTTCCATATGCAGCAAAAAACGTCCATCCTATTCTTAGACCGCGAAGCCCCTCTCGCACTCTGGCAATGATTGCAGCAAGGGATGCTCGTGTCATTTGGAATTCTTGTGCCTCTTCCTCTCACATTCTGGTGAGCTTTGCTCAGGTGGAGGAGGTTATTTTGAACCAGGTGACCCACTCACTCACTCATTCGCTCACTCACTCTTTTTGCTTGATGCACACAGACAGACAAGACACACACTTTCTTTCTCCCTGACGCCGCCCTTACAAGATTGAGCACTTCAACTTCTTCCTGGAGCTCTTCTTCTCCTTCTTGGTCGTGCTCCCCTCCACCTCGCTCTTTCTAGACCTGAAAGGAAAGGAAAGAGGGAAAATTAATATCCGAGAGACCCAGTTGTAGGCAGGTGCTGATGTGCCGACCTGATTTCCCGCATGAGGTCGAAGAAGACCTTGTCGACGTTCTCCCTGGTCTTGGCCGACGTCTCCACGTAGGGCACCCGCCAAGACTCGGAGCGGTCCTGTGCACTGCGATGGGAAACCTGAAAAAAAGAAGGACAAAAAACACATTAAAAAAAAAACAATCTTTGGGAGCCAAAAATATTAAATGCAGGTGGTGAAACCTGTCTCTTGTCTGTGAGGTCGCTCTTATTTCCCACGAGGATGAAGGGGATGGAGTCGTCGCCCTTCACCCGGAGGATCTGCTCACGGAACTCTTGCGTGGCCTGGGGACGCAAGGGGATAGGGAAAGGGAGGGGTTCAAAAAAAAAGGCGAGCTAGTTACTTTCATGGGATGATCCACCTGACCTGAAATGAATCGTCTTCCGTGATGGAGAATACGCATAGAAATCCCTCTCCCGAGCGGAAGTAGTTGTCCCTGATGGCGGCGTAGTCCTCCTGTCCGGCCGTGTCCAGGATGTCGATCTGCACCTCCTCCCCGTCCAGGACCACCTTCTTGCGGTACGAGTCCGCCTTGGTCGGCTCGTAGTCCTCCACAAACTCGTCATACATGAACTGTAGAACAGGAGACAAGAAGACAAGCCTGACTTGTTGGCCTCCCCAAGTCCAAAAGTTTGACCTCTCTCTTACCTGGAGAGTGAGCGCGGACTTGCCCACGCCTCCGCTGCCTACCATGATGACCTTGTGGAGGGACGCGGAGCTGCTGCCCTTCTTGGCCGACATCTTGGACGGGGGAGGGGGGCACTCACTGAGACAAGGAGAGAGTCACAAAAAGTCCTCGTTAACGAGACCCCAGGTCTTATCAAGGATGAACAAATTGGGAGGAAAAGGAGGGATGAATCACGAGAGAGAGAGAGAGAGATCAGGAAAAAAAGGCCCAAGCAGCAACCATGCGGTCTGAATCCTCAGTGGGGGATCCCAAGGAGAAGGAAGGCCGCACAACTTCCTCCCTTCCATATGACATAGTAATCAGTCACATTAAGTCACAAGCCCTAAACTTGACACTCACGTGAATTTTCTGTGACTGTGGATGCTGGCCTTCTCCTGGTTGGAGGGGGGGAGGGGGAAATCAAAACTGAAGGGACTTTTTCGTGTGTGTGGACGATATTTCTCTGTCACAATTTGCCAGTCTTCTTCGCGATCATCGATTGACTTAAAAAAAACCCCTGTTTCTTGCCAGCCAGCAGCCAGCCAAGGAGGTGACTCAGGAAAGAAAGAAGGAGGGGCCTGGAGGAGGAGGAGAAGAAGGACTTCTTTTTCTATCCCACTGCTTCAAAGAGAGGAATCAGCAGCGGACTTTGAAGGTGATGTGGTGGGGCTTGGCCTGGGGACGGGAGTCGGCTCGGGAGGGGGCTGGGCTGGGCTGGGCAGGGCTGGGCGAGGTGAGGTGAGGTGAGCAGAGGGGGATGGATTGGACGACAGCAGCAGCTGGAGAGGGAGTGAAAGAAAGAGAAGGGGGAGGGAGGGAAGACGCAGCAGCAGCCGGCGTCAAAAAAGGGAGGAGGGAAGGAGAGAGAAATGAGCTCCTCCTCAGTCCCTCACTCCACTTCACTCATCCCGAGTCATTTTTTTCCCCCTGCTGTTGTTCGTTCCGTTCCGTTCCGTTCTGTCCCCCCCCTTGCAAAGGAAGTGGCAAAGAGCGAGTTGCTTTGTAAAGTAGCACGGAGGGAAAGAGAGTGTTGTAGTAGTAGAGGCAGAGGGGCGTGGAGTAGTTATGTGGGAAAAGATAGTGACGGACGAAGAGAGAGAAGGGGGGTCATGTACTACTACGATGATGCACACACACTGTACAGTTAGTTACACATGTTGAGGATTGTTGCTGCTGCACCCTGCATCATCCCAAGTAAACACCGAGTTGAAGTTACTGTTTATTATTACAAAAAAAAATATCACCACGTGTGCTTCTGTATGTACTACACACACATGTTCAAACTGTGTCACAATGAAGTAAATGCACTGTGCTATATTTTGCCCAACTGTAAAAAAACATAGTTTTCTCTTGATTTACGTAGGTACACCCGGCAGCATCTCCTTCCCCTTCACTTGTTGGTGACGAATCCCCTGAGCATCTTGATCTCCCTCTCGTAGGACCCGATTCCTGGCGTCTCCAGGATGAGCGGGATGTCGTCGAACAGGGGGTCGTTCATGATGCGGCGGAAGCAACCCTCTCCGATCTTGCCCCTGCCGATGTCCTCGTGGCGATCAAGGTGGCACCCGGACGCGCCTGAGCAAGCGGAGTAGTAGTGGCAGCAAGTAATATATCTGACCTCTTTCTTTCACCTTCTCAAAATCTGGTGCTGCTCTACCTTACCTTTCGAGTCGTTGAGGTGCATGGCCACCAGGTACTTGAACCCCACCATTTCCCCAAAGTCCTTCTTCATCGTCTCGTACCCATCCTCCGTAGACAGATCGTAACCTGCACACAGTAAAGGGAAGGGGAGGGTGGCTCTCATCTCTTCCTCTCTTCTTGTCATCATGCACAGTTGTACGCACCTACACGCACATACTGTACGTACCCACTAGTCACGGAAGTCTCGGATCTGGAAAGGAAACTCTTTTTCTCCTCTTTTGTGTAGCTTACAGTGCATTTAACCAGCAAATTTATTAGTTAATAGAGAGCTAAATATTATTCACAAATCACAACTCATAGCTTTAAAGTGCAAGATTTTAAATAACATGGTTTCCTTTCCAGGTCCGAGACTTCTGTGTACTACTAACTTTCCTTGTGCCATTGCGTGACAGGTGTCTATACAGACTCCAATTCTCCTCTTGTCCGTCACTTTGTCTATAATCTGCTTGAGCTCCCGGAAGTCCCCCCCGATGGTGCCCCCCTGCCCGGACATGTTCTCCAGCACCACCTTCACCCCCTTGGTCGCCCTCAGGCCCGAGTTGATCTCTGCAGCGATGTTGGAGACGCACTGGTCGCGGCTGATCTTCCCGCAGGTGGAGCCTGGGAAACAGGAACGACCAATCCACCACATAAAATTTGAGGAAATGCCACGCAGACAACCACCCACCCACCGGGGTGTATGTTGTACAGCTTGATCCCGAGCTGCTCGCATCTCTTGAGGTCGTCTATGAAGGAGTCTCTCGTCTTCTGCCTGATCTCCTTGTCCGGAGAGCCCAGGTTGAACAGGTAGGACGAATGAGGGAGGACAAGATGCGGGGAGACTCCCGAGGCCTCGCAAAAATAAAATGATTTGGAAAACGTACTGTATGTACACCTGGTCAATAACAGATGTGTAATAATCCTATTAGTACCTTGAGTGCCTCCCTAAATTTTTTTGCCACATCCTGGTCAAGAGGTCGATACCTCCACTGGCGCTGGGACTTGAGGAAGAAGGCGAAGGAGGAAGCGTTGATGGCGAGGGCGTTCTCCACCGCGTTGTGGGCGCCGCCTGACAAATAATAACTAAAACCGGGCAGACAAATGTGGGGGGGAGTGGGGAGTGGGGAGTGGGGCGTCACATGCAAAGGCTCTCCCCCCCTTCCCTTTTTACCTGCTGAGGAGACGTGTGCCCCCGGGTACTTGAGCCCCGTCTTGAGGGGGGACCCGTTCCTCGCCCTCGGCATGGACCCACAACAGTCGTCTCCTCCTCCTGCCTCTGTGGTTGGACAAGTCAGAGGAGTCGGCGACACTTCGCGACGTCTCTTCGCCTCGGGAAGCGACATCCTCCCATGCTGCAGATGAACAAGTTGTGGAAACTCCCGTCAGCGTCAAATTTTTCTTTTTTTCTCGGTTTGAAAACTATCCGCACATTAAAGTACCATATTTTATTTACAGAAAAAAAATTGGTCACATAGCATAATGAACAGACGTCACATGCACTTTTACCATGACTGCGAGGAAAGGAAGGACACCACTGAAGCGATTTAATGGCACAGAGTCTTTTTCTTTCTTTTTCTCACTGTTGCTGATTTCAGTTACTGTGAACTGCGGCAGAGGCCATCCCCACCAGATGGTGGTGGTGACCGGCCACTGGCGCCGCGGAGGGCGCGCTCAACAGAAGCGGGGCGATTGGAGGCTGCCCGACCACCCTGACCTGGTTCTGCACTATCGGGAACGGGTTGGAGGTCTGGATGACGGTCTGGGTGCCTACCAAGGAGACGGGGGCAGACTTCTGGCTCATCATGGGCGGAAGAGTTGTGATGATGGCCGCTCCTCCTCCTCCTGGGGAGGCAGAAGCGGAAGCTACCGGGACCAACCTGATGCTGTTGATCTTCCTGACGGCCGGCGAGGCGACGTTGCTGGTGTCGGCGCCCGATGAGACCACTATGGCGGCGGAAGTGGCGGTGGTTACAGCAGCGGTTGACGTTGGTGCTGGCGCCGGTGCGGTCGCCGGCGCCGGAGCCAGAGTGGGGACGGTCTTGTTGAGGTTGAGGTTGATGGGCTGCGACAGTACGAAGGTGTGACCCTCAGTGGAAGAGGAAGAGGAGGAGGAGGAGGATAGTGCTGAGGCGGTGGACACCAGTTGGGATGAAGTGGCTGAGGCGCTGCTCATGGCCACGGCAGACCCGAAGCGGAGGCACTGCTCAAGCTTGCTTGGAGGAGGAAGAGGAGCCTCCGCCGGCTTTGGTGGGCTGACTTCTGGCTGTGTGAGTGCTCCAGCAGCCTCAGCAGAGTCGTTTGTTGACGTGGTCGGGATGAGGAGGACCTGTCTGCCGTCAATGTTGGCCAAGATAGCCTTCTTTTGCTGCTGCTTCTTTTTCTGCTCTTGGGAGGGCACGAAGAAGGAGGAACCATCCTTTAAACTGGTTGAAAGTGAGGCAGTCCCATCAGCGACCAGAGAAGCTTGTTGGCTGTTACTGGATCGTCTTTTATTAACTTTTTTTATAGCCTTCCTCTTCTTATGTGGAGGGTGTTGCTGCTGCGCCTGCTGTTGCGAATTCTGCTGCTGCTGCTGCTTAATTGGGTTAAAAGCACTTTTGGTCGCGCTCTCCAGCAAGTTCGGAGACTTATCCTGATTCTTGATGGCGAGCATCGTCCCCCCCAACTTCTGCTGTTCTCCCGCCTCCTCGTCTTGTCCCCTGCTGGGTGTAGAGTAGACCAAGTTGGCCGGCGGAGAGTTGCCAAACTCCAGGAGTCCCTGGGCCGGCGAGGAGGCCTTGCCGCCATCTTCGTTCTGATGTGGATCCGGACTGCTAAACTCGCTGTCGGTGGAGGGGTAGTACGACCCCTCCGAAGAGGCCAGGCTGCCTCCGTCCACCGCCACCATCACACGCCTCTCCAGAATCCCCTCGGTCTCCTGCAGCTGCTGGCTGATCTTGGCCACCTCCTCGTCGTAGTTGTCCTGAAGCATCTCCTCAAGGACCAGAGCAGAGCCGTTGCCACCACCGCCTCCACCTCCGTCTCCTGCGCCGTTGCTCTCCTTCTCCTGCCTCCTCTTCTTCCTCTCCGTCTTCTCCTGCTCCCTCTTGACCTCGCTCGTCCTGATCCGTGCAACCTCCTCCTCCGGCAGCGGCTTCAGCTCCCCCGAGGCGGAGAGCTCCTGCCCGTGGAAGACCTTGAGGTGTCGCTTGTAGGTGTTCCTGGTCTTGTACCTGACCGTGCACTCCTTGCACTCGTAGGGCGACTCCCCCGTGTGTCGACGCAGGTGCTCCTTGTAGTGCGACGGGTGGCGGAACTTCTTCCCGCAGTCGTCGCACGTGAAGCGCATCTTGTTGTCATGTATGAGCATGTGGTAGTTCAGGCTGTGCTGGCGGGTGAAGACGGCGCTGCACTGCGAGCACTCGTACGGCCTCACCCCGGCGTGGCTGCGCAGGTGGCTCAGCAGCGTGGTGTAGGCCGTGAACTTGCGGTTGGGACTGCACAGGCGGCACCAGAAGGCGTCCACGGAGGTGCTGCCCTGCGCCTTCAGATCCTGGATGGCATCCAGCGCCCTCTGGCGCTCGAGAATCTCCTCGGGACTCAGGTTCTCGTTGCTCGACGCCAACTCCTGGGCCGTCATCGCCGCGTCCCTGCTCTGAACGGGCCTTGCGCCCCTGCAGTGCCCGTTTGACCTGAAGGTTGTCGTCGTCCTCTTCTCCACGACGGTGACTTCAGCCCCGACGACGGGGACTCTGAGGAAGGGCAACCGGATGACGGGATTGTTGACGGCAAAGTCCATCATTACGAGACCACCACCTTCCTCCACCCCGGCTTCGGTCTCTCTCGCGTCTCTCGCCCTTCCCTCCGCCACCGAGCGCATCCACGTCTTGGCCAAGGCCGACTCGCTGTCCTCATCGTCTTCTACCCCATCATTATTACCCTCTTTCAATTCTCCCTTTGCAGTGTCTCCTTTGATCCAGTAGACGTGATCGTGTGCAAGTGGATCAGGGGCCACGGTGACTTCCGTCTTGGCGTAGGATAAGTTTTGCCTGCTGTTGCTCCCGGCCGCTGGTAAATGCTTTTCTTCTCCTTGAACGAAAGGTAAGTTGTCAGGAACTTCTAGTCTAACCTGCTCGGCCTGATCAGAGTCAAGCAGAGCCTGTCTGGTTGCCCTTTTCTTCACCTCATCAGCACCCCCTCCCTCTCCATCTCCACCCCCCGCCACCATCTCGATCCTCTCCATCCTCCTCTTCCTCGCTGGCACCGACTCCGCCGTGAAGTCGTCGAACTGCGCTGGGTTCTCCCTAATCTCCCTGATGTGGTCCTGCAGGTGCGTCCTCATGGCCGCCTTGGCCCTGTTCTCGCTGCCGAAGCTCTGCGTGCGCCGGTGGCAGCGGTGCGGGAGGAATGCGCATGCGTAGGAGAACCTGCGCCCGACCTCGTCGAAGTCCTGCTCCGCGAACAGCCTGAGGAGGGTGGAGGCGGACATGCGGACGATGTGGTCCACGTCGAACTCGTCGTAGTCGATCAGGCGGCGACGGCGGCCAGAGTTCTGATTGCGACGATGACGCTGCCGCTGCTGCTGCCGCTGCTGCTGTCGCTGCTGCTGCTGCTGCTGTTGCTGCTGTTGCTGCTGTTGCGGTTTAGTAATGGAAGGAGGATGAAAGGGGTTCTCTTCCTTCTTGAGCTCTCTGGACGCCACCTCCGCCAGCATGTCCAGGAAGTCGCTGGAGCCGGAGCCAAAGGTGGCGGCGTTCACGTCCGCGGACATGGTGACGGTGGAGATCTGAAAGTTCACGGAAACAAGTTTCAAATAGCAAAAGTGCGCAATGTCGTGCCGATGAACCATCAAGCAAAACGTAAAAAGACAAAGCAAAAGTTGCTTTCTAACCCAAGTAATAGAACAGACACCGACATTCTTTAAAAATAAAGTTATCGCATTAAAGTTAAGTACCCAACCTTGTAAACTTTGGTACCTTAATTGTGGCTCATTTAAACAGTTTGCACAAGTGTTAAATGTAAAGAACTACAATCTTAACTGCAATGAGTGCTTATAAATGACGTCAAGTTCCAATCAGTCTGAGAACAGGGTAGTGGTTGAAGGGTTATTAAACTATAGGGTTCTTAAAAGCTAATGCTAAAGCTAAAGCTAATGAACCCTTTTATCCTCCTTTTAACAGTGGAAAAGTTGACGCGATGGAATAAATCCATGCGTACAAGCCAAAAGTCTTCTCTGGCATTAGAGGTTGCGCGACCTTTCAGGATTCGAGGTTGGAAGCACTGCTTCTCATGATTCGTCTGCACCGTCATGAAAAAAGTATCCCATGTTCAACAATTGATCCCTGGCAGAGAAAGAAATTGATGAAGGGAGGCGACCTCGCCAGTGTCGCCAGTGTCGGGAACATCAAATCATCTCTAGGCCTCATCACAGCCTCAATCAAACCAACAACGCTTTTTTTTCCAAGAGTGCGACCGACCAACCTGCTTGACTTCCTCCTCCTTTGTCGTGTCTTGCTTTGACGACCAGCGCAGACGACCTCCAGGCGACCTCCGGACTCCTCGGCGTCACGACGAGACGATTTCTGCCCCCCTGCGCCGCGCCCTTGGAGTCCTCCACGTTTTCAAAGTGGGAAACTTCTTTTTTTTTCTTCTTCTTCTCTCTCCCTCCCTAGTGTTTCTGCTTTCTTTCTGGTCGCCTCCGCTCCGCCCCGTCCCCCCCTGCAGCCCTTCTCCCGCCCTTCTGCCCTTTTTCCCGGCCGTCGGACAGCGGAGGCGGGCAGAAAGTGCACGCGGGTCCGGACAGGGGAGGCACGGAAGGGAAATGTCCTTAACTTCAGGGCAAAGGACTTGACACTCTGGCAGGCAACACAAAAATAATAGTTTTTGTACCAGTTTTCAAACTGCACCTTTTTCTCCGGCCACCATAACCAATGCTTGCCTCGCACTTCTGGTTGCAAAAAGTTTGCTCACCCTGTTTTTTGTCTCCCTCTTTTTTTTTCCCTTCTTCTCCTCGCGTCCCTCTTTTTTGGTGTCACTGCAACGCGGCCTCCAGACAGGACCGTCTTGGGACGCAATGGCCTCGGATTTCTCCTCGTTTCCGTCCAGGGGGCGATTTTTCTCCGACTTGGACAATAAGATCCTGTTGGCGCCCCCGCCTTCGTCCCCGACGAGGTCGTACTTACGTCGCGTGTTCGTCCGCCTCTGCGCATGCGCACTTCGGCATTCACGACGATTCGACGACGAAAGGGAGGGAGGAAAACGGGCGGAGAGAGATGGAGGGAAATTTAAGCAATGTGCTATCTAATGGAGTAGGAAGAGAAAACAGGCGGCAACAATACATCATTGACTTCTTCATAAATTTTGTTTACATATTATTTCAAGGTTGCGATTGGCAAATACTCGACGGGACTTTTAAATATATGTATTTAAATATAATATTGACAAATTCAGCTTTAAACATGTAATGGAACA
>JAAUYM010161342.1_pt1 | contig 10248 bp, 14 predicted proteins | sample 7278001 | NCBI WGS metagenome assembly JAAUYM01 (sample SAMN14350224, study PRJNA611818) | marine sediment metagenome | isolation source: surface marine sediment (1.8m) | place: French Polynesia: Moorea | collected 2018-08
ATCGGTGGAGAATGTGCCCTTTCTTGGGAGCTTTAGAAATCGGAGGTTTTCGGAGCAAAAATGGAAGCTTTCTTAACAGTCACTTGGTGGTTGGGAATGTGATCCACTTATCCGTGTTCTACTGTAGCAATACAAATGCAATACGTAGGTACGGTCCTGTACAGTAGTAAAGTAGTGCATGCATACGCACACAGGAACGAGGTACAAAAAAGTTTTTTCCGTTGCTTAGTTTCCGAACAATTTGTTTTCCTTTGGCTCTTTCGAATTCCCCTCGTCCTCGTCTTTAGGTGCTCCACCTTGTGGTGCTTCACATTGGCTGGACTCTGTTGTTCCCCGCGGGTCCCTCGTTGTTGTCACCGTCGCCGCCGCCGCCACCGTCCTCCTCCGTCCTAACCGTGGGCACGGTCCCGTTGGACACGGGGGCCACCGAGCTTAGGTAGCGCCTGGGTGGGAAAAAGAATCGAGCTAGTCTTTACTACTGCTGCCAAAATTATGAGTTTTGACATTCCATGTGCCGTACTATACGATCATTAGGCATATTAATGATGCCGCGGAACGTGCATGGTCAACGGGATAAAGCCTAGCTGTGCACGAGACACATATACGGACGGAGCCCTCAAATGAGAGAAAGAAAACGAAATGTTTTCTTTTTTTTTCTTGGGTGTGTCACGACGGTCCTCTCTCACTTCTTGATGACGTAGTAGGTCCCTCCCCCGACGGTGACGGCGACGGCCACCACGGAGATGACCGTGCCGAAGACCACGCGTGGATTCAACTTCATCACCAGGCCGCTGACGCGATCTGAAACGACGTGTACAGTACACATAAAAAAAACCGGAATGTCTTCTTTTACTACCTTGGTATGCTTATTATTATATTTATGGTGTGGCATGATGGTTAACTTTCTGAGGTACAAAATAAACTTCAAAATAGCCTATAAAAATGCAGACAAGATAACATTGATATAATTTTGTGTTTGATTAGAGAAAACGAAGAACTTCTCCTCACCAATGCATCCGCCGACCCTGATGCCGGTGCACTGGCCTACGGTGGGCAGCGTCACGCAGCGGATATCCCCGCGGGCCACGCACTTGGGCGGGGACGCCGGGGTCGCCGGGGTAACCGAGGAGTCGCCGGAGGACACCACTAGCGGAGACACTATGTACATGTAGGTGCATGAGTAAAAGCATTTAGGAATAATTTTTTCCTTTTACAATTGTCAAAAATCACATTTTGAATCAAAAGACTGAATGAATCAAGGTCTGACCTCTGAAGTCAGAAATTTTCTTTGAGCTGGCCAAGAAAGACAGAGAGGATAGTGCAAAAAGACAAAAAGAAGGGGAGATATTTTCTTTTTTCTTTCTCACATTTTTAACCTATTTTTAACAAGATTTTACCTGTTCCCTTTGCTACGTATAAACCTTTGTGTGGCCTGTTCCAGAGTTGAACCTACGGTATACTACCTACATCAGAGATAACCGAAAACGTGGTGAACCAAAAAGCCTTGCAGCAATTTGTCTTTCGAGATTATTGGTGTAATGTGTACTAGTATGTACGTGCAGATATGTACCATACATGTATACACGTAAACATGTATACATGTGCGGTATACTGTGTATACTACATATATTCTATGGTGCTATAGATAAGCTTTCTATGGTGCTTGACTTCAAGTATGTGTAAATTCATGCTTTTTTGGAAAGTTTTTCTAACCACGAGCCCGCAGAAATCCTTGAGGTAGAATCATATTTATAACCTTACTCCTCTGAGGGCTTGAAGTGGCAAACCGAGAAAGTCTGGTAGGCGGCTCCCTCACCCGATCTGGGAATCCTCTTTATCTTCTTCCTTCTTCCTCCGTCTAGACGGCGAGATTTCCTCCAGTCGTCCTCGTCCTCGCCAGCCTCCATCTCGTCAGCGTCGGAAGCGTCGGGGTCGGAAGCGTCAGCGGAAGAACCGTCGGGGGGGGAGGGAAGCCTGACGTGCAGCTCAGTGCCGATCTGCCCGACCAGTCCGGCTCTGGCGGCGAGCCTGCCGATCTGGTGGAGCGCGTACAAGTCCTCGCCGGCGACGGAGGCCGCCTGCAAGCAGAAAGAAAGCACTGACAATGACGTGGGCAGCCAAGTGTTGCGAGATTGTCTGACGATTGGTTCCCAACCTGAGTTTAAAAAGACACCGATAGTTTTTTTTTAACCAAAAAGGGTACCAAATTATCTTTTATTTAATTTTGTGCAAACAAGTATTTTGCCTTAATTGTACCAATTGTTATCAAATGACACCATCTGGCAACACTGGGCTCTTGAGACGTCCATCATCCACAATTTAACAAGCCAAGTCGTCACCAACCGCTTTGTCGGCGACGCTCCTCCTGCTCCTCCTCTGCATCTCCTCCTTCTCCTCGTGCTGACTCTTTGGAATCCTCGGGACCCTGGCCCGCCTCTCGCCGTTGTGGTGTCCCGAGGTCTGTCTGGAAGATCTCTCCCCTCGCTTTCCGTCGCCGTTCTGCAAAAAAAAAAAAACACAGTGACAAACCTGTCTTCGCGATTAAAGGAACTTTACTCCACCTTCTTCCTCATGTCGATCTCATTCTTCTCCTCCTCCCCTTCCTCCTCGTCTCCGTAGTCCTCTTCGTACTCGTATTCGTCCCATCCCGACACCGCCTCCTCCGCCACGTACGTCGCAGAGGACGGGTCATCCGAGACCGGATCCTCCGCACCGAAACTACCCGCAGTTTCTGAGAAAAATGTACTATTGTCTATTTCTGTGGTACAGTACCAGGTGCTCTGAGGAGCTTTTGAGAACAAAGGAGGTCAGGTGTGTTTATCTCTAATGTCTCTAGAACCAATAGTACCCAGCAGGACGATGTAGTCCTCGAAGCCGTCTCCGCACTCGGACAGCATCCGGATGAGTCCCTGCCTCCCCTTCTCTTCTTCCTCCGACGTCTTGTTCTTCCTTAGCATCGCCTTCAGCCGCGGGAACTGCGACAGGAACGCGTCGTCCTGGGTCTTGCTCATCATCTCCTTGAAGGCGGACTCGTCTGGGACGGAAGGGAGTTCGTCACTATCATTTTAGCAGCAGCAAACAAGTCTCAATTGAGAAAACAAAACCCAGAATTAAAATGAGAAGTTATTTAAAAATTGTGACAACTGGCATCAATATCTGCATCAGCCAAAAACAAAAGCACTTTGTGTGATTCTTGATCTTTTTTATCTGTTGGTTTTCCCTTTCCCACCTCCCGGGCACCCCTCGATGCAGTCGATGACGCCCTTGCCCTCGCACACCAGGTCAAAGTCATCCCCGCACTCGAGGTTGCCCAGCGAGCGGCAGAAGTAGCCGGAGGAAGCTGCAAGAAAAAATATTAAAAGTCATTTATATAGCAAAAACCTCCGTTAGAGATCATTACCAATGTTTATTTTTTTTTATCCATTACCACTACAGGATAAACTTTTAGCTGCTGACCATGCACTGATTTCACAACATTGGAGGGTGTGTGATGGCGAGCGGAAGGAACGATCGTTCTACTCCTACGTACGTATATACGTACGTATATACACCACAGAGGGCTACTCTATTTGGTATAATTTAAATTGATCGTGCACCTACCAGGCTGGAGCCCCTCATGCTTTCGTTGGTCGTCCCCCTGTTTCTTGTCGCTTTCCCCTTCTCCTCCTCCGTCGTGTTTATCGTCCTCCTTCTCCTCCTCCTTTCCCGCGAACGCCGCGGCCGCCTGCCGCATGAAAAACGGGTTCTTGCCCAGCGGATCCCGGCTCAGCTCCTCGAGCAGCCCCAGCTTCTGCTCCAGGTCGTCGGCGCCGTTGCCGTCGCCGCCCGACTCTACGCCATTGCAGCTGCACCAGATGGACCCGACGAGACACAGCAGAAGGACGATCCTTCCTGACATCCTTATTTTTTTTCACTTCCAAACTGCTGATAAGTATGCAGTACTATCCTTTGTAAGGTTTTAAATGTCGATGCTTGCTCCTAGCATCTTTTAACGCAGGAGAATGAGGGAGGAGGGAGAGAGAGATGCCCCTTCTCTACTCCTTTCCTCCTCTCTCATTGTTGTCATGGCTTCAACGTGTTGCAGCTCCAAAGAGTTTTAACGGTTACTTAGGTACGGAGGGCAAGGCCGTAGCGAGGCTTCATCATCATCTCCTTTCTCTTCGGGGAGAGAGACATGGTTTTTCATGTAGTAGTAGTACCTAAGTGCACAGTGTGACTCGGTTAATTGGAACTCAGTTAATTTGAAAATTTTCCAGTGAATAGAATTCACGGTTAAATGGGAAACTCAGCAAATTTGAAAAATTAGAACCTGTCCCGATTATCCGAGTTCTACTGTGTACGTACATACAGTACATTACATATGGTACGTCCACGGCATTCTCGGAATATCGCTATGGTGGATCGGAGGGGCTCTTTGTTCCGCGTTCAGAAAACGTGAAATGTCTCTTTTCCTTACTGTACACCACCCATAGTGAAAAGAGCAGACTAGATGATGCATAAAAATCAATAACGTTTAGTACTAGGTACATACTTCAACATACTCGGTACTTATGTACTGTACGTAAAGACCAACATGGGTCTGGTTTAGCACAGCTGCTCTTTGTGGTACGTGGAAAGCCGAATGACCTTAATAACTTGATGAGCCTTGTTTCACACTGCAGAGACACTTAAACGACAGAATTCCAAAAATATTTCTCACAACAAATATTTGACGACAATCGATCAAAAAAATTGGGGGTCATGAAGGAAAGGAGAAAGCCTAAACCTCAACAAAAAAGTTGGACTGGTGTAGCAGTATTAGTACATTCTGTGCGTGCTAGCACGCACACAAGGGGGTAGTACTAGGTTCAACTAGTGCATAGGTGCTTGTGTCCATGACTTGCAAAATACTGAAAATAGTAACTGCTGATGCCGAGCAAATCAAGGTATCCAACTACAAAGAGAATTTTACAAGTGACTTATTGACCTGCACACACAAAAAAACACAAAAGAATTGCACATCCCCACAATTATAAAGAAAGCCTGCTGCCTTACAAGGTCGCTATGGAGGCCCCGTGTGAAAAAACAGTATCGATCCCTTGACGTCGGCGTCGTCTCCAGCGAGGCGGTTTTTTTTTTGTACGGTTGGTTGGTGGTTGGCGCGTTTGCGGCCTTGGCTTTTGGGCAAGCACACCAACCTGTGGTCGGTCAGTCAACATCATGGCGAAGAAGAAGGCTGCAAAGAAGAAGGAGGCGGCGGCGGAGGCGGAAGAGGCGGAGAAGTCGGTGTCGGTAGAGCTGGACTGCGGCGGCGCCTTTCTGGCCGGCGGAGGCGCCACCGGGAAGGTCAGGCTGGACCTGAAGGAGGAGTGCGCGGACGCAGACGCCGCCGGGCTGACCCTCAGGGCCTGGGGGGAGCTCACGCTCAAGTGGACGGCCAAGAAGGAGGTGTGACTGCGGAGATTCAGAAATAAAATTTAAACTTGGTAGTCATGGCATGTTGACTACAGATGTACTAGTACAGTAGTGAAGTTCACGACAATAGTGGAATTTAACTACTACGATATATTTGAGAGTTCTATTATACCTTGTAGTTACTAATTTATCGCTCTACTATACTACAGGGCGGAAAGAAGGGCAAGAAGGGTGCCACGACGCACGAGAAGAGTCACCAGGAGAACTTCTTCGAGCACACCTCTGACAACCTGTTGGAAACCAGCAAGGATGCCCCCGAGGACGAGGCAAATGAAGAGGAAAAGGGCGGAGGCGAAGAGGGAAAGGAGGAGGAGAGAGGAGGAGAAGGTGAAAAGTCGGAGGAGGCTCCAGAGGTAGGCGCAGGAGGAGAGGAAGAAGAAGAAGGCGAAAACAACGAAGAAGAAGAGGACGGCGAAGGTGGTGACGAAGAAGACGGCGATAGCGACGGTGAGGAGGAGGAAGAAGAGAAGAAAGAGGACGACGACGGAGGCGGGGCCCGGAAGTTGCCTAAGGGCGTCAGCGAGTTCTCCTTCTACGTGCCCCTGCCGGCGACTCTCCCGTCCACCTTCAACTCCAACAAGGACGGCGGACGCGGTATCACAACAATTATATTGATCACAACGACATCGAACCGCAGCCATCTCAGCCGCATGCGTTTTCAGCCCAGGTCCGCTACAAGATCCAGGCTACCTTCAATCGAGGCGACGGAGCGGAGGGGGAGTCGTCCTCCGAGGTGCCCCTCTCCGTGGCGGCGGTGGTGGACCTCAACTCGCCTCAGGTGCAGACGCCGCAGGTCGGGGTGGCCCCGGAGGTGCGCATGTTTGCCGGCGCCGGGTTGCTGCCCTGCTGCGGCGGGGGCGGGCCGGTCTCTGTGTCCGCGCAGGTACCGATGACCGGACTGGTCCCGGGGGAGAAGCTGCCACTCACCGTCAACATCAACAACCGGTGCGTAAATGCAATGACAAGGATTAAAAAAAACTATTCATACTGGGTGTCAAAAAGAAAAAAAGTAAAATGACTCATTGCGAAGTCAACTGTGGTGGTCATGTTGGAACACTTCCATTCATTACTAAAGTTAAGCATCATTGAGCCCAGTTAGTACAAGGATGTGTGACCGTTTAGGGCTGCTCTGCCACCGGCAAATCTCACCAATCAACTTGAGTAGCTTTGTACATACGTAGCTAATGTCTTATTTTGGTGAGTAAGGGAGCTGGAAAGAGCGTGACACCCCATTTCCCCAACTGTAGAAATGAAGTTGAGTTTAATTTGAAATTTACTTTTACAATTCTGCTTGTTCTTTTATGCATATAACCATTACGCCTTCTAGATTTTTCGTTTAGTAAAGAATCAAACAAACCTACATAATTTTTTTTGCAGCGAAATGTGGTGGCAAATATAAATGCTAAAAAAAGATGTTTAACTCTCTACCAAACGAAAAACCTTTAAGGTGCAATGCTTACACGTGTATGTACCGTAGATCAGGACGCAAGGTTGACGCGTTTGTGTCCTTCAAGAGGAGGATGCAGTGGACGAAGAAGGAGATGCAGGTCGTGCAGGATGCAGTGGGAACTTTGGGAGCGGTGGGTGGATGCTAAAAAAAAATAGTAGTACAATACAGTACTATGTAGGTTGCTACCATGCAAAATGTCACTGATGAATCGTCTTCACAGGAGCCGGACGAGGCCGACCTGGTGGAGGAGGAGAAGGTGACAACGCTGGCGGGCAACGGCTTCTTCAATCAGGTCCACTCGCTCCAGATCCCGCCGACGGCGCCCGCGCTGCTAGGATCGTGCCCGCACGTGGAGGACGAGTTCTACGTCTCCGTCCGAGTGGAGGTGGCGCCCGCGGAGCCGGGCGAGGACCCGGAGGCCAACAACTTCGCCGTGAAGGTGCCCGTCCTGGTGGGCAACGTCCCCTACTCGGCCCAGTTTGCCTTCTTCGAGTCTCCCGAGGCGTCGGCGGAAGGGGACGCGCCGGTCAACCTCGGCGCTCTGTCGGGCATGCCCCAGGAGAACTCCCCGCCGGACGCGGCCTGGGCGGAGGACCCGCTGGGCAGCGCCGGGAGGTACCCTACGTACCGCCAGTCGGCGGACACCGCGCGCGCGGCAGCACAGGGCGCGGTGGCGGTGGTGGCGCAGCAGCCGATGCCCGCCGTGCAGATCCAGCTGCCGGGGGCGTTGGTGGTCTGATCATCAGGAGGGAGGGAGGAGGAAAGGGACGACGGAGGCTCGCGCGCTTGACAACCTCAGCTTTATGATACCGTACTACAATAGTAAAACATGTGAACACGGCGCATTAATATGGTAGTACTGTAGTACGACATGATTCGGTCCTTCCTCATTCTAATTACTGTACCAAGTCCATAATAAACCACGACTTAAGCAGTCAATTGCTGCAGCTCGCCGTCGACGTAGCCGTTTTCGATCATCTTTTCAAACACCCGGGAGAAGTTCCCCACCCACCAGTCCATGTTCTGGAGGAAGGAAAAACAGAGTACATACATTCAATGCAACAATACTAATAAAAACGAAACGTTACAAAGAAACTCCCCCTCACCTCTGCGAAGTTGTACGCGACGTCGTAAGTGCCCGACTTCTGGCAGACACCCTCCTCGCCCTCGTGGTGGTCTCTGTCCGGCACCTGGCAGGTGGGCATGGCCTCCTCGTCGTCCGTCAGTCGCAGCTTGTAGAACAGCTCCATGTCCGTGCTCAGCATGAAGGCCTTCCTGGTCTCGTTGGACACCTCCTCTTCGAAGGCGTTGAACTGCCAACGGGCGTCCTCGCCTTCGCCTCTACCATGGTTCTGGGACAATTTTTTTTTAAAAATATGTAAAGTAAGGTATGTTCGTTGTAATTTTCTTTCACCTACTCTGGTTTGCCAGATAAGGCTGGTGTTGGCCATCATGGTGTAGTAGTGGTTGTCAAAGATGTTGACCTCCCCAGCAATCCAGGGCCCGCCGTATCCCGTGTTGTTCGCCCCTCCTAGCGTGTGCGCGCCCAGCAGCGCCGCGACCTCCCTCTTCTTGAAGCCGAAGCCCATTCCGGTGCCGTTGGCGAAGTAGTCGAACATCTCCGGCCCGGTCATGGTCGGCTCCGGGAGGAGCAGCACCTCGTCGGTCTCCGGACTGGTGGGGCAGTCCTCGCGGCCCCAGCGGAAGGTCACGGACAAGTCGGGGACGAGGATGCAGTCTGGGGAGGCATCTCTGCGCGAAAGACCTTTGTTATGGAAACTTGTGGGGTACCATCAAAGATATTAATATGCAGAACAGGTCAATTCTGTACTGTAGTACAGTACTAGTAGGTACACGATACTGTAGGAAGAAAATCGAAAGAAAAAGCAATCAGATTTAATCTAAATCTCCCGTTCCTTTCTCCTCAGTTACTGTGCATGTCAAGTAAGTACAATTAGTAGTACACATTGCGAAATGTGCTGATTTGGAGATCAATGTCTTTCGCACGGCCAATCAATCTTACTCATCTTCGCATCTCTTGTTCGCCTTCTTGATGCCCGCGCCGATGGCGGCGAGGCCCGAGATGGCCCAGAAGTCGGCCCTGCTCAGGTCGTACAACTGCCCGTAGCCGCTGTCCTGGTAGAGCGACTCCATCTCGTCCACAAAGTCCGGGAGGCCGACGTTGGCCTCGTTGTTCCGGTTCAGGCAGCCGTTGCACCTCAGGACACAGTCGTGGAAGGCTAGTATAGTACAAGTAGGAAAAGCAGCATTACATGGGCCAAAGTCTTGTTCATTAGCAATTTTTTTTCTTGGAAGTGGAGTGTTCTTTTATCTGATGTGGCCTCATCTATAAGGTGCTAGTACTGTAGTCTGTACGTACTACGTGTTTTGTATTGTGATTTAGGATTTTTTTTTAAATACCAAGTCTGACGGCAGTGGGAAGACTAGGCCCGTTCTGTCCGAAGTATCGCTTCATGTCCTCGTAGATGGTTTCGTACTCCCCGGTGGAGAGGGAGGAGGCCAGGTTGACGCAGCCACCGGCGGACAGCAAAAGCAGGAGGAGGAGTCTCATCGTTCTTTACCCGTCTGGAAACAATCTCGAACTGCCTCGGTGGAAGGGAGGAAGAGGGGAAAAGAAATCGAGCTACTTTTATTGAGCGAGACGTACCTACCTTTGTTTGTTTGCAGATGTAGCAAGAGATTTCGGGCGAAGAAGAAGACGCACATACTGTGCACATACCGTACAGGAGGAACTCAAAAAATAAAACTCGCAAAACCCTAACCAAACAACGCAGTTTTTTCCTCATAAACCTCGCTTCTTGTGATGATATTTCGTGCTTGCCAATGTTTTGCTAAAAAAAATCGCCCATCTTAAAAAAGTCGATTTTCATAACGTAACTTTCTTTAAAATGTAAAATGCTGAAACTTTGTCAATGGAGAAACTGTATAATGCTATACGTATACCTTCACACGTCGACATGAGAAGAGCGAGATTCTACTGTACCAGCGTCTGCACAATTCTCCTGAATATGTACATACAGTACTATAGAATGCGTTCTGTGTTTGCATCCTCATAGGTCCTTCCCACCTACACGTAGGATATGGATCTGCCGTACGTGTTTCACAAAAAATGCTTACACTTTTGTCAGAGCACTGGACCACCATAAAGACAACTACTTTTTTTCCTTTCGACAATGTTAAAACTGCCTGCCTGCTTGTATATACTACGTCCATACCAGGCTTGTGAACGGAGTTAAAAAATGACCGCCGTTCAAGGAGTTAGGCGTTATTTTTACCTCCTTAACTATAAACGCTGTTAATTTTTTACCGCTAAACGCTAAACG